>Ga0315279_10001807_pt1 | contig 34272 bp, 41 predicted proteins | sample YL17G06_20_MG_FD_203694 | JGI IMG/M metagenome (GOLD analysis project Ga0315279, IMG submission 203694) | Sediment microbial communities from Yellowstone Lake, YNP, Wyoming, USA - YL17G06_20 | ecosystem: Environmental > Aquatic > Freshwater > Lake > Sediment | place: USA: Wyoming | collected...
GCAGTCTTCTCTTACCCATCACTTGGAGCGAACGAAGTGGGCGTGGGAGTCTTATTCTTTTTTTGTCCTTAAGAGAGAGAAGTTTCGGGGGGAACCTTTACCTTCTCAATGTGAGGTGCCTTTCTCTAATATTATTGGAATTTGGTGCCAGGCTGGTTAATTATTTTTTGAAATTTAAACCTCTTGATTTGTAAATCATTTTGATTTTTTTAAATATTATTGTACAATCTCACAATGGATTTTGAACTAATGGGAAAGAAATTTAAGAATAGAAAAGGTTTCACATTATTTGAACTTGTAATAGTCATTGTAATCATTTTAATCCTTGCTTCGATTGCAATACCCAATTATCTTCATTTAAAGTACAGGGCAAATGAAGCACGGGCATACCAGGACCTTGCCTTTATAGCGTACTTACTTGAAATTTATAAAATAGACTGGGGTGCCTATCCTGTAGTTGTTGGGGGCGAGTATTTTGGCAAAAATACCGACAGTCCTACAATAAACTCTGTCCTTGCAATTGAGATTACAGGCACAGGCATCGCACCTCCTTATGTTAATATCCCAGGCAAAAAAACTCTTACAGGCCACGACGGCGGCGTACAATATTTCGAGGCAAGTAGAATTGTTTCACTGTACAATCCCTTCAACCCCTCATTAGATTATCATTATCAAAGCGATTCGACAGGCAGCGAATGGGTGCTTTATCTTTCCATTTCCAATGGAAAGGTGCTTTACCGCACGGTTACAATTACAAATCTTGTAGAGGCACCCGAGCCACCCATTCCCTGAAAAATATTGCAAAGTGCCTGGCACTTTGCAATAAAAAAATCAGATTTTGATTTTTTTTGAATTGCTTTTAGAATTTAAAAAGAGGATTTGATTATAAAGGTGGGGTTAAGATGAAAGATAAAAAAAGGTTTGCTTCTCGAGAAGTTCTGATTATCATAATAATTGCCGTTGTCCTTGCTTCAATTTCGATTCCTATTTACTTGCGCAAAAGCGAAGAATTAAAAATGGAAAAAGTCAAAACAGACTTTGCTTACCTTGCAAACCATCTTGATACTTTTAAAATTGATTGGGGCTCTTACCCTATAGTTTCTGATGGCGAATACTTCGGCAAAAACACCGATGATGTTGCCATAAAAGCCACTCTTACAATAGAGCTCACAGGTAGTGGCACTACCCCTCCTTATATAAATATTCCCGGTCATACTGCTCTTACAGACAGAGATGGTGGAATAGAATACATTGAGACCGGCAGGATTTTGATGCTTTATAATCCGTATAACCCTCGCTCTGATTATTATTACAGGACCGATGCTTCAGGCAGTACCTGGGTGCTTTCTCTGTTTCTTCCTGACGGGAATGTGCTTTATAGAACTAACAAAATGGCGATCCTCACAGAGGCGGATGTCGCCCCTATTCCATAAATAATTTTTTAAACACTCGGCACTGTGCGGTGAAAAAATATCCCAAAGTGCCAGGTACTTTACTGTCATTTTGCTGCGCTCTTATAATTTTAGTCCACTGACTTTGAAAATCCATCACTTACCGTATAATTTATCTATGAAAAAGATAGCTATTATTTTGATTATCTGCGCACTTGTTTTTGCCCTGGTGCCAGGAATTAACGCTACCAGCGCAAGTTCACGATACATTGTTGTCGATAAATCTTATCGCCTTTTGCTTGTAAAGAACGGGCAGAGTATCGAACAGGTAATCCCCGTCTGTGTCGGCTCGAGTGGAGAAAACGAAACTCCCGCTGGTAACTACGCGGTAGTAAGCATTGTCCACCATCCAAATTGGTACTTTGAGGGTAAGACCTATGCTCCTTATCCTGGCGAACCTCAAAATGGACTTGGTGTTTTGTGGATGGGAATTTCCAAGCCTTCCTATGGTCTCCATGGCACAAATGAGCCATTTTCGCCCGGGATGAACCTGTCGCACGGCTGCGTACGGATGAATAACAGTGATGTCATGAAACTTGCAGATATTTCTTTTATAGGCGAGAAGGTTGAGATAAGAGAGGGCAGCCAGGACAATTTTTCGAAGCACCTTGAAGCAATAACAATTCTTTACAACATAAACAATATTTTGAAGGAGGCAGACTGAAATGATTTTACCTTTCGAAGGAAAGACCCCGCAAATTTCAAAAGATGCCTTTGTTGCTGAAAATGCGGTTGTTATAGGAGATGTAACGATTGAAAGCGATGCAAGTATCTGGTTTGGAGCGGTTTTGAGAGGCGATATTGCACCTATCTATGTTGGTAAGGGGAGCAATATCCAGGACAATGCAGTCGTCCATGTTGATGAAGGTATGCCTTGCATTATAAAAGATAATGTTGTGGTGGGCCATTCCGCTATAATTCATGCGGCAGTGGTTGAAAGCAATTGCCTCATTGGAATGGGAGCAACGGTTCTTTCAGGCGCAGTTGTTAAGAAAGATTCTATTATTGGTGCAAATGCTCTTGTCCTGGAGAATGCCGTTATAGAGGAAGGCTCCCTTGCAATTGGTGTGCCCTCTAAAACTGTAAGAAAGTTAACCGAAGGAGAAAAATTGTCAATTAAAGATAACGCAACTCGTTACATAGAACTTTCAAAGCATTATATCAAGAGATAAACTCTAAGTTCTTGAAAGCACTTGACAATTTCTTTTAAATTCGTATAGTATATTATTAATATTGTGGGGCTATAGCTCAGTTGGGAGAGCGCCTCCTTGGCGTGGAGGAGGTCAGGGGTTCAACTCCCCTTAGCTCCACCAAATTTTTGTTTTTTAATAAAAATAATAAGAAAAATGATTAGCAATGTAATAAGCAAATTAAATTAGAGGAAGCGATGGAAGAAGAGTACAGGTACACAGAAATTGAAGAAAAATGGAAGAGCAAATGGGAAGAGCTCGGCCTCAATAAAGCTGTAGATTTTTCAGAGAAGCCAAAGTTCTACCTGCTTGTTATGTTTCCATATCCTTCAGGTTCGGGCCTCCATGTGGGGCATTGCAGGAATTATATTCCTGCAGATGTCGTGGCGCGCTTTAAGAGAATGAAAGGCTTTAATGTGCTTCATCCGATTGGGTACGATGCATTTGGCCTTCCCGCTGAAAATTATGCCATAGAAAACGGTGTCCATCCAAAAATGAGCACTGAGAGAAATATCGCTACCTTCGGGAGACAGTTAAAGAACATCGGCCTTTCGTACGATTGGGACAGGGAATTTGCGACATCCGAGCCATCCTATTACAGGTGGACAGAATGGTTCTTTGAATTTTTGTATAAAAGAGGGCTTGCCTATGAGGATAAGAGTTTCCAGTGGTGGTGCCCTCACTGCAAAACTGTCCTTGCAAACGAGCAGATTATCGATGGAAAATGCTGGCGGTGCGATACCCCTGTCGAGAAGAAGGAACTCAAAGAATGGTTTTTCAGGATAACGACCTATGCAGACAAGCTCGTGGAAGGGCTTGATAGAATTGACTGGCCCGATAGGATAAAGTCCATGCAAGCGAACTGGGTTGGCAAAAGCGAAGGCGCAGAGCTTGCTTTTAAAGGCATTGGAAATGACGGGAATATGTACGACATTCCGGTTTACACGAAAAGAATTGACACTATTTTTGGTGTTACATTCCTTGTAATTGCACCTGAATATCCTCTTCTTTCCAGTCTTACAACCGATGAAAATAAAGAAAAAGTTGCACAATATGTAGAAGAGGCCCTTCGTAAAATCGACATTGACAGGCTTTCAACGGAAAAGGAGAAAACAGGTATTTTTCTCGGGACCTACGCAGTAAACCCATTGAATGGCGAAAGGGTTCCTATATTTGTAGGCGATTATGTGGTCTATTCTTACGGCACCGGTGTGGTTATGGGCGTGCCGGCTCATGATGAGAGGGATTTTGTATTTGCAAGAAAATACGGCCTTCCGATAAGAGTTGTTGTGAGCCCTGATGGGAAAGATTTTGAAATTAATGAAGCGTATGTTGATGACGGGGTATTAATTAATTCTGCAGAATTTTCTGGTCTTTCAAGCACAGAAGCGCGTAAAAACCTCAATAAAGTAATCGAGGAAAAAGGTATTGGCAGAAGCACTGTAAGGTATAAGATGAGGGATTGGATTATTTCAAGGCAAAGGTACTGGGGTGCGCCTATTCCTGTAATTCACTGCCCACAGCACGGCGCAGTACTTGTTCCTGAGGATGAACTTCCTGTACTTCTTCCCGATGAAGTTGACTTCACTCCGAGAGACACAGGTGAATCACCACTTGCAAACGATAAAGAATTTGTCAATACAAACTGTCCCATAGATAGTAAACCTGCAAGTCGTGAAACGGACACGCAGGATGGCTTTGCCTGTTCTTCATGGTACTATTTAAGATACGCAGACCCTAAAAATGATACTGTCCCATTTGACAGAAAGAAAATTGATTACTGGCTTCCAGTTGACCTTTACATAGGTGGAGCAGAGCACGCGGTAATGCACCTTCTTTATTCAAGGTTCTACACTAAAGCGATGTACGATGCAGGACTTATCGGTTTTGACGAGCCTTTCAAAAAGCTTCTCAACCAGGGTATGATCCTTGGTGCCGACCATCAGAAAATGAGCAAGTCAAAGGGAAACACGGTGAATCCCGATGAGATGATAAAGACTTATGGAGCAGATACTTTGCGTACTTACATACTCTTTATTGGACCACTCGAAAGTGATGCCGTATGGAGTATAGATGGCATAAATGGGTCATTCAGGTTTGTAAAAAGGATATGGAATCTTTTTACAGATGTTTCAAAATTACCCGTTAACAGGTTAATGGAAGAAGAGCGTGAAGTCGAACTCTTCACCGATAAATACATCCAGCGTATCACCAATCAGTTAGAGAATTTTAAATTTAACACAATGATAAGCAGTTTTATGGAATGGTTGAACTACCTTTATAAGATATCACAGGATAAGCCTGATATAATGAAAACAAAGGCATTCAGAGAATCTTCTGAAACATTTGTAAAGATGATTGCGCCTGCAACTCCATTTCTTGCAGAAGAAATCTGGCACAGGTTCGGTTACAATGAGAGTGTGCACCAATCAGAATGGCCTGCTCCAAAGGGTATTTACAAAGTAGAGAAGACAATCATCGTTGTAGAGTTAAACGGCAAAGTGAAGGATAAAATAGAAGTTCCTCTTGATTCTGTTGAGGAAGAGGTAAAAGAAGCTGTTCTTCAAAGCAAGGCAATAAGCAAACTGAATATCGATTTTTCGAAGGTAAATTTTATATATGTTAAAAATAAATTGCTGAATATAGTTGTAAAGAAATAGAGGAGGATAAAATGGCACAGCCAAAAAAGAAAACTACCCATAGTAAGAAGGCAATGAGGCAGTGGAAAGAGAAAATTGATACTCCAAACCTTATTGAATGCACGCACTGTCATAAACTCATCCTTCCGCACCATGTTTGCCCATATTGCGGATACTATGACGGAGAACAGAAAGTAGTAGTTGTAAAGGAGAAAAAGAAGGAATAAACCTTTATGAAAATTGCTGTTGATGGGATGGGGGGAGATTATGCTCCCCTCGAGGTTATAAAGGGTGCAGTTGAAGTTTTAGGAGAGTTAAACGAGGTTGAAATTATACTCACTGGAGATAAGCAGGCTCTTGAAGATGGATTGAGGCAGTACAACAATCCATCAAGAATTTCAGTTTTTCCCACTGAGCAAGTTATAACAATGCACGACCACCCTAAAGATGCACTTCTCAAAAAGAAAAACTCATCGCTTTATAAAGCAGTAGAACTTGTAAAAAAGAATGAGGCAGCAGGTATTGTAAGTGCTGGTAACACAGGTGCCCAGATGGCAATATCCCTTTTTGTGCTGGGAAGGTTGCCGGGGGTTTTGAGGCCTGCGATAGGAGTACCTCTCCCCTACAAGGATTCAATGGGCCTTCTTATAGATGGAGGGGCTAATGTTGATGTAACATTGAGAGAATACCTTGTCTTTGCCTTGCTTGGCAAAGTATATCTTGAATCTATCCTTGAAAGAAAAGTTACAATAGGACTTTTAAACATAGGTGAAGAGCCTGAAAAAGGACCCCAAATACTGCAGGATGCCTATAAAATGCTTAAAGAGCACTTTGAAGAGTTCAAAGGCAATGTAGAAGGAAATGAAGTTCTTTCGCATAAAGTTGATGTAATTGTTGCAGGTGGTTTTACCGGGAATATGCTTCTTAAAGCAATTGAAGGTACCGCTGAAACAGTCCTTGGTGTATTCAAAGAGGCTGCAAACAGTAGTTTAAAAACAAAAATTGGTGGCTTGCTTCTGAAGGATTCGTTGAAACGAGCTATGAAAACTTTTGACTTTGAAACCTTTGGCGGATCTCCATTACTTGGAGTAAACGGTATTTCAATTATTGCTCACGGCAGATCCAAACATGCGGCAATTAAAAATGCAATAAAAGTTTGCTACAATATAGAAAAAGATAAAATTATCGATAAGTTTAAGGAACAGTTGAGCGATGAAAGCTTCAGAGATCCAGAGAACCGTTGACGAAAAACTCAAAAAGCTCGAGGCGCTTTTTGGGAAAAAGATCCCTCAAAGGCACAGGAAGGCTTTTATAACCGCGATTACCCATTCTTCATTTAGCGGAGAGTACAAAAATTTCTCTTCAAACGAGAAGCTTGAATTTTTGGGTGACTCGGTGCTTTCCCTTGCGATAACCCATTACCTTATAACGCATTACAAGGAATTTCAGGAAGGCGATTTGAGTAAAAAGAGGGCTTATATAGTTTCAGAGAAAAGCCTTGCAGAGAAAGCTTTGGAGCTGAATATAGGCGAAATTATACTTTTTGGAAAGGGAGAAATCAAAACAGGTGGGCGTTGCAAGAAGGCAGTGCTTGCAGATACTTTTGAATCAATTATTGCTGCTGTTTTTATTGGCTTTGGGATTAACGAAGTGGAGAGGTTCATTCAGCGGGTTTTCAAGCAAGAGCTGCTGGATGTCGGAGAAATGGAAACATCTGATTACAAGTCAAGGCTTCAGGAAGCCTTGCAGAAAAAATTTCATGTTGTACCCGAGTACGAAATTGTTGGCGAAGAGGCAGTGAATGGAGTTAAGATGTTTGTCTCCAGGGTAAAACTCAAAGGTAGCAAAATAGGCGTTGGAAAAGGAAGGACAAAGAAAGAAGCAGAAGAAAGTGCGGCAATGGAGGCCCTTGAAAGTGAAGCTGTTAGAGAAGATTAGAAGCTTTTTAACCAGGGAAGATAAGTTTGAGGATATGGAAGAATTTCTACTTTCCAATAATTTCGGTATTGAATTTACAGAATCCCTCGTGAAGGAAGTTAAAGAGGGAAAAATCAATGCAGGGAATTTCAAAGAGGCAATAGCTCGAAAAGTGAAGGACATCATCCAGCAAGTAGATAGTTCTCTGCATTTTTCAGATATTCCACCCACAGTTTACCTTTTAATTGGTTCAAACGGTTCTGGTAAAACCACGACAATTGCAAAAATCGCCAACCTTATGAAAAATAAAGGGAAGACTGTTTTAATTGTTGCAGGAGATACTTTTAGATCAGGCGCAGCGGAGCAGCTTATTGAATGGGCAAATTCGCTTGATTTGCCTATTGTAAAACAAAAGCAGGGTGGAGATCCTGCAAGCGTTGTTTATGATGGAATAGACAGTGGAATAAGTAAAAAGATTGATGTAATACTTGTGGATACAGCAGGAAGAGTTGAAACAAAGAAAACACTCATTGAGGAATTAAAAAAAGTTGAAAGTATAATTGTGAAAAAAACAGAAAAACTCCCTGCTGAAACGTTGCTTGTGCTCGATGCATACACAGGACAGAGCGCTTTGAGCCAGATTGAAATATATAAAGAGGCTATTAGCATTACAGGTATTGTACTTACTAAATTCGACGGAAGCTCCTCGGGAGGCGTTGTGATACCAATTATCGAGAAGTATAAAATACCTGTGAAATTTTTAGGCACAGGCGAAAGTATAGAAGACTTAAATGTTTTTTCATTTGATAGTTATTTAAATAAAATTCTTTAGGTGGAGGAAATTATGAAGAAAGAATTAACCCCAAGAGAAAGAAAACTTTTAAAGAAGGTCAGAATTAAGGAGCTCATGGAAGTTCATTCAGGGCTTTTAACGGATAGAGAGAAGAGGATTCTTACTCTTTATTCTGATCCCAACCTGAGTGGGGCTCTTATTGCGAGAAGATTGAATGTTTCACGGCAGGCGATACACGACCACGTTAACCGTGCCCTCGCAAAGATGGAAAACTGCGAATCGAAAATGCATCTCCTCGTAGCAAGAAAAAAGAGGTACAGCATTCTTGCCGAGCTGCAAGGAGTGCTTGAAAGTGCCGAAAGTATGGCAACTGGTGAATTACTCAAAAAGTTGGAAGAGGTTAAAAAATTGGTCAACAAGTTAAGTAGCGTTAATTAGGAGGCGTTTTATTTTTGAAGGTTTAAAGGAAAATCTAGAAAAGGTTTTCAAAAGGCTCAGAAGCAAAGGAAGGCTTTCCGAAGAAGACATACATACTGCCCTGAGGGAGGTTAGAATTGCGCTTTTTGAAAGTGATGTAAACTATAAAGTTGCCAAAGACGTCGTTTCAAGAATAGGGGAAAGCGCAAAGTCAGAGAAAGTCATTGAAAGCCTAACTCCTTCCGAACAAGTTATTACAATTCTTTATAGAGAGCTTGTTGGCATAGTAGGAGAACCTGCGTCTCTCAATATTGATCCTAACAGGCAGAATTTTATAATGCTCGTTGGTTTGCAGGGTAACGGAAAAACCACCACTGCTGCAAAAATTGCAAAATTCCTTAAAGGAAAAGGCTATAATCCTTTGCTTATTCCACTTGACTTTAAAAGACCCGGAGCTTTTAAGCAGCTCGTTGATTTAGGAGAGAGGAACGGCTTGCCTGTTTTTAAAGATAGTTCGGGAGAACCTGTCTCAGTAATAAAAGATGCCCTCTCTTATATGGGAGAGCAGGGTTTTAATATTGGCATAGTTGATACAGCTGGAAGAAAAGAAATCGACACCGATCTGATGGACGAGCTGAAAATTGTTCACGAAGTATTGAAACCGCAGGAAACTCTGCTTGTTATGGATAGCACGATCGGGCAGGGGGCTCTTAGAGTTTGCCAGGGATTCCTTGACTTTGTAGATCTAACAGGAGGTATTTTTACAAAATTTGACAGCAGTGCAAAGGGTGGAAGCGTGCTCTCATTCAGATATGTAACGGGTAAACCTGTAAAATTTATTGGAGTTGGAGAAAAAATTGACGACCTTGAAACTTTTGAACCAGAAAGGCTTATTTCGAGGATTCTCGGTAGAGGGGATATACAAACTCTTGTGGAAAAGGCACAGAAAGCTATTTCGGAAGAGGAAAGTGTAAAACTTTTGAAGAAAGTTTCAGAAGGAAGTTTTGATTTAAACGACTTTCGAGAGGAACTTCAAAGCCTTGCCAAAATGGGAGGAATATCAAGTATAGCATCTTACCTTCCTTTTGCCCCTCAAATGAAGCTGCCTGCCAACTTCTCAGATGATAAAATGACTGGAAAGATGGTTGCAATTATTAACAGTATGACAAAAGAAGAGCGTGAAAATCCCGACATCATCAACGGTTCGCGTAGAGAAAGGATTGCAAAAGGCGCAGGAGTTGAAAAATACGATGTAAATCTCCTGTTGAAAAATTATTTTAATTTTAAAAAATTAATAAAAAATGTAAAAAGTATTGACTCTATTATTAAATTCAGGTAAAATAGAAAGGTTAATTTCTTAAGGAGGTTTAAAATTGGCTGCTAAAATAAAACTTGCAAGAGTGGGAGCGCCTCATCGGGCATCATACAGGATTATAGTAATTGATTCCCGCAGTGCAACGGACAGTAAATTTATTGAAATGATTGGTTTCTGGGACCCTGTTTCAGAACCGGAGGAACTTGTTGTAAACAGAGAAAAGGCATTGGAGTGGCTTTCAAAGGGAGCCCAACCTACAGAATCAGTTGTGAAAATTCTAAAGAGAACAGAAGTTTGGAATGAATTTCTTAAGTCACGAGGAGGTAAACGATGAAGGATTTAATTGAAAACATTGTAAAAGCATTGGTTGACATACCAGAAGAAGTAAAGATTTCGGAAATTGCTGGTGAACAGGCTGTTATTTTTGAGATCAAAGTGGCCGATTCAGACATCGGAAAAGTTATTGGAAAACAAGGAAAAACTGCAAACGCACTGAGAACAATTATAAAGGCTGCTGCGAGCAAAATTGGCAAGAACGCAAGCATCCAGATTAATTCAAAACCTAAGGGAATAGTAACAGTATAATTCAGGAGTGCCCGATGAGCGTGCTTCAAATTAAACAGAATATAGTTGTAAAGGTAATCGTTACCGAGCAGTTTAAAAACGAGTACAAGGCAGAGCTCGAAAGACAGCTGAGCTCTGTAGAAATTAAGGCAAAGGAATTCAAATCTTCCCTGGCTAGAGTAGTTATAGAAAATGCAGGAGTGGGAAATTCGAGTTATATAGAATCTCTTAAAGTTCGTATAGAAGAAGAAAGGATGCTTCAAGAGGCAATTGCTTCTGAATTGAGAGGCAGGATTAAAGAAGTCGATAGCCTTGCCATTGATTCTGTATATCCTTATACGATGCTCGAAGGACTTGTCGAAGTAAAAGAAGGCGATAACCTTATGAGAAAAGCATCTGCTGCCGAGGTTGTTTTAAAAGACGGAATAGTTGTTTCGATAAAAAATGATTAAAGGTGCCACAGGCACCTTTTTCTATGGATATTCACATAGTCACAATTTTTCCTGAAATATTTTCTCAATTAACCGATTTTGGTATTTTTAGAATTGGCAAAGAAAAGGGTTTAATTAATATTTTTGTCCATAATCTCAGGGATTTCACAAGCGATAAGCACAAGACTACCGACGACAGGCCTTATGGCGGAGGAGCAGGTATGGTGATGCTTGTTGAACCAGTCTCAAAAGCAATCGAAAACCTTAAAAATTATGGAGAGATATACAAGGTGCTTATCACCCCTCAAGGAGAAAAATTTAATACTGAAATTGCACAATTCCTTTCCATGAAGCACTCAATCCTTCTTTTCCCTGCTCACTACGAGGGTATTGACGAAAGAGCAGTGAACCTTTTTAATATGGAACTTTCTGTCGGTGATTTTGTCATAAGTGGCGGAGAAATCCCGGCTTTGCTCGTAATGGATGCGGTGGCAAGATTGGTACCTGGAGTTTTAGGGAACGAGGAGTCTCTTAAAGAAGAGAGTTTTGCAAACAACCTCCTTGAATATTCTCATTACACGAGGCCTGAGGAGTTTGAAGGGGAAGAAGTACCCGAAGTCTTACGTAGTGGAAATCACGAGAAAATAAGACTCTGGAGGTTAAAAGAATCCCTTAAGAGAACTCTCTTAAAAAGGCCCGATCTTATCTTGAAAAAGGATTTTACGAAGGAAGAAAAGAAACTCCTCAAAGAAGTTGAGCAGGAGTTGGATAAAATTTTTGAGGAAATATTCAAAAAATGAACTTTTACATTGCCCTTCTGCACTATCCGGTGCTGAACAAGAATAATGAAATCATCGTTACAAGTGTTGTGGTGCATGATATTCATGACATTTCCCGTGCTGCAAAAACCTTTGGGGTGAAGAAATTTTTTGTTGTTCAGCCTTTTGAAGGTGAGCGGCAAATTGTTGAAAGAATAGATCATTTTTGGCATACTTCCGGCAAGGAATACAACTCAAACAGGCTTGAAGCAATTTCTGTGCTTTCTTTGAAAGAGAAATTCAAAGATGTTCTTGACGAGATAATCCAGGAGACTGGAAACATGCCCGTTGTTATTGGTACATCAGCACAGAAAAAAGATGCACATGAAATAAGCTTTAAAAAAGTTGCAGAGCTTCTCAAAGAGGATTTACCCGTGCTTATCTTATTAGGGACGGGCTGGGGCATCGCTTACCGAGAACTTGGAAACGTTGATTACTTTTTGCCTCCCATCGAGGGAATCGGTGATTTTAACCACCTGTCAGTAAGAAGTGCCACCTCAATAGTCCTCGACAGGATTATTTCACAATACAAAGAACTTTAACTCTCTATTTTGAGAGGGTTCACAAAAATCAGACCGAGTATAATCGTTATCCCACCTATTATCATTATCGTGTTAAGGCGCTCTCCCAGAAACACAACACCACTTGCACCTCCTACAATCGGGTTAAGGTATATAAAAGCTGCCGTTGAGGATGCCTTTTTTTGCTCAAGTGCTCTATACCAGACAGTATAGCCCCAGAGGATTGACAGAAACCCGAGATAGAAAATTGCGAAAATGGATGAAAAGTGCATGTTAAATACTTGATTTATAATGTCTTTTCTTACAAATGGTATAAGGAATAAAGTTCCAATAAAAATACTCCATATCGTTACATCGAGCGGCCTGTATTTTTTGAATAATGGTTTTGAGATTACAGTAGCTATTGCCCAGGACGAAACGGCGGACAGGCTTAAAAGGACTCCGATACTATTATTAACCTCAAACCTTCCAGATATGCCATAAGTGAGAACGGTAACACCTAAAAGAGATATTATAAGTCCTGCATATATCTTGATACCCAGTTTTTCCTTAAGGAAAATTACTGATAAGATACTTGTTAGCAGAGGACTGAACCCTGCGGTAATTGCTGCAACTGAGGCGTTTAGAATTGTCTCTGCGTTGTTAAGAAAAAGATGATATGCAGGTACCGTGAGTATTGCAACTAAAATGATTTTGATTAAATCTTTCCTTTCAACTGTCCTTATCCTGTATAAAGATGGGAAAAAGAAAAGAAAGGGAAAGATAATAAAAAATCTCAGGAATGCTATGGATGAAGGAGGCAGGTCTTTGCCTGCTAATTTTATGAGGGTATAGGAATTTGCCCATATCAGGAATAGTAAAAACAGACTTAAATTAACCTTTACCGCTTGTGAATTTCTTTGCTTTTTCATCTTTTATTTGCACAATAGTATATAAAATTTATTCTATATACTATACAAATTACTGATTTTTAAAACTCTGCGTTTTTTATATACTTTGATATAAGGAGGATGAATATGAGAAAATTTATACCATTTTTATTGATTATTTTGATTGTTCTTGCTCTGGTTTCAGGATGCGGAAAGACCACTACTAATACGAGTACCGGGAGTCTTAAAATAGACGACTTTATCTTTTGCTCAGAAATAGCAGGAGATAGGGATTTTATTAAAAGAGATGATAAGACTTTTTCAAAAGATGAAAATGTTTTGATTTATACAGAGGTTTCCAATTTTACTCCTAAGGATGTCTCAGGAAAGTTTGAGTACTGGCCGGTCGTTGAAGTTGAAGTAAAAGACCCTCAAGGGAATTCAATTATACAGAGACAGAAAATTATTGATGAGAAACTTGAAATTTCTACTAAAGCACCTTACCTCTACTTCCCTATTACTCTTACTTTTCCAGCAGATTCTCCTGATGGAAAGTATGAGGTTACCGCTTATTTTGAAGATATGAATTCTGGCCGAGAAGCACAAATGAAAGATAATTTCTTTTTAGAGTAAATTTAAGTTCTTTCTGTTTTTCCTTGCTTTTGAATCCAATTTCCATATAATATCTTGATTGAGAGTTTTTTTGAAAGGAGTTGATTCTGATGAACGAGATCAGGGAAATAGAGAAAGAATATATGAAAAAGCGTGTCAGGCATTTCCATGTTGGTGACACCGTAAAAGTACATCTAAGGGTAAAAGAAGGAGAAAGGGAAAGAGTCCAGGTGTTCGAAGGTACCGTTATAGCGATGAAAGGTGGCAGTATCAATGAGTCTTTCACTGTAAGAAAGATTTCTTATGGTGTTGGCGTTGAAAGAGTATTCCCGCTCCACTCTCCTCTTATTAAGAAAATTGATATTAAGAGGAAAGGTGATGTGCGAAGAGCAAAACTTTACTACCTTAGAGAAAGAGTTGGTAAAGGAATAGTTGTGAAAGAGAAAGTTGGAGTACCAGGTGAAGATTCCGAGCAACCAAAACCTGAAGAAACAAAAGTAGAACAACCCAAAGCAGAGGAGACAAAGGCTGAAAACACCGAGCAAAAAGCCGAAAATACCGACCAAAAATCATAATGGGTGAGCTAAAAAGCTGGATTTTAATAATAATAATTGCACTTTTGCTCTCATTGCTTGTGAGAGCTTATGTTGTGCAGCCGTACAGAGTTGAAATGACTTCAATGTACAACACGCTTACTCCGAATGATTTAGTCCTTGTTGACAAGGTTTCTTACAAATTGCATCCACCCCGAAGGGGAGATGTTGTTGTTTTTGTACCTCCAAATTCTCTGAATGATAAATATATTAAAAGAATTATAGGATTGTCAGGGGAGACAATATCAGTTCAGGAAAACACCGTTTATATCGATGGAAGACCTTTGAATGAACCTTATTTGCATTCTCCTATGCTTTCTAATCTACCTGATACAAAAATTCCCGAAGGGTACTACTTTGTAATGGGCGACAACAGAAGCGTGAGTCTTGATTCAAGAAGCTTTGGACCCGTACAAATGTCGTCTATGGTTGGAAAAGCAATTTTTGTTTACTGGCCGTTCAACCACATTGAAGGGCTATGTGCATATAGTGGAGAAACCCCGTAGTTTAGTAATAGGCGTTGATGAAGCAGGGAGGGGACCTCTCGCGGGCCCAGTTGTCTCTACAGCTGTAATAATTAAAGAAAAAATTGATGGAGTAAAAGATTCAAAGTGTCTCTCGGCAGTAAGGCGAGAAGCTTTGTTTAACTTAATTGTTAACAAAGCAATAGCCTTTGGCATAGGCGTTGCTTCCCCAAAGGAAATTGATAATTTAAATATATTAAGAGCAACATTGCTTTCTATGAAAAGAGCAATTGAATCCCTGAACTTGAACTACTTTGAGAGGTACGGAGAATTTATTAAAGAAGCCAGAGTGTTTGTTGATGGCAACAAAATTATTCCAGAGGTGAAATTTCATCAAAAGGCTGTGATAGGTGGCGATAGAAAAATTTACGAGATAAGTGCAGCCTCGATTATTGCAAAGGTTACAAGGGATAGGATGATGAAATCGTTTAGCAAAAAATACCCGGTTTATGCATTTGAGAGGCATAAGGGTTATGCGACTCCGTTGCACAGGGAAATGATTAAGAAATACGGAATATCCGAAATCCACAGGAGGTCTTTCCTTAAAAAACTCAATGAAGAGAATAGCCTTTGGTAGATTTGGCGAAGACATAGCTGAAAAGTTTTTGAAGGATAAGGGGATTAAAATAATTGACAGGAATGTGAGGACCCCTTTCGGTGAGATTGATATTATTGGCGAAGAAAATGAAAAAATTTATTTTGTGGAAGTGAAAACGAGAAGCAATACAAACTTTGGTTTACCAGTCGAAGCTGTTAACAAAAGGAAAAAAGCGCATATGGTAAATTCAGCAATGTTTTATTTAAGAGGAAGAGAAAAAGATTTTGAAATTGGTGTTATTTCTATTCTTTTTAATGGAGAAAATTTTAATGTTGAATATACGACAGAGATTTTTTAGTATGGCTGGGGCGGAAGGATTCGAACCTTCGAATAACGGATCCAAAGTCCGTTGCCTTACCACTTGGCGACGCCCCAATGCATACTCATTTTACAGATTTAAGGAGTGTAGTCAATAGCAATGAGAGAATTAAAAATTATACCGCTCGGCGGTATAGGAGAGATCGGCAAGAATTCGACTGTTTTTGAAATTGACGGCGAGATGATTCTTGTTGACGCAGGTTTTAAATTCCCTTCTTCTGATATGCCAGGAGTTGATTTTATCATACCTGATTATTCCTATGTTATTAAAAGAAAAGGAAATTTGAAAGGGCTTGTGCTTACTCATGGCCACCTCGATCATATCGGTGCCGTCCGTTATTTATTTGAAGATGTTGTCCCACCTATTGTTGTAGGCTCTGATCTTACATTAGGTTTAGTCAAGAACTTGCTTCCAGGGAAGTTGAGGGATTCGATTGATTTTAGAGAGGTAAAAAGTGGAAGCATTGTTTCCATCGGTAAATTCATACTCGAATTTATTCATGTGACACACAGTATTCCAGCTAGTCTTGGTATTGCAGTGACTACATCGGAAGGGACAGTTTTTTATACAGGTGATTATAAAATAGACCCTACGCCTGTTAATGACTTGCAAACTGATATAAGCAGACTTAAGCTTCTAAAAGAAAGAGGTGTGATTGCCTTGTTCTCAGACAGCACAAATGCTGATGAAAGTGGTTTTACAGGATCTGAATCATCTATAACCAAAAATCTTGCAAAGATTTTTGAACAATCAACGGGCAGGGTAATTACTGCTACATTTTCTACAAATATTTACAGAATCCAGCAGTTCATAGATGTGTCCCAAAAGTCGGGAAGGAAAGTGATTTTTGACGGCAGAAGTCTTGTTGAAAGCGTAAAAATCTCCCATAAACTTGGTTATTTGAAAATTCCAGAGGGAATTGAGGTTGACATTTCTTCTATATCGGCAATTCCCAAAAGGCAGATTACCCTTATTACGACGGGGACTCAGGGCGAGCCAATGTCCGGGCTTGTAAGGATTTCAAATGGGATGCACGATGGCATCAATATTACCAAAGGTGATACAGTGGTGATCTCTGCCGACCCCATCCCTGGGAACGAAAGAGTTATCTCGAATACAGTGAATAAGCTTTTCAAACTGGGAGCATTTGTTTACTATAGAAAAGAAGATGGAATCCATGTTTCAGGGCACTGCTCGCAGGAAGACATCCGCTTTATGATTGACCTTGTAAAACCTAAGTATTTTGTACCGATCCATGGCGAGTATAAGCATCTTATCTATGCAAAGAAAATTGCCGAGGAAGAAGGTATCAATGTCCATAATATACTCTTGCTCGAAAACGGTATGGGTGTTAGCATTTCCAAAGGAAGAATGAGGAAAATCCCGCGGATTCAATCTGGCGAGGTAATTGTCGAGGGAAATACAAAAATTCCAGTCAAAAGTGAAGAGGAAGCTTCTTTTATAGCAGAACGTAGAGAAATGGCGCATAAAGGTATGCTTACAGTAGTAGTAATTCTTAGCAGAAAGGCGGAAATCCTCCGCCCGGTCCACATTGAAACAAGAGGTATTGTTTTCCCCAGGGGCTTAGAAGGAGAAATTCTTAAGGCAGTAAAAGAAAAAGTAGTTGAAAGTGTAAGAAAATATGGTAAAATTAAGCTGCAGGAAGAGCTTGAGCATGAAATAGAAAAAGCTGTTGAAAAAATATTCAAACAGCATTTGAAGAAGTCGCCTGCAGTATTTGCAACAGTTCTCAAAGAGAAGAAAAAGTAAGCGGGAGTGGCGGAATTGGCAGACGCGCTGGATTCAGGTTCCAGTGGGGCAACCCGCTGGGGGTTCGACTCCCCCCTCCCGCACCTTACTTACCGAATTTGCCTTTAAAACCTTTTTGTGCCTTGTTTTCTTTCCGTTGTTCCAATCAATTTCAACATAATCATCGTAAATTGCTATTCTCTGAATCACTATGTTCCACAGTCTTTTTCGTTCTTCCCGGTTTGTATAAGGATAGATTTCTTCAACCTGTTTAAAGTATTGAGTAACATTTTGACTTTGCACAGTTTTTTTCTGTCTATGCAACAACTCAATCTTTTCCTTTTGTAATTGCTCTATTTTTTTTCTTATCTTATCCTTTAGTAAAGTCTCTATATCTAAATCTAAAACTTTTTCTATCTTTGAGTCTATCCGTTTTATTTCTTTTTCTATATTAACATTGACCTCTCTTGTCTGTTCAGATATTGATGTATCAAAAATCTGCCCGATATTTTCTAAAAGTATGCTTTCAAGAAAATCCTCATCTATTTTTCGATAACAGTGTATGCCTCCAGTAACAGGTGGCACTACTACAGGAACATGCTCCAGGAAGTTGACCCGCACAATCCGCTTCTTGAAGTTGGCTTTCACGGTTTGCCTTTCACTAGAGGGATGAATGATTAAAAAGAGGGGGGAGAAATCCCCCTCTTTTTTTGTTCGATTGATAGTTCTGTCTTTTGCTCGCTCGGTTTCTCTCCACCTCGCTTTGCTCAGTTTTGTTTCACCTCGCTCGCCGGGTGAAAGCAAATACCCCACCCACCTTTTTATATTAGTAGCGTGCCAAAGTCAAGCATGGTCTTCCGTATCCAAACCAAATACACGAAACACTACCTTTGACTTTAAAATTGGCACGCAAGAAATGATTAAGCCCCAAAAAAGGGAAAAGACTTTAGGAAAAAATTAGCATGTTTGACAAATTTTCCAAAAGGGATAAATTTTTATTGAAAGAAAAATAAGCTTTATAAAAAAATTGATTCAATAGCGCCATTATTTAAAGGCATTTATACAAGGAGGTGAAAAAGATGAACTTGCAGGATTGTATCAAATTTGCGACTGAGAACCCTGTCTGCTTCGTAGCAACGACAGATGGAGATCAGCCGAGAGTCAGGGTTATAGCGTTGTGGTTCGCCAACGAAAACGGCTTCTACTGGGGCATACTGTCTCCCAAGCAGGTGTATAGGCAATTGAAGACTAACCCCAAGGTCGAGGTATGCTTCTACGATAACCCATCGGATTTGATGCAGGCGAAACAGATGCGAGTGACCGGCAAGGTAGAGTTTGTGGATGACCAGGAACTCCAGAAAAAAGTCGCAGAGGAAGGGGCTTTCCTTGAGCAGTTAACAGGAAAACCACTGGGGCATCTATGGAAGATCTTTCGGATACACTCAGGCGAAGCCTGCTTCTGGACTATGGCAGATACCTTAAGGGAATCAGAATTGGAAAGGATCAGATTCTGAAAGAATTGGGCAGTACCATAAGCAGTGAGCGCAGAGATGTAAAGAAAGGAGGGCGTAATGAATACGGAAATGCCAGCCAAAGAAGGCTTTGTCTCATTCCACGGTTATAAAACCTGGTATCGCATTGTAGGCGACCACGACGATCCAGGTGAGTTTCCTCTGCTTTGCCTGCACGGCGGGCCGGGCGCAACGCATGACTACTTTGAACCACTGGAGGCGATGACCGCTACCGGGCGTCGTGTAATTCTCTATGATCAACTGGGTTGGGGCAACTCAGACCACCCGCACAATCCTTCTATGTGGACAGTAAATCTCTTTTTAGATGAGTTGAAAGTTATTCGTCGCTCCTTAGGACTAGAACATGTTCATATTCTGGGTCATTCATGGGGAGGCATGCTTGCAATGGAGTATGCGCTAACACAACCAGCAGGTTTAGCAAGTTTGATCCTCGCCGACACACTAGCCAGCATATCCCAGTGGATAGCAGAGGCAAAACGTCTGATTGCTGAACTTCCACCCGAAGTGCAACAAATAATTCGAAAGCATGAAGCGGCAGGCACAACTAATTCACCAGAGTATCAAGAAGCATGTCGAGTTTTTTCTCGCTATTATTGTGGTGGTCATATTGATCCAAAGCCTGAGTGGGTCAAAAAAGCCTTTAAAAAACTTACAGTTAATGAGGTCTATCTTACCATGTGGGGTCCAAGCGAGTTCTATGCAACCGGTACACTCAAAGACTGGGACATTACAAGCCGTCTTGGCGAGATTCGGGTACCCACACTTGTCATTGGAGGTAGATTCGACGAAGCTACCCCTACTATTACAGAGACAATACATCACGGAATACCTGGCTCCGAATGGGTCATCTTCGAAAACAGTGCACATTTCCCTCATATAGAAGAAACTGAACTCTATCTTCAGGTACTTGGTAAATTCTTAGACCGGGCTGAGGCAAACTTAAGCCATAACACAAGAGAACAGGAGAAATGATATAAGCGAACAAGAATTAATTCAGTTTATATCTTTTTGCAATAAAATAAGAGATGTTGCTGAAGAAACTATGAAGATTATATATAAGGATATAGAAAGGAAGCAAGAACAATAATTTAAAAAATTATCAACTATATAGGCTCTTTTTAGTTACTTTTTTGGGCAGGCAAAAACCTGCCCTTTAGTTTTGCAACAACTTTATCACCCTATACGCCAAGAGCATCGCCTCTTCTCTTGTAATATATTCTTTAGGCCTCAGGTTTCCGTAGCCGTCTCCTTTGATAATGCCGAGCTGTTTAAGGAACTTTACTTCTTTTATGTACGGATAATCTCGCCAAATTTTATCCAAATATTGTCTTTTATTCTTTACTTTTTTGAAGTAATTATGAGCTTGGATTCGGCGGCTTTGCTTTCCTTATCCTTGGTGCTGATAAAGATAACCCATTTTTACCGTAATGTGAGAATACAGGTAAAAGACGCGACAGTCAAACAAAGTCATTTTTACTTTAGAACTCATAAAAATGATGGCCTAATTGAATCTCCTGGAATTCATAAACAAGGATTATGAAACTTTTAAAATTACATTGTAAGGTTTATTTTTAGTGGGCCATTTCTGCTTTTAATCTGAGCAGTGGCGGGATTGCTGCAAATTACGTAACGAGGCAAAAGACAACCAGGAGCGGAATTGAAATATTGTAAAACCACCCTATAATAACGCTTCCAATAAACCAGAATATGCCGTAGCCTGCCGTGAAAAGTCCATATGCTGAAGCTCTTTTTTGCATAGGTACCATTAAAGCAACAGCAGCAGGTATGATTGATTCGTTTATGCCCGTGTAAAGCCCCCATACAACAATGCCCAAAACAATCGCCGAAGCTCCTTTTGTCATGAAAACCAAAGGTGCGTAAAAAGCTGATAATGTAAGTGGTATAAGAATGCCAATGCCGAACTTATCAAAGGGGCGGCCAAAAAGAAGAGAGCCCAACCCACTCGAAGCCATGGCAATGGAATAGAGGACGGGAACAAATGAAGGAGAAATCGTGCCCAGTTTCTCGATATGATATGCCATAAACGGGAAATCCGCAGAGCCTACTGCAATAAGGATTGCTCCCAGTAGATAAATCCAATATACGTATGGTAACAGGGTCGAAGCCTGAATGAAGAGGTAATCGAGGACTTGTAGATAAATCCAATATACGTATGGTAACCCTTTTGTCTCAAGGTGTTAAACCGCCAGAGAAATCATAGATGCCTTCAATAAAGAGGTTGGGAATGCCGTTCCGTACCTAAAATACCCGTTACCCTGTAATACCACACCTTTAGGCCGCCTAAGATCAGCATGGCAAGGATTGTGATGATCAGTAATATTATAATGGATTGGAGGGAAACCGCAGTCATCGCCCAGCCAAAAGCAGCCATTAATGTGGCAACAACGATATTGATAGCAACCATGCCGCCAACCCACTTGCTTGGTGCAAATGACCAGAATGGATCGCGGGTTCGCGTGATCAGGATGGTTTCCATTGCCGAATAGATCAAGTACAGGAACATTAAGGAACTAATTTGGGCTGCGCTTAAATTCTGAACTTTAAGGTAGAACCAGAGGAGCCCCAGTCCAAGAGCCAACCATCCGATGGTAAAAATAGCGGATATCTTGGCCAGTTGAGGCATATTCCATTTCTCGGGGACAGTTGTTGGCCAGGCTTTGTCGGTTCCCAGCGTTAAGGTAACCATATCATTCATCACAACGATGAACACAATTAAGCTTAACGAAACCGGGAAAAACCCGGTAAAGATAAATCCGAAGGTCAAAAGCGCCGCTAACTCGGCCGTGCGTGCCAATTTGGTAATCGTCCAGGTCATCATCCGCCGATAAACACGGTGCCCGCCATCAATCACTTTGGTAATATCAGACAAATTGGGCTCGGTTAAAACGACCTTGGCAGCCGATTTTGCAACGTCTGTAGCAGTACTCACCGCAATGCCAACATCTGCTTGCTTCAGCGCCGGCGCATCGTTAATGCCATCCCCGGTCATTCCGACAACCATTCCTAAATTCTGCAGGGCCTTGACAATTTTGTACTTATCTTCGGGGTAAACATTTGCGAATCCATCGAAATTCAACGGATTTGAAAGCGCATCCTCCAATGTTCCGATTCGGTTGCCAATTCCCACTTGCCCGGCAATCGCCTTGGCTGTTCCAGCTGTATCACCCGTTAACATGATCACCCGTATACCCAATTTCTGTATTTTCGCTATTGAATCCCTGGCATCATCCCGTGGTGAATCAGCCAATGCAATCAGCCCCTGGCAAACCAGCTCCTCGCTTTCTCCGGAAGCAACCGCCAGAACCCTGGAACCTTTCGCACTAAGCAAATTAACCTGATCCTTAAAATTGTCTGGAACTGTCGCTATCTTGGCAATGACTGCGGGAGAACCCAGTACCACATTCAGCTGCCTCCCCTTTTGGCTGATTTGAGCTTTGGATATTTTCTGAGCAGGATCGAATGGAGTAAAAGACAATCTCTTAGGCATATCTAATCTTCGTTCTTTAAAAGCCCCAAGAATTGCAGTGCTAATAGAATCATTAGACGTATCGTCGCTTGCCGCAGCCGCTAACTTCAGCAATTCAGTATCTTCCTGTTGCCCAAACGTGACCAGTTCGACAATTTCAGGCCGATTATTCGTTAGAGTCCCTGTTTTGTCGACAAGAAGGACATTCATGCTGGCGGCTTCCTGAATCCCGGTCAGCCCTGTTGTAAGCACATTTTCTTTAGCTAAACGGTGTGCTTCCAGCGCATTTGCCACGGTGAAAGCGGAAGGCATCGAGATTGGAATAGTAGCAATAATTAAAATAGCTAGAAACGGCAACAGCTCCTGCCAGGGAGTCCCTCGAATGAGTGCGGTGATCACCAAAATAACGATGAGGAGAATGTCCAAGTACGCAAGATAACGGATAATGTTGAACAGCAATACCTGCAGCCGCCCCGGAGCTTCGGCAGTCCGCACCAACTCCACGGTTTTACCATATGAACTCTTCTTCCCAATTGCAGATACTCTTGCAATTACCTCGCCGTGGGTAATCGTAGATCCAGCAAAAATTATTTCGCTGGCTTCTTTGGTTACATTAATCGATTCACCGGTCAGCGCGGACTCATTAACACTTGCGTTGCTGTTAATAATTTCTATGTCAGCCGGCACAATGTCCCCAACTCTAACATGCACAATATCCCCGGGAACAAGCTCACGGGACGGTATCGTCTGCCACGTTCCATTCCTCAAAGTCCGGACACTGATTTGCAGCTGCTGACGTAGGTAGCCAATCGCCTTTTTTGCACGCTTCTCTTGAATTTCCCCGATCACCGCGGAAAAAACAAGCAGCAGGAAAACAACTGCCGCCTGGACGCCCTTTCCCATAATCAATTCAAATATCATGGCCGCCTCAAGCAGCCAGGGGATTGGGCCCCACATGCGTTTTAGAGTCCCCATGACCGGGCCCACTTGCTTTTCCGGAATTTCATTATAACCGTATTGCTTTCGTTTGGCTTGAACATCGGCATCGTTTAAACCGGTCCCCTGGTATGTATTTTCGATACCTGCTATATCCTTACTTTGAGTCATAAAAATTCCTCCCTGTTTTTCATCATTATATGAATATTCTTTGGTAATTCAGAGTGGAATATATTAAAGGATTACCAAAACATATTAAAATGCACTTGCGCCGAGCATTCCCAGGTATGGGCCAAGCATACTTCGAGCACCTTCATAAGTAAAATCTGCAAAGAAGCTCATGATGCCTATTAGCAGGACAAATTTAACTGCTCGTGTTAGTTTTGTTTTTTCTTTCATGTGCTTGCCTCCTATTAGCCTGCATTTTTATATGAAGTGAGGATAAGGTTTATATTGTGGCATTCTTACTTGACAGAGGTTGCCCGAAAATCTTTTCATAAAGATCTTCGCCAAAACTTGTCTCAAGCGGCGCTCCTTCCAAAATACGGAAAGTCCTTTTTCCATGTTTATTTCTTTCTGCACGTAAGAAACCAACTTTATCGTTTTTGGTCTCGTAGAAACTGTATGCAAGGTCAAAGAAATGCGTTACGAAAAATATTTTTATATCTTTTTCCAAAAAAGCACTTATGATCTGCCTCGCAATTTCCGAGCCTTCACGCTCATTAGTGGAAGAGAGCGACTCATTAAAAAGAATAAGTGCATTTGGTTTTACAAGGTTTGAAATTTCACTTAGCCTTGCGAGTTCTTCATCGAGTTTGCCACTTTCTAATTCTTTGTCTTCCTCTTTTATGAAGTGAGTGAACACACTGCTTGCAACATTTGCACTGAAGGATTTTGCGCTCACGAACATTCCGCATTGCATCATGAGTTGAGCCTGCCCTATGCTTCTTAAGAATGTCGATTTTCCACCCTGGTTTGCACCTGTTATAAAGATAAGTTCTTTTCCATCCATATCGAGAGTATTGCTAACAACCTTCCCTTCCTTAAGCAAAGCCAAACTTACATCTGATAATTCTTCAAATGTGTGCCTTCTATCCGTATAACTGTATGGGGTCGGAAACGCAAGACTTAATCCAAGTCCCTGCAACTTCTCATATAGATTGATACAGCCTACATAGAAAGCAATTTCATCTCTGAGCATATAGAAAAAGCTGATGACATGGTCTGCAGACTGTGCTAAAGCGTTCGTTGCAAGATTTATTGCACGCTCCTGCCTTCGTGTCAAATCGTCTCCGCCGTTTTCATCCCTTGGATGAATGCAAATCTTACCTGTAAATCGCCATTTTAAATGATTTTTTAAACCTTCAAACGGTTTCCTCAATACATAGTGTACGCCCTGGTTGTAATTTCCCAATTCCGCACTCACGAGCATCCCCTGATCGAATTTCAAATCTTTAAGTGTTCTGGCAACCTCTGAAAGATACTCTTCACTAAGTTCATCTCTTAGCATCTCGAAAAATCTTGCAAAACCAGCCGATTGAAATTTATGAGCGTTCTCATCAGCAATACTGCGAAGATGTCCTAACATTTCTAATAACACCTGAAGCACACTCACGGAGCTATACATAAGAGAACTTATTGACATTGTAGAGATACCGAAGAAAGACCATTCCCTTTTTCTTTTTATTGCTTCAACTGCAACACTATAGATCTCACGTACAACGGCAGGATTGTTAATGCTATCTTTAACAATTTCTTGCCTGTAAGTAATGTCTTCAAGGTTTGTTAAAGTTGTAAACATTGCTTTAGTTGAAACATCGCGTACAAGCTCATCTCCATTTGCCATCGTCGCGAGTATCACATCAAGCCCTAAATCTTTTATAATTGTTTCTGTATTTTTAGGGACCTGTATGTCTTTATCAAAATCCTTGTCTTTATACATCAGGTATGCTTTCATGATTTAATCTTCTCCTTCAGCATTTTGTATGTAAGGCCGTACTTTTCGGCAATGTGGATTGCATAGGCAAGACCGTCTGCAGGTTTCCTTATAATTTTGAATGTCCTCTTTACAGGGTCATCGGGGTCTACTGTGCTTACCATGCTTACCGTTTTTTCAGAATAACTGCTTAGTTCGTCCAAGAATGTTACCCACATGCTCAATGCATCAAGCTTTATCAAAGTATCCATAATTTGCTTACCAATTACAATTGCATCTTTTAGAGCAGTTGATGAGAGGAATTCATTTATGATGATGATGCTATTTTGCGTTGCATTGCTTAGAATTTTTTGCATTCTTAACAAATCGTTTTGCAATTTTCCTTGGAGGCTTTGCACATTTTCTTCTCTCTCAAAGTGTGCAAAAATCTTGTCGAACAAGTATAGCTGAGCTTCCCTTCCAGGGACTGGATACCCCAGGCTTGCAAGGTAGTGTAATTGTCCAAACGTGCGTGCAAAAGTTGTTTTTCCGCCTTGGTTTGGGCCTGAGACAACAATTATTCTTTCTTGCCTTTTAAGGTAAAAATCATTGCATATAACGGTTTTATCTTGGTCCCTTAACCTGCTTGCAAGAGCAATGTCAAAACTTTCGTAGCTATATATTTCTTTAGTATTTGAAACAACTTTTGGATAGCAGAATTTCAAACCCATTTCTTTGACCTTCTCTGTGTATTCTAAATATGCAATGTAGAATTGAATTTCTCTTGAGAATTTTGCAAGTTTTTCCTGAACGAAATTCTTATTAGTTTCGTAAAAGTTGTCGAGTTTTGAAAATGTTTCTGGGTAAAGCTTTGCAACCAAACCGAGTACTCCCACTTCCACGTGTTCTGCAAAAGAGTCTTCGGTGAATGTTTTTCTGTAGTCCTTGGTTTCGCCGTGCCTAAATTTTTCAAAGATTTTCTCAATTTCAATAGTATAGTCTTCTTCTCCTTCGTATTTCCTTACTTTGACGCAACTTTCCTTTATGAGCATGCAGTACTTCACTTTTGAAAGCTCTTCTCTCAAGGCTTGTGCTTCGCTTAAAAGTTTTTTGAAATTGCTTGAATTTGCATAATCAGAAAAGTATTTTCGAAATTCGCTTAAACCTTTTGATTTTAGATTAAACTTGCGTAACGATTTTTCAAAGCTTTCAATATTTGCAAAGTAGACTATGAGTGAGTTCAAAAACCGCCCCTTCTCAAGATAGTTTTTGCTTTTTCCTTCAGTTTCTTTAAGGCGCTTAATGGTTCTTTCAACATCATTAACAGCATCGAATATAATCTGTGCAAAACCATTTATTTCTTTAAAAAGCTCTTCATTTTCCTCAAGGTCTTGCATTACTTCCTGGCGAAAGCGGATTGTCTCCTTATCGCGGAGAGGGCTGTAGAGGAACTCTTTTAAATTGTATTTATCCTTGCGCCTTACAATTTCTTCAACAATATAGTCAAGGCTTAAGTCCCTGAAATATTCAGGTTCTTCTTGGTTAGATGCAGAGGGGCTTTTTTCTCTTTCTCCAAATAAAATGCTTTTGAATGCCATGTACATCACTTCCTTCAAAAAAATCTATAAAATAAAAAAACTGACAACCCTACAAACTGTAGAAGTCATCAGTTTCTCACTGTTTAGGCTCGCGCCAAGGGAAACTTCATTCCCACTTTGTTATATTTTAAACAAATTTCCTAATTTTCAAAATGTATGTTTAAATTTTATATTTCTCTCGTTAATCCAAAATTTGTAAGGTGGGGAAGTTCCCCGCCTATTTTTAAAAGCTTTAGACTTAAAGTTTTGAGCTACCGAGTTATTAGCTTTGAAATGTTTTATACAGGCGATAAACAATGAGCATTACATCTTCCCTTGTAATATATTCTTTTGGTTTGAAGTACCCATATCCGTCACCTTTCACAATGCCGAGTTGTTTTAAAGTTTTCACTTCTTTGATATAAGGATAATCTTCTCCGATGTCAAAGAACGGTTCTCCGTCTCTAAGAGCATCAAGCAGATGAATATAAGGGAAGTTGATCCGCACAATCCTCTTCTTGAAGTTGGCTTTCACGGCTTGCCTTACTTCGGAGGTTTAAAAGATTAGGGGGAGAAATCCCCCTCTTTTTTTGTTCGATTGATGATCCTGGCTTTTCAAGGAGTTGTCTCAATGTAAGGTGAGAAATTCCTCATTCCTTCGGGTCGTTCAGGTGGTTCTTTTTGCCAGAAGAATCTTACCTTTTTGTTATGGTTTCCTTTGCTTGCTCGGTATCGCTCCACCTCGCTTTGCTCGGTTTTGTTTCACCTCGCTCGCCGGGCTAAAGACAAATAACCCCACCCACCCTTTTATTAGTAGCTCGGCGTGTGACTATCATCATGGGCAGGTTGATCGTTCGCAACCACACCACCTTGAAGGCGGTAACTTAGAGGGCACGCCGAGCAAAATCTGTAAGATCCCCAAAGAGTAAAAAAGATTTAGATAGTAGAATTTCAGTGCTTGACAAATTTTCCAAAAGGGATAAATTTTAATTGAAAGAAAAAATAAGCTTTATAAAAAAACTGATTCAATAGTGCCATTATTTAAAAGCATTTGTACAGGGAGGTGAAAAAGATGAACTTGCAGGATTGTATCAAGTTTGCGACTGAAAACCCTGTGTGCTTCGTAGCAACGGCAGATAGGGATTAACCGAGAGTGAGGGTTATAGCGTTGTGGTTTGCCAACGAAAATGGCTTTTATTGGGGAATACTTTCTCCTAAGAATGTTTATAAGCAGCTTAAAGCTAACCCAAAGGTTGAGGTATGCTTCTACGATAACAATTCGGATTGGTTAAATGCGAAACAGATGCGAGTGACTGGAAAGGTAGAGTTTGTAGATGACCCGGAACTACAGAAAAAGGCCGCAGAGGAAGGGGCTCCCATTGAACAGTTAATAGGAAAACCACTTGGACATCTATGGAAGATCTTCCGAATACACTCAGGCGAAGCCTTCTTCTTTACCCTAAAAGACACCTTAAAAGAACCAGAATTGGAAAGGATCAGATTCTGAAAGAATTGAGAGTACCATAAGAATCAAGCTAAGAGATATAAAGAAAGGTTAAACTCGTATTGCATTTTAGGTTGCCACGACGATTCGGTATTCTTTGCATTCAGAAGTTTTCTTTGTTATTTTTTCAGATTTTGCATAAAAATAATCTTTTAACTAAAATGTAATAGGGGAATTAGTAAAAGTTTTGGGGTGTAGAAAATTTAGCTTTTATATGAAGTTATATTTTTTGAAGAAAGGAGGTGAAAAAGATGTCTATTTATTGGGTTATGAGTTACTACATTGTGCAGGAAAAAGCGAGTGAGTATCAAAAATGGCTAAAATCAGATAGAGCCAAGGAACTCTTTGCGGAGTTTGAGAAGGAAACCGGCTTCAAATATCTCGACACTTACTTTCCTATTCTTGGCTTCGGTGACTATGACTGTGAGGACTGGTATGTCGCAAATGATTTTTCAGCATTTGACAAGCTACGTACATCGAAAGCCGGTAACAATCTTAGCATTGAGACCTGGGACTTTTTGGATCAGACAAGACCAATGAAGTCTCGAATCATGCGAACTGCAGAAGATGTATTGGTATTTGAGCCGCCGAAGGAGAAATAGAAGAGACCTCTAGACAACTTTCTTTTTATAGGTTCTTCTTACGCGCTTTTATAGTAATTATCTTTAGATAACAAAAGCTAATTTTTGTCCCTTATTAATTTTTATGCACGGACAGAAATATAGTTTTGGGTTAATATTTATAGCTAAAATCAATTTTAGAGTTATTTCTTATCTCCTCCCATTTTACATCTACAGTCTCGGTAGTTTTAGCGCTAAATTCAAGATTTTATGATTTGTTAAGAATGATTATTTTATAAGCTTTTAACCTTCTGGTGCGCCCAACAGGATTTGAACCTGCAACCTACGGTTCCGTAGTAGAGCTTTAAAAACAAAATCTAATAAAAATCCTTTATACTAGTATAATACACATTTACTGTGAAATTCTTATTGCTAATTTTAACTGTAAGTGCATAGGTTAACGTCCAATTGCATAAATATAACAGTCTAATGACACTACGTATATTGTTCCGTCGGAACCAATTGCAGAAGAAGAGTATATTGAGTTACCAGTTTTATATCTCCATTTAAGCGTACCATCAGAGTTCAGTGCGTAGAGATAGTTGTCATCTGACCCCACATAGATTGTTCCATCAGAACCAATGGAAGGCGAAGAAGAATATATTCTGTCGCCAGTTTGATATTTCCACTTAAGTGTGCCATTTGGATTTACAGCGTAAATATAGGTATCACTTGACGCTATGTATATTGTTCCATCAGAACCAATAGCAGGAGAAGAGCGGAATATATAGCTACCAGTTTTATATCTCCATTTAAGCGTGCCTTCTACATTGAGTGCATAAATATAATAGTCTAATGACCCAAAGTAAATTATTCCATCAGAACCAATGGCAGGGGAAGAGTATATTGAGTTACCAGTTTGATATCTCCATTTAAGCGTACCGTTGGAATTCAGAGCATAAAGATATGTATCTCCTGAACCTACATATATTGTTCCATCAGAACCAATGGCAGGAGAAGAGCCTATTTCGTAAAAAGTTTGATATCTCCATTTAAGCGTACCATCAGAGTTCAGTGCGTAGACATAATTATCATCTGACCCCACATAGATTGTTCCATCAGAACCAATGGAAGGTGAGGAAGTAATAGAATAACCAGTCTTAAATTTCCACTTTAGAGTGCCGTCAAGGCTAACAGCATAGATGTAATTATCCTCAGATCCAAAGTAAATTGTTCCATTAGAGCTAATTGCAGGAGAAGACCATACTGGACCACCAGTCTCGTATCTCCATTTAAGTGTGCCGTCGGGATTCAGTGCGTAAATATAGCTGTCCAATGCACCGGAATAAATAGTTCCATCAGAACCAACGGCAGGAAAAGTAGGTAATGTATATTTACAGGGCGTCAGGTCACCAGTTTGAAATTTCCATTTAAGTGTACCGTTATTTTCACTAGTATCATAAGAGGATAGCCCGGTATGCTGAAGGTCATGGTGGAACATAGGCCAAGGATTTACTTCTACTAAGGTAGAATTCTTACAGCTTGTCAATATTAAAACAAATAATAAAGATATTACCAGAACAGTAAGAAGTAAATTACCAATTGACCTTTTGGCTTTGAAATTATTGACTTTCTCCAAAATTCTTACTATTCTGTACTTATTCATTATTCTCCCTCATTTTACTTATTCTTACCTCTTTATATTATTACCTTATTTCATAATTTTGCAATTATTTGAAATGAATCAGAAGCCTTCAATAAAATATTTTCATTGGCTAAAATCTATTCTAAGGTATCTGGCGCGCCCAACAGGAGTCGAACCTGCAACCTACGGTTCCGTAGAGCTTTTAACAATAAAATCTTATGTAAATTTTACATCTTTTTCATCTTTTAACCTAACTAATTCTAATATGAAATAAAATTTAACAAAATATTTAAATTATGATGAATAAAATTTGCGTCGAAGTGATAAAATATAAATATGGAAAAAGAAATAATTAGCAAATTCAAGGAAAAGCCAAAAACACGAACTGCATGGTGGGCAATGTGGCTTGGGTTATCCACAGTTTTGATAGGGCCAATCCTCGGTATCTTTGCTTCAGTACTTCGTCCGATTATAGACAGAGCAATCAGCGAGAAAATAGGTGGATTAATTGGATTTATCTCATTAATATTTTCACTTCTCTTAACTGTTGTTGCTCTTGTAGTTTCTATTCGTGCTTTCAAAAAAGGTGAGCGCTCCTGGGTTATGTGGTTAGGATTCATCCTGGCTATCCTTGGCTGTGTCTTTTGGATAGTTATGATAGCCGGTGAATTTCTTTTCCCTCATTAATTTCTTAATAATGAAGCTCTCTTTATTAGGCTCACATAATTTGTAGATTGCTTATAAGTCTTCAAATCAACCTTTATTATTGTTTCTGATTTTACATAAAAATGATTTTTTAAATATAATTTAATAGGGGAGTATAGTAAAAGTTTTAGGGTGTAGAAAATTTAGTTTTTCTATGAAGCTATATTTGTGAAAAAAGGAGGTGAAAAGTATGCCTATTTATTGGGTAAATTCCTACTTCATAAATCAGGAAAAAGCGAGTGAGTATCAAAAATGGCTAAAATCAGATAGGGCCAAGGAACTCTTTGCGGAGCTTGAGAAGGAAACCGGCCTCAAATATCTCAATACTTACTTTACTATTCTTGGCTTCGGTGACTATGACTGCGAAGATTGGGGTATCGCACCTGACTTTTCAGCATTCGACAAGATACGGACCTCAAAGGCCAATGAAAAGCTAATGGCTGAGACCTGGGACTTCGGAGATATGACAAGACCATTTAAGTCAAGAATTATGCGAACGGCAGAAGATGTATTGGTATTTGAGCCGCCGAAGGAGAAATAGAAGAGACCTCTTAAAGACTTTCTTTTTATAGGTTCTTCTTACGCGCTTTTATAGTAATTATCTTTAGATAACAAAAGCTAATTTTTGTCCCTTATTAATTTTTATGCACGGACAGAAATATAGAGAGAGTTAATATTTATAGTTTTCTTTCCTTCTTTTTAAATCCCTTATCATAGTAAGAGCGTTACGATGCCTGTCTTTTGCTTCAAATTGAACAGAAGCTATGCGTAAATTTATACCATTGCAGAAGTAATCCTTGGTTGAGGTAAAGAGTCTAAACCTTCCTCATCTCCACCATACATATGAAGGTTTGCCAAAGAATACTTTGTTTTCCTACTGTCTTTCTATTCAAATACTGTCAAGGCCTTATATAAAATAACCCTTTTGATAGTTATCCTATTTCACTATTTTAATAAGTAAGATATAAATAAACGTCTCCTCTTGATTAAAAGTTTGGGAGAGCCAGGGGTGATGATATGGAAGAATTAAGTTAGTTATGCAGTAATTTCAAAATCCTGTACGCAATCAGCATCGCCTCTTCCCTTGTAATATATTCTTTAGGCCTCAGATTTCCGTAGCCGTCGCCTTTCACTATCCCGAGTTCCTTAAGGACTTTCACCTCATTGATATATGGGTAATCCTCGCCAATGTCAAAAAATGGTTCGCCGTCTCTGAGAGCATCAAGCAGATGAATATAAGGGAAGTTTTTGCCGGGACACTCTGTTGAGTTTGCAGTGTGCGAAATATCAGACACGACATCCTTGTGCCTTAATATGTTAGCCAGAGGAACGTTGTATTCACTCATAAGTGTTTTTATGAGTTTTACGCCTGCATTGAATTGTTCAATAGGCATTTCAACGTTTTCGAAGTTCCCGAGAAAACAAATCCCAATACTTCCAAGGTTTGCCTGGTAGTTCGTGCAGTGCCAGGCAGGCTGTTCAATTGGCTGTGCTTTGAAAACTTCCCCTGTGTATCCTATGATAAAGTGATAATCGCATTTGTATGCTGGAAATTCCTTTTTCCATTGCTCTTGTGCTCTGTCGCAAATAGTTCTTCCGATGATTTTGCCTGTGATGTCGTCAGGGTTTGCCTGATAATTGGTTGCGGAGTGGTGCAGCACTATGTATTTAATGGTTCTCATTTTCGCCTTTGCCTAATCCTTCCACAAAACGGGAGAGTTTCTCAACAGCATCAGTGAGTCTGTCAAGTTTTTTGCCGAATACCATAAGAAGATAAACAGTAATAACAATCGGGAAGCCTACATCGGCAACTGCTCGTATTATATCGTTCATTTATTGAACAGGTCCTTGAATACCTGGTCATAGAAAACCTGTGAGATAGAGAAAGCAACAGCGATTGATTTTAATACAGTGGAAGCGTCAAACTGTCCCGATAGGAAAGAAGATGCAAATCCTATAACAGTTGATACAAGTATTGCAATTATACTTTTCCATCTTCTTGAAAGTCTTGCGCCTGTAATAAAGCGAACAATCATTGGAGCAATCACTCCTATAAGGCACCGCCATTAGCGAAGTGAGACCCCGAAGGTAATAACCTGATGAACGGATTACAGGTTACAGAAGATTAAATATACCCCCAGAACCTGTCCTGAATTCATTTCAGGATTCAGTGGGCTAACTCATTCAGTGAGTTTTAAGCGGGGGGGGAACGAACCCCCCGCATTTAAAGAAAGAGGAGCTAAATTAAAAGAACAGGAGGGCTATTTTACGGAACTAAATCACTCTTAATCTGGAATTAAATCAGTGAAGGTTCTCGTTACAATACCGCCATCAACAATCGATGTGAGAGCACCGTTTTTGGTGTTCACAACATTCTTTGTTATGATCAGGTTCATCAGAGCCTCTATCTGTGCCTGTGTTACATCTGCCTTTGGGTTATTAAACTCCATTGAAGCAGTCTTGCCTTCTACCTCTGTTCCAAAAACTAATCTTAAAACTGTTGAACTTGTATCTGCCATCATTCACCTCCTTATGCGGCGTAAACCTTAGTTATAGTGTGCCTTATGTCAGACAATGCGTCGGTTATGAGGTTAGCGATAGCAAGTCCAATATCATACAAGTCCTGGTCAGCTGCAGTGGGTCTAATGTTCATAATACTTTCGCTCCTTGTCTTGTCGCCAGGCATGGCGAAAATCATTCCCAGACTTCCTGGATTTTCTACTACAATCATCTATGCACCTCCAAGTGTTAGATTTTTTTGAGGTTGGGAAACGTGCACATTTTACGCTCAACCCTTCCTCATATAGAATTGCAAGGACGGCAATTAGAAAAGAGTAAAATATGCATGGGGGGGCGAAAGAATTTTGCGAGAACGTTAGGTATAATGCGATAAAAAGATTTTTTAAGAAAAAAAAGGAGAAAATAAGCTTAAAGATTTCTATTAAATGGTTTAAATTTTTAGAATAGGTTTTTAAAGAGAGAATTTTGATGTTTGATGAAATTCTCAAAAGAGATAAACTTTTATTGAGGGATAAATCCAATGAAAAAGAGCTCGGATTACAGAGGAGTAAAAAATCGCTCAATTTGGGAT
>Ga0315279_10001808_pt1 | contig 34222 bp, 29 predicted proteins | sample YL17G06_20_MG_FD_203694 | JGI IMG/M metagenome (GOLD analysis project Ga0315279, IMG submission 203694) | Sediment microbial communities from Yellowstone Lake, YNP, Wyoming, USA - YL17G06_20 | ecosystem: Environmental > Aquatic > Freshwater > Lake > Sediment | place: USA: Wyoming | collected...
TTACTCAATAGATCAGTAATGGGGAATCGCATATGATACACTCTCCTCTCTTTGTTGTTTTTGTGAATAGTATATCATATATGTCAAGCTTCCTTTTCACCTAATTCCCTATATGAGCCAATACTTTTATGGTCTATAAAGAAATTGCAAAGGATGGAAAAGTTATCTATGAAAAAACAGGAACAGGTTGAAGAATGGTTAAAAAGAGCAGAAAACAATATATCCTGTAAATAATCTAATCAGCCAAATTTGAATGAAGAAGGATCGAGAACTTTGAAAGTGTTGGTAGGATGTACTTAATGGAGGAGCGATATATGGCAAAAGTATTTATTTCTCATCGAACATCTGATATGGTGGAAGCTACTCATCTTGCTGAAGAAATTCGTAATATAGGACATAAAGTATGGTTGGATGATTGGGAAATTGAAGTGGGAGACAGTATCATTGAGAAAATTATGGAAGGACTAAACGATGCTGATTATGTTGTGCTTTGCCTTTCATCTCAAGGTGTAATGAGTAAATGGATTAGCCGAGAATGGATGAGCACTTTAACTCGTCAACTAAATGGTGAAGGAATCAAGCTTCTACCTGTAATACTGACAGGAGGATCCGCACCAGCTATTATAACCGATTTTAAATACGCAGATTTAGCTAAGGATTGGTCGAAAGGCTTGATGGATCTTTTGCGGTCTATCCGATAGGAAGTTTAATGATGTCCAATGAAGTTATTATCGCTCATGCAGAAGACGAGGAGAATGAGCATTTTATCCAGAAATTAGATTCAGCCCTTAAAAAAGCTGGCTATAATGTAATTCATCGTGGAAAAGTATTGGTGGGTGAATCTTTTTTAGAAGAATTCAATAGGTATCTGAGTGCGGGATGTCCTGTTGTAGCTTGTTGTACGATAAAAGCTATGGGAACAGGTTGGGCGCTCAAAATTATTAGTGCAGCACAATCAAAAAATATTGACCTTTTCACTCTCAAAATGGAAGAAAAAGCGTATACCGATAATTTACTTTTGGGAGATAATAAGATGATAGATTGTTATGATGATAATTTTGAAAATGGAATAAAAAAACTTATAGAATCATTGGAAAAGCATTACCCGCTTAAATATCAAAACTTACCACTGGATTCTCTGGAGCTTCTGAAACCGGAAGCCTACGTCGATCAATTAACTTGTGAAACTCAATACGATGAGGATGTTGTTGCCTCTTATAGAGAGAAATTACGTGACGAGATTCGAGAAAAATACCCGCAAATTCTAACCCATAAGACATTCCTGAAAAATATGGGTTTCTTAGTGACTGACAAACTGACCTTATCGGGAGTATTGTTATTTAATAGCAATCTAAATAAATATTCTCCAATGGCTATAACCAAATGCTCAATCTATAATGGTACAGAAATTTCTAGTAAGAATGCATTAAGAAATTTCGATTTCATTGGCTCAATTCAACATCAGATTGAGCAAACCTATAGTTTTGTTTTATCTAATATCGAAAAGAGAGAAAAACGACAATCAACTCGTGTGGAACTACAACTTATCTATCAATATCCAACTGTGTGTATACGTGAAATGATCGCCAACGCCTTGTGCCATAGAGACTACAGTATTAAAGATAGAGCTGTGCAAGTGCGAATATTTAGTAATCGAATAGAGATCGGCAGCCCGGGAATTTGGTGCGGCCGTCAACTTGATGAAAATATCACATATACTCTTGAAGAACTCAAGTGTGAACCTAGATCACGGAACCCATCTTTGACACAGGCACTATATAATGTCAGGTTGTTTGAAGGCAGAGGAGAGGGGATATCATCTTCTATCCAAGAATGTAAGGAAACAGATACGGATATACCAACCATCAAACAAGAAGATAACATGGTCTATGTTATGATTTATCCTCGACCAAATTGGGATTTACATTTTGCAGAATCAATATATATTACAGATCAAATGAAAGATTACAAAATTTCTCTTGCTAAACTACCATCAACAAGCCATGACCTGTTCGGTAGAGAAAAAGAGCTTGAGATACTCGATAAAGCTTGGGATAACCCACAGACAAACATCGTCTCAATTGTCGCATTCGGCGGAACAGGCAAAACTGCTCTGGTCAACGCATGGCTCAACAAAATGGCTAAGGATAACTACAAAGGCGCAGAGCGTGTCCTCGGATGGTCGTTCTATAGTCAGGGGACAAGTGAAGATAAACAGGCTTCTGCTGACCAGTTCATCGCATCTGCATTGGGATGGTTCGGTGATCCCAATCCGAATGAAGGCTCACCATGGGATAAGGGTGAAAGGCTGGCTGAACTCGTCAAAACCCACAGGACATTGCTCATACTTGACGGATTAGAGCCATTGCAGTATCCCCCCGGTGAGATAGAAGGCAGGCTTAGAAATCCGTCAATAGAGTGCCTGCTGAAGGAACTGGCACACAACAATAAAGGACTTTGCATAATAACCACACGCATTCAAGTTGACGACATCAAGGGCGACATCGGAGATTCAGTGGGGGAGATAGAACTAGAGAACCTGTCTCCTGAAGACGGGGCAAGGCTACTTGAAACGCTGGGTGTTGATGGAATACCTGTTGAATTGAAAGAGGCTGTCGTTGATCTTGACGGTCATGCTCTTGCGCTGACATTGCTAGGCACGTACCTAAAGACTGTCTATCGTGGAGACATCCGCAGACGAAAAGAGATACCAAAACTCACTGATGCAAAAAAACAGGGCGCACATACCAGACGGGTGATGGAATCTTATGAAGAATGGTTCAAAGATAAGCCGGAATTGAGTATTCTGTTAATTATGGGTTTATTTGACCGTCCAGCAGAAGGTGGTGCAATTGAAGCAATCAGAGAAGCTCCTATCATCGAAGGTTTAACCTCAAAATTGCATAAGATAACACAAGAAGATTGGCAATTTGCCATAAACAATCTAAGATCAGCTAGATTAATTAATGAAGAAGATCCCCAAAAGCCAAATAATCTTGATTGTCATCCATTGATACGTGAGCATTTTTCTGAAAAGCTGAAAAATAATCATCCGAGAGCATGGAAAGAAGCCAATCGTCGGCTTTTCGATTACTACAGATCTCGAGTAAAGGAATTTCCTGATTCTCTTGAGGAAATGTCGGATCTATATGCTGCAATGTCCCATGGGTGTAAGGCTGGTGATTATCAATTAGTTTATGATGAAGTATATCGTAAGCGGATTCATAGAGGGGATCATTTTTATAGTACTTCCAAACTTGGCGCCTTTGGTGCTGAATTGACGACACTAGCTCATTTCTTTGAAACTCCTTGGCATACTGTTGTGTCAGAATTGGAAACAAAATCAAAAGCATTTCTCATGAGGCATACCGGTTATTGTCTACGAGCTTTGGGTAAACCGGCGGATGCAGCAATACCTATGGAAACAAGTTTGAAACTTTATATTGAGCTTGAAAATTGGAAAGAAGCAGCCGCTAACGCCTGTAATCAAAGAGAAATGTACCAAACAATTGGCAATATTGAACAATCGCTAGAATATGCAGATCGTGCAATTGAACTGGCTGAAAAGAGTACCGATTCAATACAGCAAGTGCGTAGGATATCAGGTTTGGCAGATGCTTTACATCAGGCAGGTCGTCTGAGAGAAGCAACATCTACTTTTTGTATAGCGGAAGACATTCAAAAGAAGAATCAACCTGACCGTCCTTTTCTATATGGCTTCCAGGGTTTTCAACACTGTGACCTACTTTTAGATAAAGGAAATTATAATGAGGTGCAAAACCGAATTAGTAAGATGCTAGAATGGAAAAATGATACTCCTCTTGTCTTTGTTGCTCTGCAATATTTATGCATTGGACGTGCCTACATGCTTCAGGCTCAGGAAGAAGCAACAGATAATTTTTCTCAAGCTAAAGATTATATAGATACTGCAGTGATAGATTTACGTCAAGCCGGATACCGGGATCATATACCACGTGCTTTGTTAGCTCGTGCAGAACTAAATCGGTTAATGAGTAATTTCCAAAAGAGCATTGATGACTTAGAGGAAACTATGACTATTGCCACACGTGGTGAAATGGGGTTACACCAAGCAGATTGCTATTTAGAATATATAAGGTTATACATAGTGACAGAAGAAAATGATAAAGCGCATAAGAGCTTGGATAAAGCTGCAGATGCTGTTGAAAAGATGGGTTATCATCTTCGAGATCCAGAGGTGTTATTGACTAAGCTCTATTTGCAATTACTTGAGCATAAGAAAGAAGATGCCAAAGCAACCTTTGCTATCATAAAAAAGATTGTTAATGAAATGGACTTTCACCGTTTGGATATAGAAGTCAATAAATTGGAAACACAATCAGAGTTGAATAGATGACTTGGATTAAAAGAAGAAAACTTTTGTCGGTATATTGATTATTCTATAATTGTTATGCGAGATATAATAGTATTTGGGTTGTTAGTAGGGGTAAATAAAATGTGGAATGAAACTTATGCATTGTCAGAATTGCCTGATGATGACGAAACTGAAGAAGAAGTTGACTTTATTGATAGCACCCTTGATCTAAAGGACGGATCAACCATACTCGATCTATGCTGTGGTCAAGGCAGACACGCACTTAAATTGTCAGAAACAGGTTATTACGTAATCGGATTGGATTTTTCTAGTGTTCTTCTTGATATAGCTAATGACTCATCACTGTCTAATCTATGGTTCATCGAGGGTGACATGCGTAATATCCCTCTCCAGAAAAACTCTTGTGATGCTGTTATTAATATGTTTACCAGCTTCGGGTTCTTTGATGATAAAGATAATCTACAAGTGTTAAAATCTGTATCATCTGTGTTGAAGTGTAAAGGGAAATTACTTCTGGATTATTGGAATCCCTACGCCGCTGTTCAACTTGATGGCACAAGAAACTGGTGGTGGGTGAGTGACAAGGTTCTAAGCCTTGCTGAAGTCAAATACGATTATGCTTCTGGAAGATTACAGGATCACAGGACTATTATTGACTTTGAAAAGGCTTCTATGGTGAAGTCCATCAGAGATATGAAGTTTTATACACTTCCAGAGCTTGAATCAATGCTGAATTCCGCAGGATTACGTATTATCGAAGTCTATGGAGATATTGACGAAAGAGATTATGACAGCAATTCCAGAAGGCTGATAACACTATCAGAAAAAATAAAATGAAAGTATCCACTCGTCTATTAAAATATATCCTTCCGTATAGCGGTTCCATACTATTAGCGATAATATTCTCTTTGCTTATTGCTCTGTGTGAAATGGGCTATATAAGTATGCTCTCGGAAACTATTGATACTGTTAAAGTTATTGATAACAAAGGTCTGCCCGTTGAAGTGACCTTTTTCAAAAACTTCTCCCTTAATAAAGCCACCAAATTTTTCAATAAGCCTTCAGAAAATACTGGAACCGGATGGAAAATATACCTTTCAGATTCCAATGACGCCATCAAGTTTGTAACTTATATTGCCCTTTCAATACTGGCTGTTTTCGTTCTGAAAGGCATTTTGTCTTTTGGCAGTACGTATATCATGTCCAGAGTGGGTCAAAAACTGATCCTCAATCTCAGGCGTGAGCTTTATGACAGATTAGTGCATTTTCCGCTCAGTTTTTACACAGAGAAACGTGCTGGCGATATTATGTCTCGTGGTACCAATGATATGTCAATGCTGCAAAATTCTGTCAACTCCCTCGCTGATGCAGTTCAGGCATTTGCAACATTGTTAGTTTTTATAGTCATGATGTTTTTGGTAAGCTGGCAGTTGACGCTTTTGACTGCAATTGTATTTCCACCAGCAATATACGTCATCAACCGTTTTGGAAGTCGGATCAAAAAGGCAAGCACGAGGATTCAGGTTAAGTTAGCTGACATATCATCATATCTTGAAAGGACGATCTCTGGTGTGAAGATCATAAAGAGCTTTGCGGCAGAGGATTGGGAAAAAGAGCGATTCGCCAATGAGAACAAAGCGAAATATGTTGCCTCTATGAAACGTGTCAGGCTATCCGCTTATCAGATGCCTTTGATTGAGATTATAAGCGCTATCGGGATGGTAATAGTTTTCTGGTTTGGGTTCTGGCAGGTGATAACAGGTAAATTGACAACAGGATGGTTTATTGGCTTCATCGCTATGGTTGGGATGGTCTACAAGCCGATTAAGACGATAGGCACCTTTAATTCGGCATTCCAGCAGGCTTCAGCTTCTGCTGAACGAATATTTGAGATACTGGATATACAGCCAGAGATTCACGATGCCCCTGACGCAATTTCAATATTGAGAATAAAGGGTGATGTGGAACTGCGAGACGTATTATTCTCTTATAATGGTGGTATTCCTGTTTTGAATCATATTAACCTGAAAGTCAATGCAGGGGAATCAATAGCTTTAGTTGGTCCAAGCGGTGCGGGCAAGACTACGCTTGTGAACTTGCTAATGAGATTTTATGACGTCAAAATGGGTGAGATTACCATAGATGGACACCAAATATCAAAGATTTCGCTTAAATCACTTCGCAGTCAGGTTGGTTTGGTTCCGCAGGAGACAATTCTTTTCAGTGGTACGGCTAAAGAGAATATCGCTTATGGTCGTTTTGATGCAACTGACGAAGAGATTACACAGTCAGCGAAAAGTGCAAATATCCATGAGTTTATCATGCAGCTTACAGACGGTTATGATACCCCTCTGGGTGAACATGGGATGCAGTTATCGGGTGGACAAAGACAGCGAGTATCCATTGCAAGGGCAATCCTCAAAGACCCAAGGATACTCATACTTGATGAGGCAACTTCGTCTCTGGATACAGAATCTGAGTCATTAATTCAGGAAGCCCTTAACAATCTCATGAAAGGCAGGACGACTTTCATCATTGCCCATCGCCTTTCGACAATCATGAATGCTGATAGGATCCTTGTGTTGAATAAAGGCGAGATCGTTGAATCTGGAACACATAGCCAGCTTCTTGCTTTGAACGGCTTGTATAGAAAACTCTGTGATGCGCAATTCAAGTTTGGTGAGAACAATCACGATTAAATCAGTCGAATATTGTTCTAAATTTCTTGACTTTATAACCATGTTGTGTTAGAATCCATTTGGTTACTTGACTACTTGGTGATTTTGGTTAGTTCAAGTAGCCACTTGTCCATTAGGAAAACGTTTTTCTATGATCAATTAGTAAATAGAATTGGTATTGGAACTTGTGTTGTAGTGCAAATAATGATTACTATGAGTAACACTATTTTCCTTAAGTCAGTGCCATTCGGATTATGCTCTCATAGTATATATCGAGTTATATGGCGTTAAATGTGATGAGAAAATATAGATAAATTTAGCAGAGCAGTTTTATAATCAGTTTTGAGTTTTCAGTAGGAAAAGCCTTATGAATAAAGGATTTTAGTAAGGGCGAAGCATTTGCTATTGTGAACTATTACATAATCAGCGTTTATGAGGCAAATGCTTCGCCCATACGGAAAATTCCCCGTTATATCTCAAAGAGCCTATTTTATTAAAGCGTAGGTGATTTTTATGGATTTTAATCAGTATATTACACGGGATAAAAAAATATGTGGTGGAGAACCCGTTATAGCTGGGACGAGAGTTACACTAAGAACAATATTAGCAAGCCTTGCTGAAGGTGCAAGTATAGAGGAAATATTAGACGATTTTCCTACATTAAAGGAAGATGATATTCGGGCAGTAATTGCTTTTGCGGCTATATCTGCTAGTGAGGATCTTCCGATACCAAGAGTACCAAGTGTAATATGAGAATAAAACTTGACGAAAATATACCATTTAAACTTGTTGATATTTTAAATCAAATGGGTCATGAGGCTGATTCTGTTCCGCAAGAAGGTCTATCTGGACAGAATGATGAATTGATTTGGAAAACTGCTCAAGAAGCAAACAGGTTTTTGATAACTCAGGATTTAGATTTTTCGGATATTCGGAAATTTGCACCGGGAACTCATTATGGATTATTGCTTATACGTCTGTATAACCCCGGTAGAGATGCTCTTGTGGAAAAGATTCAGATGATCTTTCAAACAGAAAAAGTTGAAAGCTGGCAAGGTTGTTTTGTAGTAGCTACAGATTATAAAATTCGTGTTCGGCGCCCCAAAATTTAAACAAAGAGGTTCTTCCGTGTTGAGCAAGCTAAAGCTTTTCATTTTCAGTATCTGGCAAATATGAAAGTTATTTAATCACGGATCCTAAACATCAAAAAACAGTAGTTATTACCATGCAGGATACTTTTCCGGGAGGACATGTAAAAATGTCTATATAGAAAAGATCAGGTATCACAAGAGTTCTTATACTTTTCTAAATGAAATGATATTTTGATGATGATGATTAATCTTGTAAGCAAAGGGATAGCCAAATGGATATAAGGGTTTGTGATTTTGTAACAATACAGTCGTCCCTACAAATTCAAAACCAATATTTGTTAAAATTCTTACAATATCTGCTTGCACACAAACCTCTTTCTTATCAATAGTAAAATCGCTAATAATAATGCTTGTATACTTGCGATCTTCAAGTTTTTTGAAAACTTCACCCATTATTCTTCCAAACAAATCCAAAAACTCATCATATGATTTTTGATTCTCAAGGTCCCTTTCATCATCAGAGTAATACTCAACACCTATTCTCGAACCATTTCGTTGACCATCCTTTTTTGTTCTTAATCCCTGACCATTATTTTTCAAGATATTATAATATGGAGGGGAAGTGACGCAATAATCAATCTTCTCATTCAACTTCGGAATTTCCTCAAGCGAATCACCACAAATAATGGTCTGATTCTCAGTTATGTTTAAATCATGCAGTCTTTTTTCCGCTAGTTTACAATATTCTTCATTTAAATCTATGCCTCTTCCTTCCCTATGGGTATTATGACATGCGACAAGCGTTGTGCTAACTCCGCAAAAAGGGTCCAAAACCTTCATTCCCTTTTTGGTAAACATCAAAATTAACTTTTCGATATCTTTAATCAAAAAAGGTGCCGGGTGCTGAAAGGCAAATTTATCATCTTTGCATTTTTCGCTATACCAAAAACTATTGGTTAATTTCAACCAATCTGTTCCTGTTAGATCATTTAATTTATTTCTTGGGTCGTACTTAGTTGCCATAATTATATACTTTTTAAATATGACTCAATGTCATCATTACCTATTTCTCTCAAAGATCTTAAACGCTCCACTTCGCTATAGAATAGGTATTTCCAGTTATAATGCCTAAAATTATCAATAAAAAGCGGGTCTTTTATTGCCCTGAACTCATTTGCTCTCTTGTCTGGTATTATCATTAACTTTTTCGTCTCGATATCCAGATTTGATGCTCTCTGAATACCTGAGGTAAAATTAGTTGAATTTTCTATTTCCAAAGCACATTTTATATTGTCATTTTTATCAATCCATAATATGTCTATCATTTCAATTCTTGCTCTTTTTTCAGACTCAGAGATAAAATCCAGATTCAGTAAATCAGCATACGAGGAAAGTATTTTAGAGTTATATAGTTCGGGTTGCTCACGTTTCCCAATAAATATTCTATACCCAAGTTTTTTGCCAATAATTGAAAGAAAATATATTATTTCACTATGTTTAGTAAATTCTTGCTCTATCTCGCCCCCCTTATAAACCCATTTCCCATTTGACTTATTTGCATACTTTTTCAAAATTTGATCTAAGGATTTGATATCAGGGGTCAATCCATTAGGATATTTAATAAATATTTCAGCCAAAACCTCATCCAGAGTAACGGCAACCTTTCTTCTAAGAAGCGAAATTATTGTTTCTTCAACTCTATTCGTTAATAATTTATCAGGATATTTTATATAATCCTCTGGTTTAATGAACCACCAATAATTTCCAGACTTTCCCTCGTTATTCGAGGTTGTAAATATGGTTCCAAGCTTTTTTGATAGAATATTCTCAATATTCTGATCAAAATTCTGTATATCAAAACCAGCAATCGACATTTCTGCTAAAAGACCATTGAATAAAAATTGGAAAGGAGTAGGCTCATTTCTTTGAGCAATAATGTGGATTGCTTTTTGTATAATAAAGTACTCGAATTCCCCCTCATCTGTTTTGAGATTAGCCGACGGGGCTTTTATACATCTAATATAAAAGTCAGAACCAGAAGTCCCGTATGGATTCGCTACATTAGATTCCCCCGTCCTCCTATTTTGTTGATGAATTACCTTTTCAATCTTAAAACCAGAGAGGGTTAACGCATTCAAAAACGCATTCCAAATCTTAATGTCTCTATTATGAAAAGTAAAAACAATCTTACCATCTGCCTTAAGTACCTTAAAGAGGTTTTTTATACCATTTTGGAACCTAAGTTGATATGTCTTTATATCCTGAATACCTTTTTTAATAGTAATTTCATTATCAAAGTCTGGCTTAAACTTAGCATTATATTTCTGTAACCAAATCAACCATATCGCACTCAAGTCTAAGTATTGCACAAGTCCACCATACGGTGGATCTGTTATGATAAAATCAATGGATTCTTCATCCACATAATCAGTAATTGTATTTATATCGACAACACCATATTTGATGTCAAAATTCTTTGATCTGTTGCTTTTATTACTTTTATCTACATAGAGTATCTTAGGTTTCTTGCCCAAGTAACTTTTCACCGATTTCAAAGCGCTCTCAACAGACTGCTTACCTAAGCAACTACCAATGAAAACAAGTAAAGGATTCATCTCCATTTGTCGTGCGGCACAAATATATGCGGATCTACCCCAACTGGTCGAAAAAGCCCTTTCAGCATTTTCACGTCGAGGAACACTCATTTTTGTGCAGAGATGAATTGTTTTTATGAAACCAAGCAATAATTGCTTTTTTACTTCTTCATTTTCATTTTGTAAAATAATACTAAATATTTTTGAAATAATATATAGATTTCTTTTAGTCCAAATATCAGAAAAATTGTTTCCACCAATACTCTTTATAAAACTCGCCGTAAAGGATGGTGATTTATGGAATAAAACATCAGGATACCAGTCCACTGGTTTCAATTCCTTCGATTCTTCTGCCTTTTCTATGTCAGCATCTTCTGGTTTTGCAATATATTTTTGTTTTCCACAACCACATTTATTACAAATAATACCTAATTCGTAAATTTTCCCTTTATTCCATTTAAAACTTTGAACTATAGCGTTTTCATCACTACACTTGCGACATTTAGTAGAAAAATATTTCTTATATATTAAGTCTTTTTCTACGGTTGTAATAATCTCATTTAATCCTTTTTTAAAAATATCCCTTTCAAAATCAGAGCACAAAATCTCTATCATAAAAGAAGTTAAGGGATTCAAATCAAAAGCAATAGCTTTTCTTCCAGCTTTGACAGACTCAAAAGCACTTATAGCGCTTCCTGCAAAAGGATCGAGATAAATACCATCTTCAGGGGTATAATTTTCTATGTAAGTACGCCAAATATTATGAGGTTTCTTTCCCCAATATTTCATTGCAGTGTATAAAGGAGGTCTTACTCCTTCCACTAACGCATAATTTATATCATTCATATTATTTTCCTATTTTATCAGAAAATTATTATTTCGTTAATACCTGACGGTGATCTTAAATAGCCCTGCTTTTTATCAATTCCCTAGTTCTCAATACATTATAACCATTTATTTATGATTAGTCCAACAAAAAATTATGTAAATAGACAAAGTAATTTTGCCTCAAAACGTGATTTATACTATTTTGTCTCATGAAAATACTAATTCGTTAGCACGTAGATCACAATATTGATAGCCATTCGCAAAGCCTGCTCACGTTTCTCTGGAGGGTCGTTATACACCTGTGCGTCTTCCAGACCGTCACCTATGTCACTTTCGTAATCATAAAAAACTACCATACGACCCTCGTGGAATATGGCGTATCCTTTTGGTGGTTTGTTGTCGTGTTCGTGAATCTTGGGTATACCACCCGGAAAATCGTAATAACTGTGATAGATTTTGTGATCAAACGGCACTTCGACTAAATCCTTGTCTGGAAACACCCTTTTCATCTCTCTGCGGAAACTCTTATCCATCCCATAATCGTCATTAGCCCAAAGGAATCCACCCCTTGTCAGATAAAGTCGTAAAGCCTTCACTTCCTCCTCTGTAAAAGAGACGTTCCCATGACCTGTCATATATATGAATGGATAGGAATAGAGTTTTTTGTCGGTTAATTGTACGACTTCCTGTTTGGTTGCAGAATCAACGTTTGTCCTTTCACGAAACCCTTTAAATAAATTCGTGAGCTGAGTTTGACCGACGTACCAATCTCCACCACCACCATATTTTAGCCTTGCGATGGTGAACTTGTCATCCTGCGCCAGAGATGGCATTGCTAGAATTGTAGCGAAAAAGCAACATACAATAAGGTATAAATAGACTCTAATAGAGGTTTTTAAATCCCCCTTTATCCCCCTTTTCCAAAGTGGGAAATAGTTTTTAACCCACCCCTTAATCCCCTCCCAAGAGAGGAATTCGCCAAAACTCCCCTCTTGAGAGGGGTCCGGGGGTGTGTAAAGATGTAAATATTTTATAAAAGCACTAATCATACTAATCCCTTCTTTTTGCGTATCAACCATTCTGTTGTCAGTAATGCCATGACAATAATCAGCACAATGGCATTATCCCAGATTGAGCGTTCTCGTATGGATATAACCTTGTCTTTTGTCTCTTTTATAGATGAAGGAAGATTTGAAATATCGTTTATTTTATTATATGATCCGCCTGAAATATCAGCTATTTCTTTGAGTAAAGGTTCATTAAGCTGTGTGTTCAGGAATTCCAGCGTTGCAGTCTGCACAATAAATTCTGTTGAACTTTTTCCGATCAGACTTCCATTACGCTGCTCTCGTTCCGCCGAGTAACGGAAGAACAGAGCTTCAACGTCAATTTTGTAATTACCATCCATAGTTGGACTGAATTCGGCAGAATATCTTCCATTTTCTTCAAGTGTGAATATCAAATCACGGGTTGCTTTTGCAGGTGTCTGCACTTGAGCCTTTATCTGCGCATTATTTACTGGATCGTAATTCTCATTGTAAACGTAAGCTTTTACACGCACTTTTTCATCTCTGCTGTATGTCTGCTTACTGGTCGTTACACTTACCTGATCTGCCTGAATGCGTACAGATGCAAGCCAGCGAATTGTTCCCGACCAGAATTTGTGATAGTATGAATCGTCACCACCAAACGGATATGCGCCAAATGCCCATTGCCACAGGTCATCACCTGCAATCATAAGCACCATACCTTTACCGTATCTCTGGAATATGATAAACGGTCTTTTCTCCTGTTGATTCTCTGTCAGAACGGTCGCACCTGATTTTGTGCCTATACCAGAGTAAAATCTGCTGATCGGTGGAAGGTCACGCCATATTGCTGTATTCTCTTGCGGATCATCACTCAGTCTGGTTATAGGATGGGTCATTCCCTGTTGAGTTAATACTGGATTGAATGGTGTTTTTATTTGCTTTGCCCCGCTTTGACCAATATCTATCGGAAGCATATCTCTGAGCGTGCTTTCACCAAATCCGCCATCACCATAAGATTTTAACCCTCCAAGAAACAAAATAGAACCACCCCTGTTCTCGATAAAATCTTTGATCATACCTAACTGCTCATTCTTGAGTGAACCCGGGCTTATATCTCCCAGAATTATAACGTCATAAGATGAAAGCTCATTTCTCGTTCCGCCGAGTAACGGAAGAACAGATTTTGTATCAGGAAAAGTCTTTGGTGGAAATTGTGGATAATAGCCTCCCTGTTTCGTTGTAATGAGATAGGTCACATCTACATTTGGGTCTCTTTGAAGCGTCCTGTTGAGGAAAGTTGACTCCCATCTTGGACTGCCTTCGACGTACAGTACCTTTAACTTTGTCTTGACTACCTTTACGAAGAAAGTATAAGTATTATTCTGTTGGGTAAGCTCATCTGGTGCTGAAGAAACCGATACAGTAAACTTGATCGTTCCTTCCTGTTGTGGCTTTGTCTGGAGGTCAACGATTTGCTCACCTAGCCTGCTATCAAGCTTTAGAGATGCAGAATCCTTTCTCGTTCCGCCGAGTAACGGAAGAACAGACAATGAACCAAAATTATCTGACTGATTAAGTGTAATGCGCACCTCTCGACCATCATACCCGTTACTGCTTATAGCTACCCTTATAGGCAGAGCATGATCCACGTAAGCCACCGGACTGACCTCTACTCTCGACACACTGATGTCACGAGGCATTTTTGTCTGTCCAACTCCAACGGTATAGATAGGAACACCCGCCTTTTGTGCAGATCGTACAGGGTCCTCACCAGAATTGTGACTTCCATCAGTTATCAGAACAATTCCTGCTACGGGCTGACCTTTCCAATCATCAAAAGTCTTTGTGATAGCTTTTCCTATATCAGTCAAGTTTCCCTGTGCTTTTAATGATAACTCTTTGACAGGCGTAACTTCTGAACTGAATTGGTATAGTTGCGTATTGAAATGCTCATCAAGGCTTTCTATAATAGATTTAAACCCATCTTTAGATGTGTCTGTTCTTCCGTTACTCGGCGGAACGAGAAGTGCTTTATTTACGTCATCAATTCTGGCTGTCTTTTCCCCTGAATCTGTCAATGACATACTCTGAGAGTCGTCAATCAATACTAGAATATTAGATTTTTTAATAGTTTCTTCCCTCATTATGATAGTCGGATCAAGCAGACAGAATAATATCAGTCCTATCGCAAGAATTCTCAATGCTATAAGAGCATATCGGTATCGTCTGTTTAATGGCTTGTCTGTGCGATAATACGAGAATATAACGATAGCGAAAGATATAACCAGAATTATAACCGCTATCCATATTGGAAATGATTGTGAAAGTTGAATATTATTCATCTTGCTGTTCTTTAATTTTATATCGGTTTGCTAAAGGTATTTCAAGTAACATGAGTAAAATTGCAAGGATCAAAAGCCTTGATGATATATCACTGCTTTTTGTTTTGGATTCGATTGTTTTTTCAAAGTTATTTAAAGAGACGAAGCGTGCTTGAGAGCCAAGCTTAGTGATAATATCATCTTCTTTTGCAGATTTGAGATCGGATTCTCCTATTGTATTTAGATTTACTGCGAGGCAGTCACGTTGAGCAATTCCATCTGACTTAAACTCTATTTTATATATACCTGCACGCTGTGTAGAATCGAAGCCAATCTTCCTGATACCAGCCTGATTTGATTCGGTTAAAGTAGCCAATGTGCCTTTTCCTTCCGGGTCTGTTATCATTGGTGCAGAATCAATTTTATCATATACGTTTTGAGAATATATATCGCCAACCAGCAGATTTTTCTCATAATCACGACCACTTGAGAACAGGTAAAGCACTGTCTGTTGCATAAGGGGCAGAAACATTGGTCTCAGTGCCACGTCAGAGACATGCGGATCAGGTGAAAAGTTAAACATTATGACCTTACCAATCTTTTCTTCTTTTCTTCCGTTACTCGGCGGAACGAGATTTGACGAATTAGATTCAAGTATAGCAGGGATATTTTTATCAAAGCTGGATATTACGTTTGCCCCTGATCTAGGAGTGATAGAAAATGCAGAATAGATTTCGGATGTTCGCAAAGTGTTTGCCACTCCCTCGTCACGGAACACACTGAATATGGGATGATTCGGATCCCATCTTGATATTCTCAAAGATTTTGGGGTGAATTCTGTTCTTCCGTTACTCGGCGGAACGAGATCTGTTCTTCCGTTACTCGGTGGAACGAGAGTTGTCCTGTTACCCAATGAAGCAGGCAAAAAACTGAGATTATTGTTATACCAATCACGATCAGCCGATTTACCGACAAAAACAATGATGTTACCGCCATTGAGATAAAACTCCCTTAGATTCCGAACTGCGCTATCTGACAATTTAGCTACGTCCACGAGTATAACGACACTGTATTTGTCAAGCGATTCTGAACTTAGTCCATCAGTTCTCGTTCCACCGAGCAACGGAAGAACAAATGAAGCATTGGCTGGCATTATGAAAGCATTATCGGATGACCCCGTTGGATTCAGAGCTAAGTTGACGTAAGATTTATAATCACCAACTGACAGAACCTTGATTTGTCCGAATACATCAATCGCAAAATATCTCGTATCATCCAAAGGGAGTCGATCTGACGTCAATCGTATCTCGCCTGTGTGTGTTCCGTTTTTCTGAAAGATGTGGGTGAAAGATACTGTGTTTCCAACGACATTTGCCTGACCTTTATTTTCGCCATCAACAATCAATTCAGCTATCGTTTGTCCTGCGCTGGAGCCTTTGAGTTCTGTTCTTCCGTTACTCGGCGGAACGAGATTTGCGGTAATCTGGATTGGTACGCCTGTTCCTGCAAACTCACTCGACAGAGTGATATTTTCAATGGCTCTATTATCAGCATTTTCCTCGCCAATTCTTATGATTGAGGTTTCTATATCATCCGGTTCTGTTCTTCCGTTACTCGGCGGAACGAGAATCGTTTGCTCTGATTTCCAGTTCTGAAAGCCGTTTTCACCCAGATCACTGAGTAGATATATATGTTTCTGTGGATTTTTTGATTCTTTTAGCAGTGCATAAGCTTCGAGCATGGATGACTGAATAGAAGTTCCTCTGTGTGATAGTCGTGAGTTTTTAACAGCATCTCTGACCTGTTGAATATCGGAAGTCAAGTGCTTAAATACAACTTCAGGGGTATCTGACATAAGTATGAGTGAAGCATTATCACCAGAGTGCAGGGAATCAAGTATGCGAAGCGATGTATCCTTTGCAATGTCAAACCTCGTGCCTTGCAGACCAGAATAGCTCATACTGTATGAATTGTCAATTACGATAACGACACTTCTCTTTGCCTTACCACCAGTTGCCATAGCAAATTTGCTATTAAGCACTGGTCTGGCAAGTCCCAGCACTATCAACATGACTATCAGCATCCGCAAGATCAGTATCAGTATTTGCTGTATCCTTAGCCTTCTGACTTTCTTGAGGTTTAGCGATACCAGAAATTTTATACTGCTGAAGTCTATAATCTTGGTTTGTCTTCTGCTCCATAAGTGTATGAGCAAAGGGATACCAGCGGCGATTATACCTATAAGGAGAAATGGGTTAATAAGGTTCATTTTTTATTTCTTACGCAGAGGGAGTTAGTATTATTTCTTCCTTTTGGAAAGATAAACGGAGAGAGCATAGTCAAAGGGTACAGACGTATCCATTTGTACGTAATCTATCGAACTTGCGTTACATACGCTTTTGTATTCGTTTATAAGTTGCTTCATCTTTCGCAGGTATTCTGATTTAAGAAGATCAGCTTCCACAGAGAGTTGCCTTTGTGTTTCCATGTCCTTGAACATAATGGAACCATCAAAGGGGAACATCAATTCAGCAGGATCAAGAATATGAAATACGATGACTTCGTGTTTTTTGTGTCTGAAGTGTTTCAGCGATCTGAGTACCTGCTCTGGATCGTCGAGAAGGTCTGATATGATTATGACCAGTCCACGCCTTATGATTCTCTGTGCTAACTCGTTAAACGTTGTGCTGATGTTAGTCTCTTTACCGGGTAATGATTTCTCCAGTTCAGAGATAATAACGTGCAGATGCGATGTACCGTTTCGTGGAGGAATATAAGTTTTCAATCGGTCATCAAAAGTCACTAGACCGACTGAATCACGTTGTTTCAACATTAAATAAGTCAAAGAAGCGGCTAGATAGCACCCATATTCGAGCTTAGTTATACTATTTGATGACTTATCGCTCTTAAAGCCCATTGATCCACTTGTATCTAATACCAGATAACTTCTCAGGTTTGTCTCTTCTTCAAATTTTTTAATATAGTATCTATCAGATTTTCCGTATACCTTCCAGTCAATGTACCTTATTTCATCGCCCGGCATGTATTGCCTGTGTTCAACGAATTCAACACTGAATCCTTGATAAGGACTTTTGTGCATACCAGAGATGAAACCCTCTACTACAAGTCGAGCGGCAATTTCCATGCCAGCAAGTCTTGAAAGTGCATTGGGGTCAAGGTACGTTCGTTTCTCGTCCATATTAATCCTTTTTTATTGAAATCTTAAACTAAAATATGAAGATAAGGATAACAGAAGCCAATAGATATGTCAAGCAATGAAAATCGGTCGAGTGTGATTCAAATTTTTGGTATACAGAAAAAACACAAAGACATAAAGGATTTAAGATTCAAAATTGAAGATTAAAGATTAAATGCAGGGCTTATATCAGATTTCTCAATCTTCAATCTTCAATCATTTCTCTTTGTGGCTAAAGATACGAAGCAGATATTTTTTTGTTGACTTTTTTAAATGGATATGTTACTATATATTGTGCTAAAGTAAAACATTAACACAATATATAGAGGTGATTATCATGATATGCCCTTTCTGCAAGACTGGAACGACAAGGGTTCTTGATAAGCGTGAGACAGGCTCTGGAACCGTAACCCGAAGAAGACGTGAGTGCATAGAATGTAGTAAACGATTCACGACTTACGAGCGGGTTGAGGAAATTGATATTTACGTGATCAAAAAAGACGGCAGGCGTGAACCTTACGACAGGCTTAAACTTAGATCAGGAATATCTAAGGCATGTGAAAAGAGACCTGTTAGCCAAGAAACGATAAGCGAGATCATTGATAGGATAGAAAAGGATCTCAGGCAAATGAAAACAATAGAGATGAAAAGCAATGTTATCGGCGAAAAGGTCATGGATGAACTCAAAAAGCTGGATAAAGTAGCTTACATCAGATTTGCGTCGGTATATAGAGAATTTGCGGATGTAACCGATTTTCAGGACGAGTTGAGGAATTTATAAATGAAGAATATAGGGAGGCAACGTGTTATGGGAACTAAGGTGGTAACAAGTTATGACGCAAAAGTAACTTCCAGAGTAGAGTCTGAACTGAAAAAGCTGGATATAACTTCGGATTTTTCTGAGAATGCTCTCAAGATTCTGGATAAACGTTACCTGACGAAAGATGATGATGGAAACGTGCTAGAATCGCCAAAAGATATGCTTGCCAGAGTATCTGCTAATATCGCTTATGCAGACACATTCTACGGCGCAAGCTACGAAGAGATGCTCGATTTTGCAAAGACGATATACACCATGATGTCTGATCTTGAATTTCTCCCGAATTCACCAGCATTGAGAGGAGCCGGGCGGGAAACACAGCAGTTATCAGCGTGTTTCGTATTGCCGATTGAGGACAGCCGAAAGTCCATATTCAACACTCTCAGGGATGCTGTTGATATACAAGCTTATGGTGGAGGCACTGGTTTCAACTTCTCGCACATAAGAGCGAAAGGCACTAAGGTTGAATCCACAGGTGGTGCCGCATCAGGTCCTTTATCTTTTATGCAGATATACGACATGGCTGTCGGAAAAGTCATTGCGCAGGGCGGTGTCAGGCAGGGTGCTAACATGGGCATACTGGCTTATGATCATCCTGATGTACTTGATTTTATTGACGTCAAGATGGACGGCAAGACATTATCAAATTTTAATATATCCGTCGGCGTTAATGAAGAATTTATGGAAATGGCTGAGAAAGGTCTGGAATATGACCTGATTGACCCGCATACGAAAAAGCCTTTGAAAAAAGTAAATGCCCGTGACGTACTTGATAAAATTGCACATAACGCATGGTGTACCGGCGATCCCGGATTGATATTTTTGGATAGGATAAATCTAGCGAATCCTACCCCACACATTGGTATCATTGAGTCTACGAACCCTTGCGGGGAACTTCCGCTGCTTTCCTGGGAGGCTTGTACCTTGGGGTCTGTCAACTTATCTAAGATGGTTAAAGAGAAAAATGGCGAGTATTCTATTGATTACGATAAACTAGCCATGATGGTCAAGAACGGCGTGCATTTCTTAGATAACGTCATTGACATGAATAGATATCCCCTTGAGAAGATTGAGGAGATGACTAAAGCTAATCGCAAGATCGGGCTTGGTGTCATGGGCTGGGCGGATTTGCTGTCAATGCTTGGTATTCCTTATGATTCGGATGAGGCTCTTGATCTTGCTGATAAAGTCATGGGGTTCATTAATAATAAAGCTAAGGAAGCATCTGTTGAGATTGCAAAGACAAGAGACGTATTCCCCAACTTCAAAGGGTCAATCTATGACACAGGCAAAGACGAAGACAGGGTAAGGCACGCTTCTTGGACAACTATCGCACCTACCGGCACATTAAGCACACTGTCTGACTGCAACGGTGGTATTGAGCCATTCTTCATGGTCGTTTACAGTCGTGGATCAATCTATGATGCAGATGGCAAGCCAACTATCAAGATGTTAATCGAAAACCCAATATTCAAAAGCATTGCCATAAAGAGAGGATTCTACAGCGAAGCGCTGATGGCAAAGATTGCGGAGACGGGGTCAGTGTTGCATGTTGACGAAGTTCCTGATGATGTTAAGAAAGTCTTTGTCACGTCACACGACATTGGCTACGAGTGGCATCTAAAGATGCAATCCGCATTCCAGAAGCACGTCACAAACGCAGTCTCAAAGACCATTAACTTCTCCAATAGTGCAAGTGTTGAAGATATGAAAAATAGCTATCAACTAGCCTATAAGCTTGGAAATATAAAGGGTGTGACGGTTTACAGGGACGGATGCAAGCAGAATCAGGTATTGAGCGCAGTCATTAGTGCAGTAGAGAGCAAAAAAGAGGAGAAAACTCCTGAGCAAGAAGTTGAAGAAATAGTCACCAGACTGAATGCACCAAGACCACGAAAGATCGCCGGCACTACTAATCGTGTGGAGACACCTGTCGGGAAGTTGTACGTAACCATAAATGAAGCAAATGGAAGGTTATATGAGGCTTTTCTGAATATCGGCAAGGCAGGGGCAGACATAACCGCAGATGCTGAGGGTTATGGCAGGTTACTGTCAATGCTATTCAAGATAGGCGTTCCGCCGGATATGATTGTAGATCAGCTTAGGGGTATAGGTGGCAGTGGATCAATAGGATTCGGGAAAGATCGTGTCAGGTCATTACCGGATGGTATAGCAAGAGTGCTTGAGATATATCTTGAAGAGAACCCGGATGAATGTAATCCGAATTCAAATGGCAATAATGGAGAGCCGAAAATGTCGGGCAATATGTGTCCTGAGTGCGGAAACATGCTAGTATTCGAGGAAGGCTGTACCAAGTGCAGGAATTGCGGGTATTCTAGGTGCTAATCCTTAAAAATTTCCCTTTTCGTAGGGGCATATTGAATATGCCCTTTTGGAGATTTAGAGGGATTTTCAAATACTCAGCAGGTGGGTTGGGTTTTGTTCCTCAACCCAACCCACATACTACTTAACGCTTGTTTACTTTTTACTTGACATAATCAATATGTTGTGGTAATATATAAATATATGTCAATAAGTAGTGTTAAATTTTTATTTTAAGGAGGTGAGAATATGAATAAAAAATTGTTTAAGCCCGGACAAAAAATTCCTGAATCAGGACAAGCAGAAATAGTTAATCAAATTGGCAAGCCCACAGGTATTGAAAGAACAGTAGTTGAAGGTAAGCCATTTCCTCCAACTCCCAAAAAGAATCAAACATATTTTATTGTTGATAAAACTAAGCACAAAAAATAATTCATATTTAGTGGATAGGCTGGGTCGCGGCAACGAGACCCAACAATTATAATATTATGCTGGATTTGTCAACCAAACTATCACTAATAAAGGAGACAAAGTCTATGCCAAAAAAGTTTATCTCTATTGGGTTTGAGATACCTGGTTATAAAGAATTCTATGAGCAGTATTCGTCCCGTCAGTCTTTACTTGATTCTGATGTCGTTATCTTCGCGCCAGATCTAGATTATTATATTACTTCTAAATTTCAAGGAAAGAATTGTTATGGTGAAAATGAATCATTTCGTATAAAAGAAGATACACAACACTGGTTTGAAGAGATAGCAACGGTTCTTGAAAACGGAATAAATGTTTTTGTATTTTTGGAAAAATATGAAGAATTCTACATCCATACTGGACAAAAGACACTGGATGGCAAAGGGAAAAATGCATCTGTTACAAATATAGTAGAAATCTCTAATAATTACAAATTCTTACCAACAGATATAAATTTAGTATCCAAAGAAGGTTCTGAAATCAAATTCAATAACAATATTGTATTTTCAATATTTTGGAACGAATTTAAAGAGTATCTAATTTATGAATGCTATATTGATAATGCTAATGAGATGGACCCAATATTCCTTACAAAAACTGGAGATAAACCTGTAGGCGGGATATTTAGATTTGGTATTGGTAAAGGTAATTTAATACTATTTCCGATGATCGAATATCCTGAAGAATTCTACTCAAACATATTTCATGAAGAGTGGGCAGAAGAAGCCAAAAGAATGGGAAAAAGGCTAATTCAAGTGCTTAATGATATTGACAATTCACTGAAACGTAACGCAGAGAAAACACCACCACCCGAATGGTTAGACAATCAAGAATATATCCTTAAAGAAGAATCATCTATCAATGAGAGAATAGGTGAAGTATCCCAAAAAATAAAGGATTTAGCCTTAGAAAAAAGGGATTTGTCAATTTTTTTATCCGAAGAGATATTACTGAAAGATTTGCTATTCGAAAAAGGCAAGCCTTTAGAAAATGTCGTCCTTAAAGCTCTAAAATTAATTGGATACCAAGCAGAAAATTATAACGATGGTAAGCTTGAAATGGATCAGGTCATAACTTCTCCGGAGGGAGACAGATTTATTGGCGAGACAGAAGGTAAAGATAATTCCCATATAAATATTGAGAAGTTTAGACAACTGAATCATAATATTGACGAAGATTTACAAAGAGCGGATATAACTAAAACTGCCATTGGAATTCTATTTGGTAACGGTTTCCGCTTAACTGAACCAAATGAACGAGAGGAAGTATTCACAGAAAAGTGCATTAATAGTGCCGAGATAAAAAGATTTATTCTCATAAGAACCCCTGACCTATTCCGAGTTGCAAAATATGTTAAAGAAAATAGTGATGAAGATTTTGCAAAGAAATGCAGAGATACCATAAAATCTAGTATGGGAAAGATTGTTGAATTTCCTGAAATTCCGCAAAGCTAGAAGCAGGCTAGTTGGATTGAAGAACGAGACCCAACAAATCCAATATCATGTTGGCTTTGTCAACTATATACTGTCTGGATTCCAGCCTTCGCTGGAATGACAAATTTATCTTATGCACATCAAATTAAAATGGTATAAGCTATCCCTTCTCGACGGACATTCATCAACAAAGGGCTACGCTCATTCTCAAACTGATCTTCAGAGACAAAGACACAGGCTACCGTCACGTCATTTTCCAGCGAGACATCCACTACGTCATGATTGTGATTTCTCAACAAGATTTCCAGACACAAACCCATGAACTATGTTTGCTATCAAAGTTTGGTAAGATATTCCTGCTTCAGTCGCTTTTTGTTGAATCGCTTTAAGATCATCCTTCGCCAAGATAACACTAACCAAACCATCTGTCTCAAAAGCAACGGTAGCATAAGCCTGATATTGCTGAAGTTTCTCTGGTGACATCCCCATAGACAGCCATTCGTCACGTTCGTAAGAATCCAATAAATCTTGTTCTTCAATGTCTAATTCTAAAGTTTTCATAAACACACTTGTCATTCCCACGTAAGTGGGAATCCATTTCCTAATCATTGGATGGGGATGATGGTAACGGGCATAGTTCAGTGCTATCTTCTTCAGTAAACACAATATTAATCATGTAAAGCTCTTTTGGATGAAGGTTGAGTTATCCGAAACAGAAAAGCATTCAGTGGAAGAATATACGCCTGAATCTTTAGCCGTTTCCCCAAAAGGCAAGTCACCGTCAACATGGGGACAGCTAAAAGCAAAATAGTTTCATCAGACAGATATGGTGACAAATTAATAGCATCTTTCTGGCTCCCGCTTACGCTGGAATGACAAACACACGCAAAATGTCATTCCAGCGAAGGCTGGAATCCAGTTTTATTGTTTTACCCGATTAATTTGTCAATGTTCATAAGCTTACTCATTAAAACCTGCCTGTATTGCACTATTTATCAATAATTGCTATGTAGTGAGATGGGTCTGATTCTATATACTGGCTTATTTTCCAGCCTGTTCCATTAATTATCTTCTCCATTTCAGGCTTTGAGACCATGAGGTAATCAAACCAGGGTGTTGAGTATTGCTTATACCTTGCACGTAACCGTATCTGCCCGGACATCCTTTTCCGCTTTCTGTTGCGTTCTTGATATTCCAGATGTAACGGGTTAGTCGTCTGGTAAGGGTCATTCGTTTCTGCTATTATCCTTGCGTGATCAAATGTAATGTCGTGAAATTTCTTGAGCAAAGATTTTGCCCCGCTGTAACTTCCGAACAGACCAAAGTTGTTACCAAGCATCAATATGGTATCAAACCTTCCCAGTTCAATGTCTGCTTCGTGTATAGACACAACCTTTGCATCTTTCAACCCTCTGAGTCGGCAAGCTTCCACTGCCAATGGTGATATATCAATACCAACAACATCAAAACCAATATCCTGAAGGTACAGAGAGTGCCTTCCAGCCCCACAGCCAATGTCTAATACACGACCCTTGACGTGTCTCATCGCTTCCCTGTAAATATGATGCCAGTCCTTAGATTCCAAAAAATACACTCTTTTATCTTCTACGTCAATATATCCATCATCCCTTTCTATGATAATTTCGCAATCATTATTTCCTTGAACATAATCGTACAAAGCCATACCAAAAGCATCCTGATCATCTTTCATCGTTTTCCCTCTTCAAAATCACTGCTTATATTTTTCGATGATTGAAAGTATTATATCAATCATATTCTGCTCTCCTGTTGCCCTTCGATTTTCTTTCTCAACATCAGTCATGAGTATGTGTTCACCGTGACGTGGGCTGTCAAAAGCGAAAAGTAAAGACATTCTCTTCATTCCAAAGTATTCAGCGACCGCAAACGTGCTTGCTGTTTCCATATCAACAGCAATGTAACCCTGATCGTTCCATCTCTGTAAGTCTTCCGCACTTTCTGCCAGCAAAGCTGACGTAGTCCAGACACTGCCTTTATGTATCGGAACTGAGCTAAGATTAGCGTTCGGAATAAGATCAAATAACTCTAACGACGCTTCTACCTCCGATTTATTAGAGATATAGTATTGTGATGCACCCTCTCCACAGTGTGTAGATGTCGCAAATACAATATCTCCAGCAAGTATATTCCCTGCCAAAGCCCCACAGCAACCTGTTTGAATCACCAAAGAAGTTCCCAGTATACCAAACAGATGAGAGATCTCTGACGCCATAGCATCACCATATACCGATGCGTAACCAACTGTCTTGCTTTTATATGTTCCGATTAGCACATCCTCAAAGATGCTATTCGGGGTGCATACCTCAATAACATCCTTAAAGAAAAGTTTGTGCTTTTCATAATTGGCTTTTAGATTACGAGTTCCTCGTAACAACAATACCTTTGGTATTATATCCTCTGGAATGTTTAACAACGAAAGCCAGTCATCTCTTGTTAATTCTTTAAGCATCTGAATTTTCTCCCCGGAGCGACGTATACACCTTGTTTATCTTCTTTGCCACTTCATCTAATTCTTGGCGTGATGGGTTCACTGACCAATCCGCATCTATTTTGAAAGAGTCTCCCTTGAATCTTGGAAATACGTGCAGATGGAGATGAAATATCTCTTGAAAAGCAGATTCTCCATCAGCCAGAAATAAATTAATACCTTCGCATCTGACGCCTGATTTTCGGATTGACTGCTCTAACCTCATAGCAATTCTAAACAGGTGCATCCCGATATTTTCATCCATCTCATCCATGCTGGCAATATGCTGTTTTGGTATAATCATCAAGTGCCCGGGATTCACGGGTTGAATATCCATGACAGCAATAACCAAATCATCTTGATAAACAATACTTGCTGATGCTTTTCCTGCTATAATTTCACAAAATATGCAATTGCTCATTCTTTCCTCTGTGTAATTCTTTATAAAATGGTACTTTTTAATGATTACAATATCCGTATATAAATTTCCTAATCTTCAATTTTTAATCTTCAATTTTTAATCTTCAATCCTACAAGCATTGCCATCTCAATACTTCACCATATAACTGATAGCCCAATGCCTTAGCGGTATTCTCTGAAGCCTTATTCCACGTTGCATGACCATATACAGGGGTTTGTTCTCTGGAAAGTATGGTATCTGTTGTTCCCGATACAACAGCCTTAGCATAACCACAACGACGGTACTCAGGCAAAGTCTCAACGCCAATCCAGACCAATCCATACTTACCTGTTGCATTTGGCGTGGGTATTGTTGATGAACATGCGACGAGTTTACCATCAATGATAACTCCAAAAGCTGTGCCATCCTGTATGCTTTCTTCAGGACATCCAAACTCACTGATCTGATTCATTTCTTCAATCAAGCCATGATCATCTGGATTAAGCCTTCGACATTCAGGAACAGTAAAGGGACGAAAGTGTTCAAAGTCCGCGTAATAGACAAAGCTGTGTGACCACTTTGGACCTCCCGCAGTTTCTGTCGAAATCACATCCTTGCACCAGAACTCAACGATTGATAATACCTCAGTATTTCTAAAAAGAGCCAGTGCATCTGATATATTATGCACTATTTCTGAGACAGGCTCTACCAGATCAGGTCGAACGGATATTACAGAACGGCATCCGGAATACAAAAGAAAGGAAAAATAACTCCGTACCCCTCTTCTCGTATCAATCGTCGCTCTGAAAGCATAATACGAACTTCCCCCGGTTTTATACTTGCCATCATACAATTAAGAGTCTCTGAATAGAAGGCGTCAAGATTCTCCACGATTAATCACTTCCCTTTTTTAGCGATGATAACCCATACTAGCTCTCCAATCTGTTGCATAACAACGTCCAGACATTCTGATTCAAACATATCGGGAAAAATTTTCAATAATGGTTGATACTCGTCCTCTAAGTCGTGATAATTTGATAGAGCAAGAAGTTTATGCTCTTCATCTTTGAACATGGTATCAGCAATAATCATCCGTCCATTCGATCTCAATACCCTTTTCATCTCATTTATTGCTGTTTTTTTATCCGGGTCAGGCAGATGGTGAATGGCATAAGCAGAAACGACAACGTCAAACGAATCATTACTAAAAGGCAGATTCAGAAAAGGATCATCAACGTGCAGAACAGAGAAAAAGTCTTTATATTGCTCTGCCTTCTTTTTTGCATATTCGATCATCCGCTCTGATGGATCAACACCTACGACATGACATCCCATCTGAAGAAAAGGTACAGCCGAGTTACCCGTACCAGTGCCGATGTCAAGCACCAATTCATAAGCTTTTGCTGAAGCCAGTTCAGGAATCCTAGTTAGAGTTTCCTCATAATGGAGTCGCTTCAGATTGCGCATACTCTCGTCATAATGTTCTATCCAATCATACTCGTCGAAATCCCAGATTTTAGAGTCATTCTTTGTCATATTACGCTCCTTTTATGCAATTCCTCGTTTTGGTTCTTTAGAGTTTGGTAGAGCAATTTTATCACGAATTTTACAAATATGAAAAAAGTGTATAGGTCAATGAGTCTATAGGTCTATAGATTTCAATCCCATAGACCTATGGACTTATAGACCTGTTTTCATTCGTGTAATTCGTGATTAAATTTTTCTACTTTAGCATTTTATCACAGAATTATATTAATATCAATCAACGAATGTAGTGGAGGTTCTAGACTTCCGAATTATACATTCTAATATTATCTGTTGACAAACTTGTGCCAAAGAGATTAAATTATCTATGTGATTTAGATAAACAAATAGAATATGGAGGAAATAAAACAATGATTAAAACACTACTCATTTCAGGCGCAAATAATCACGATTGGGAGAGAGCTACGCCATACTGCAAAAAATTGCTGGAGCAAAGCGGAAAATTTTCAGTGACCGTCACAGAGAATCCCTCAGAGATGCTTGAAAATGCTCAGGAGCTAAAGAATTATCAACTGTTCTTCTCTGATTACAATGGGGCTATGTGGAGCGAGACAGCTAAGGCTAATTTCGAAAATGCGGTAAAGAACGGAACAGGCTTGGTGATCCTTCATGCGGCAGATAATGCCTTTCCGGGTTGGGTGGAGTATGAAAAGATGGTTGGTCTATTATGGCGAGAAGGCACAGGACATGGAAGATTCCATCAGTTTAAAGTAGAAATTGTAGATCACAACCATCCCATAACACAAGGCATTGATGACTTTATGCAGTGGGATGAACTCTATCACAAGCTTGTTCACATGCACAATGTTCCCTATCAAGTGCTTGCTCAAGCCTATTCTGCATCGGATACAGGTGGTACAGGTAATTATGAGCCTATGATGGTAATAACCCAATACGGTCAGGGACGCATATTTCATCAAGTTCTTGGTCATATCTGGAAGGGACAAGAAGAAATGCAGGCTTTTGAAAGTAATGGATTTCAGCAGACGTTGATACGTGGATGTGAATGGGTAGCTACAGGGAAGGTATCTTAAACTTAACAATGCTCAAAAAAGCACGTGAAATGAACCGCTTGTTGGTCTTGATTTTTGGGGTAACCATAATAATGCTATAAATCGAGTTATTTTTATTTGCATTATTGAAAAGAAAGTGATAATATATATTAGTTAGATTATTATGGTATAATCAAAACTTATCATAAGAGGTGAATTCTTAATGGATGTTCTGTGTTTGGGGATATTCGTGGCTGATATAGTGGCAAAACCTATTGAGAACATGCCCGGAAAAGGTAAGCTGGCTTTGGTAGATACGATGGAACTGCACACAGGCGGTTGTGCAAGCAATACTGGCTATGCTCTCAACAAGCTTGGCATTTCTACTGGATTAATGGGCAAAGTTGGTACGGATGGATTTGGTGATTTTTTTGTCAATTACATGAGAAATGCAGGGCTTGACATTAGTGGAATTAAGTATAGTACAACCGCAAATACTTCAGCCACAATGGTTATGGTTTCGGCGGATGGTGAAAGGACGTTCTTTCATTATCTTGGTGCAAACGCTGAACTAAATCATAATGATATAAATTTTGATATTGTAAAAAAAGCTAAGATTCTCCATGTCGCTGGCTCTTTTTTGATGCCCAATTTTGATGGTGTGCCTACCTCCAGAGTGCTTAAACAAGCCAGAGAATGGAGTATTACTACTTCTCTTGATACTGCATGGGACTCAAAAGGCAATTGGCTGAAAGTTCTGGAACCTTGTTTGCAATACCTTGACATTTTTATGCCCAGCATTGAAGAAGCACGTATGATTACTGGAAAAGATGAGCCTTCGGATATTGCTGAATTTCTGATGTCGTATGGCATAAAAACAGTCGCATTGAAAATGGGGGATCGAGGGAGTTACGTTCGTACTCCTGATTGGGAATTTTCTCTGCCTATATACAAGGTCAATGCAGTTGACTCTACTGGTGCAGGAGACGCATTTGCCGCAGGATTTTTGGCAGGCGTTGCCAAAGGCTGGGATTATAAGGACGCCGCTAGACTTGGAAATGCTGTTGGTGCGTGTTGTGTTACTGCTATCGGTTCAAGTGCTGGTATTAAGAATATGGATGAAACGCTTGAGTTCATGAAAAAATACGCTGAGTAAAGGATGGAGAACGATTCTAAGATTTAAAGATTCTAAGATTTGTAAGTCCGTTATTTAACGACTTGTGTTAGTTCTCATAGATTAAGAATTTAAGGCACTTTGTAGCCCGACCTTTTAGGTTGGCTTTTTAATTTTCCAAGCTAGAAGCTTGGGCTACGAAAACAATTAGCACAAGTCGTTTATTTAATAAAAATCTTTAAATCTTCTAATCCAACACTATGGATTATAATACTTTAGTAGATAATATTACAAAAAAGATATTGCAAGAGTTGGCTCAAAGGGAAAAGCCTTCGTGGGAAGTTCAATCACAGAAACCGCTTTCTTCGGCAAATGGCAAATGGCTCCCCATCGGCATTTCGGCAAGGCACGTCCATCTTACTCGTGAAGTTTTTGAACAGTTATATGGGCGTGGTAAAGAGCTAACAGTCTATACTGAGTTATATCAGCCGGGTGAGTTTGCATCAGCAGAGGTGGTGACGCTTATCGGACCAAGATTAAGAGCTATACAAGATGTTAGGATATTGGGACCGTTCAGAGAATATACTCAGGTAGAGCTATCTCGTACTGATGGAGTTGCTCTTGGCATTGATCCACCGGTCAGGAAATCAGGCGATCTAAAAGGTTCTGAACCGATAATACTGGTAGGTCCTGCTGGTGCTGTTTCGCTAAAAGAAGGGGCGATTTGTGCCAATCGCCACGTTCATATAAATCCACAAGACGCTGAACGGCTCGAAGTGAAAGATGATGGAATCGTCAAAGTCAGAGTTTCAGGGGTAAGAGCTATCACGTTCGAGAATGTTCAGATCAGGGTTAGCGATAAATTCCTTCTGCAAATGCATCTGGATACTGATGATGCTAATGCTGCAGGGGTTAAGTGCGGAGAATCCGCCGAGTTGGTGAAATAATTTTTCTAGGAGGTAAGATAAAATGGAACTTGCAAGGGGGGTCAAAAACTTTGGTTACATGCGAGTTGCTGAGATTCTTTTTAAATACGTTACCGAAGCTTCTGACGAGAACATAATTAGATTTCTGAAGTTTGCCCAAAGAATCCCCATGGTAAACCCGGAAAATGAAATACAAATAGGGGTTAAATACATAACACAACTATTTGAGAATAAGCATCCTGCTTTGATCGTTGCTAAGAATATTCTGACTAAAACACACCCAAATGTGAGAAAAAAGATTCTCCAAAACTGGATTGTAAATACATTATTAGTAGGAACGAATACTCGTGATGAATATAAAAAGAGACACGGGATTCATGTTCCTTCTTTGCTCGTTATTAGCCCTACAATGCAATGCAATCTAAACTGCTATGGCTGTTATGCGGGAGAGTATTCGCAGGCACATACCGGACTTTCTTTTGAACTTTTAGACCGTATCCTCACTGAAGCTAAAGAGATGGGGATGCGATTTATCGTCATAAGCGGTGGCGAAGCCTTTGTTCGTAAAGACCTTCTCCAGTTGTATGAAAAGCATAACGATATGGGCTTTCAGGTATATACTAATGGTAGTTTGCTGGATGATAAGACCGTTGCAAAACTGGTTGAACTCGGAAACGTTATGCCGTGTATAAGTGTTGAGGGCTTTGAGAAAGAGACTGACGAACGCCGTGGGCAAGGACATTTCCAGAGGGTCATGTCTGCTATGGAGCGTCTCAGAGATAACGGCGTAATGTTTGGTTTCTCTGCGACATCTACACGTAATAATACTGATGTAATTCTATCTGATGAGTTTATAGACTTGATGATCGAAAAGGGTGCTTCGCTTGGATGGTATTTCACGTATATTCCTATTGGCAGAGAACCTGATATGTCTCTTATGCAGACACCAGAACAGCGTGATTATCAGCGGGATAGAGTAAGTGAGATTCGTAATAGCAAACCCATTTTGATTGCGGATTTCTGGAACGATAGCTGGCTGACTGAGGGTTGTCTCGCCGGCGGTCAGAGGTACGTACACATCAACGCTAACGGAGATGTGGAACCATGCGTGTTCGCTCATTTTGCTATGGATAATATAAAGGAAAAGTCGCTTACGGAAGTATTAAAATCTCCTCTGTTCAAGAAAATAAGGAGCAGTCGCCCATATTCCACAAATTCAAACCGCCCCTGTATGCTCATAGATGTTCCAGAGGTATCACGAGAGGCATTTTGTATGCCGGGCGTATATCCTACTCATCCGGGAGCGGAAACGCTATTTACGGATCTTGCGCCAGCCATTGACGAATACTCTAAGGCGTATGCAAAATTGGCTGATTCCGCCCTTTTAAGACATCCGCATAAACCTTTGAAAAAAGTCGAAGACCTTGCACCTGTGAAGAAAACGAAAGAACCCGGAATTATTCGCAGAAGATTGCGAAGAAGGTCAAGAATATCTATCAGTGGTGACTAATGGTCAACTGAATTAGTTTTTAGGTTTGTAGAGCGATCTGCTAGATTGCTAAAATATAAAGCAAACTGGCAGTTTGCTCTACATCAATTATGAATTATGCCAAAAATGGATATTGATAAGCTGATACAGTTAGTAGAAACCGAAGTGAAAAAAGCTCTTACCGATCAGGTCAGTTCTGAAGGGAAAATAAACTCAAGTAAAATTCCTTCAGGCAAGAAAAACATACTGGCTCTTTTTACGGGTGGTTATACGAAATTTCAAGAGGCTATCACTCAAGTCGAAAGGCTGATTCAGGAATCCTACGCTGTTGATGCTGTTATGTCCCAGTCCGCAGTGAAAGTTATAGGGCAAGAGAAGATTCGAGGAATATCGGGTTTGGGCAAGCTGATCTGCGAACCTGACTCCTCGATCTCATCATTAGAGCTTGTTCAGAAAAGTGATGTGGTTATTGTTCCGATCCTCACCAGAAATTCGGCAGTAAAGGTCGCACTTGGTATTACGGATACTCTCGTGACAAACATAATAATGCAGGCACTTATATCTGGCAAGCCGATTATATCCGCAAGGAATTCCGCTGATCCTGATCAAGCTGATTGCCCCTGTATAGCAACACCAAATACCCCGCCTGCACTAATCACGCTTGCAAAAGACTACCTTCAAAGGCTGGAATCTTATGGAATGGGGCTTGTGGATATCAATGAACTCGCTGATGCTGTAAATAATGAGCTAAATAAAAGCAGTAATGATATTCTTGAACAGAAATTAATAACTCAAGACACGATAGAAAAACTTCCTCAAGGCACAAAGCAGATAACTGTTGCTAGAGGGTCAATAATAACTCCTTTGGCAAAGGATTTCGCTAAAGAGCGTGGAATTCAGATAGCTATTGTTAGTTAAAATAAGCTTTTAATCCTATCCTTTAATGCCTTGGTTCTGTTAGAATTGAACTTAGAAAAATCTATTTGTAGTGGTTTTAATCTATCGGGTGTTATTTTCCTACCATAGTTATAACGCCATTTTTCTTGTCTGATAATAGATGCGATAAAATATAAAGTCTTATGGTATCTATATTTATCAGATTTTACTATGACAAACTATGACAAATTATAAAAGCAGGATTAGTGTTTATTACCCCTAAAATATCAATAATTTCCATGACCACACTTTAATGCGGTGCTACCATGACACGAATAGGAACGAATTAAACGAATATAAATAAAAAACATCGCTCAATTTATCGCAGTGTGTAGTAACTTAAAGTGGTCAAACAATTTGACAAATTCTCCTCTCTTTGCCTTGCTGGCAATATTCGGTTCCAATGCTGCATGTAAAATAATCTCTGACTGCTGAAAAGCATTCAGATTATGAAAATTACGCAAAAACTGAAAGAAGCCTATGTAACCTACAAGATTACTTTTGCCTATGCCTCGAAACAATGCTAAGAAAGGACGTAACAAAGAAAAACAATTCTCTGCACGGTTCTCGTGAACCTCTCCTCTTGCATACTCTTTCTGTGAGTGATTCACTGAATCATGTTTATAACCAACTAATGCTTGATAGCTCTTTGCTGAATCTGTGTATATTACACTACCTGCCTTAACTGCTATCTCTGCTGATTTCTGAACTGTTTCTATGGTGAAATCCTTTACCACTGAAAACACTGTGTATCCTGTGCGGGAAACCCAAGCTATTATCGCAGGTGAATCCTTTTGAAAGTGACCACGACCCGGTGGCTGTTTCTTCCCTCGTTTTCGTGGTTTATGGTTCAGTTCCTTTGAACCACCTGCTTTGGATTGTCCTTTGTTACCTGCTGTGTTATAGATTTCATCAGCTTCTACAATGCCTTCGAGTTGACGACTGACTTCATAAGACAGTGCAACGTTTCTGAACCACCAACACCAGCGATAGGCAGTTTTGATATGGACACCCAATTCCCTGCGGATACGAAGGCAACTACAAGGGATGCACATTAAGAATACAACCAATAGAATGAGTTGTATAGGTAACTTACATCCATCTAACAACGTGTTAGTTAAGTCGTTAAAGGTTCTTTTGCAGTTTTTACATCTATATCTTTTCAGTCCTTTTTTACG
>Ga0315279_10001809_pt1 | contig 34221 bp, 23 predicted proteins | sample YL17G06_20_MG_FD_203694 | JGI IMG/M metagenome (GOLD analysis project Ga0315279, IMG submission 203694) | Sediment microbial communities from Yellowstone Lake, YNP, Wyoming, USA - YL17G06_20 | ecosystem: Environmental > Aquatic > Freshwater > Lake > Sediment | place: USA: Wyoming | collected...
ACCAGCGTGAACGCCTGCCGCATCCCCAGCTTCAGCATGGCGCCGACGAACAACTCCGCTCCGGTCGCAGTTTCCATGATGCAGAGCTTAGCGGAATTCACCACGGATGAACACGGATGAACACGGATTGTGATCGCCGCGGCATCGGAACTGACCGCCGCGTGCTAAAATCATCCAGAGCGCCCGTAGCTCAGGGGAGAGAGCACCTGCCTTCTAAGCAGGGGGTCGCAGGTTCGAATCCTGCCGGGCGTGCCATCCATTCCACTGATTCGCCGCTCGTTAGCTGCTTCGGCTGCTCGGCTTCCGAAACCTGCTTTTCTTCACTGTGCCCAATTTTGTGCCCACCCAGGCGCGCCATCGCGTTGAGCACCGCATTTTCGGAAGGATGGACGTAGCGGGCGGAGATCGCTATGGAGCTGTGTCCCGCGATTCGGGCGAGCGTCCAAACGTCACAGCCGCTCTCGCCCAACCGCGTCAGGAAAGTGTGCCGCAGGCTGTAGAGCACGAATGGCCGCACCTTGGAGTCTTTGACCGCTTTACGATGCTGCCTCTTCAACGTGCCCGGTTCGATGTGGCCGCTCTTGGTGAGCGCCGGCCACACCCAGCCTTCCTCTGGCTTGCCGGCCACTTCCCAGCGCGTCTCAAGCAAGAAACGGACACGCGGAGTCATCGGCAGCAGTCGGCGGGCCGCGGCCGTCTTGCCGTGCGTGACCAGCATCGTTCCATTCACGGCCTTGCCAGCCGCCTGCCAGTTGATTGCTTCCCATCGAAGCCGGGAGCACTCTTCCGGCCGGTGTCCGGTGTCGAGCAAGACGGTGGCGACATCGCGCAGCAGGTACGGGTCGCGTGGCTCAATTGGTTGCTCACCTCGCTGGGTCGCGCGGATTCCCCCGAGCGCCTGTCTGTAATCTTCGATGAACTGTGTGCCAATGGCTTCGGCCGCCTTCAGGTAGGACTCCTCCTCCTGCCGCGTCACAACGTGCTCACGGTGCCGCTCGCCTGGCAGGAGCTTCACCTTCGGCGACTTGTCCGTCGCGCCCCATTCCACTGCGAGCCGTACCGCCCGGCGAAGCACGCGCAGCACGCTGTTAATGCTGCTGACTTTGTGATTCATGCCTTGCCGATGGGCGGCGAAGTCGGCAATCAATTCGCCGTTCACTTCGGAAAGCCGGGCATCCCACAACGGCTTGTACCCTTCGATTGCCTTCAAACCGACCCGGTACCACTCCCAGGACCTGGGCGAAGCCTCTTCAAATGTCGCTTTCGCCCACGGCTTGAACCGTTCGGTGCAAAACTGGCTCAGCGTCGGAATCGGCTTCCTCTCGCGAATGCCCACCTCGCCCTTCGCCAAGCTGGTCCTGTGCGCCGCTTCGATCTGGCGGGCCGCCCGCGGGTTCCCGACCTTCGCGGATTCGCGGATCAGCTCGCCGTGCCACATAAACTTGTACCAGTACACATCGCCGCGCTTGTAGATGCTCATGACTGCCTGCCTTTCGCCTGCTTCTTAGGCTTGCGGGGCCGGCCCTTCGGCCAGCCTCCCAGCTTCGCCCACGCGCTCAGTTGCTTCCTTGAATACCTGGCGGCCCGTGCCTTCCCGCCACGCCGCCCTGCCTCCGCCACCGTGATCGGTTTCTTCATAGCGACCTACTTTAATACATGGCGCTAAGCATTGTCAAGCATTATTATGTGTGCATCAAGTATCGCTACCCTTTATTCGGCTGTCGGGTCTGCGGCCAGGCACGCTTCGCTGGATGTGACCTGCCGCAATTGCGTCGTTCAAAAAACCGCAAAACCTCAACAATTCCCAACTGGCAAACGACTCGTCCACAGGCCGCATCCCCTTGAGAACCGGGCATTCTCGCCCTAGAATCGGGCCAGGTTGCGCTGCGGAGCTGCGAGACAGGGTTGGGGTCATGGCGGTGCCGCGCGCGCGAGGGGTAAGGTCGTTTCTTGACTTTCAATAACCGTTCTGCGCCCCCGCGCGCGCGCGCGAGGGGCTTTATTCTGCCAACCGGCTGGCACCATCGAGTTTCGCCTTCATTCGACAGGTCCCCTCCTCGCGTGCTCTTGAACCGCCTGCCGATGTGCGGCCACCCAGGTGTCAAGCACCTGCTGAAACTGGTCCAGCCGGGCGCCGGCCTCCCATATCATGTCCAGGTGGTCCGGCAGCGCGTACAGAAGCCACCGCCAGCGGGCAGGTTGCGTCTGCTCCAGCCACGCCAAGGTGTCACGCAACCGCGCACCGCCAAGCCGCCCGATCTCGCGCAACGCCCCGTCGGCCCGGCGATGATATTCCTCGCGCACCGACGGCCGCGCCTGCTCGCCGGCCAGCACGGTCATGAGTTCCGGCTTCACCGCTTCCAACCGCGGGCGCAACCGTTCGACTTCCGGCCGGCGGTCTTCCGGGAAGCGAAGCCGCAGCCGTCCGTCCCGTGGTTCCAGGACAGCGCCCAGCCGTGTCAGCTCCTCCAGTAGTTCGACGGCTTCAGTCCGCACGGTCATAGTTCCAACTCGGCGGTTCGCACCACGCCAATTTCTTGTTCCCCGCATTCCCGGTTTTCCGCGTTTTCCGCCGGAACGTCGGGAACAAGCATCTGTGCTTCTGTTTCAGCGGGATAGCCCGCGTTTTTCGATTCTTGTTTCCTCGTTCCCTCTAGACGTGGGGAACAAGAAAACGAGAATCCTGCGGCAAGCCGATAGTGGTAGGGGTCGCCCTTCTTGCCACCACCCGTCCGGTTGATTCGGCCGTTGCTGACCAACTCCCGCAGCGCCACCCGCTTCACTCCTACCTTGCCCTCTACCATTTGGCAAATCTCCGGTTCGGTCGGCTCTCCTCCGCAGGCGCCCAGGTGGTCAACAATGGCGTCCGCAACGCGCTTCTCTTCCGCCTCGGACTTCTCGGCGCCCAACGATACCGCTTTCCTCTGTGGGTCAAAGTCCAGCACCGTCTCGGGCAGGTCGTCACCGTACCGTTGAATTGTCTGAATGGTTCTGTACCGCTCCGTCCGCTTCATGACCAGCACGGTATCCACCGCCGCCGCGAATGCCGTGGAACCCAGCGCCGCGTCTACCGGGTCTGACCGCACGCTCTTGCCGGCGTGGTACACCAGCAGCAAATGCGCGCCGCTCTCCCGCGCCAACACCATCAGCGGCTCCAGCTTCGCCGTGATTTCGGCGTAGTCGTTGGCGTCCCTGACGCGCGTGAACTTGAGCAGCGGGTCTACGATCACCAGCACGGGCTTGTGTTCTGCAATAATCAGGGCCGCTGCCGCGACCGCCCCGGCGGGCGCCCGATCGATGTGCGCATGCAGCGGTTCGTCACCTCGCGCGCCAAGCGCAGCGAAGTGATTTTTGACCTCGTTACGCTTTTCCTCCAACGCCAGGTAGAGCACGGAGCCGGCTGTGGTCACTCTGCCCAGGAACGGCTCGCCCCGCGCCACGGCCAGCGCCAGACCGCGCGCCCATGTGCTTTTCCCCGTCTTCGGTTTGGCGGCCAGCAGCGACACCCCAGCCGCCGGCAGAATGCCCTCCAGTAGCCAGGGTGTCCGTTCTTCCGGTTCCTGCAGCAGGTCGCCCAGCTTCGTCAGCCTGAAACCGCTGGCGCGGGCGCTGCTATTGGCGTCCGTTCCACTTCCACCCGGTTCCTGTTCGGCCAGGTCCGCGGCAGTTACCACCGTCGCCGCCTTCACCAGCTCGCCCAGCTTCTCTCGGGTTCCGCCCGCCGCAATCCAATCGCTCACGTCGCCCTTTGGCGGTAGCCCCGGCAACCGCACGATCTCCACCGCCGCCGCGACGGGGAGCAGCCGCCGCGCCACATCCAGCATGTGCGCTTCGCCGAGCGGGTCGTTGTCGGGGAAGTTCACCACGCACTTGCCCTTGAACCACGGATTATATTGATCGCGCCATTTCCCGGCAGCCATCGGATTGCAGGTAGCCGGCAGGCCCAGCCGCCACAACGCGTCCGCGTCTTTCTCGCCCTCGACGATGTAGACGACGGGCTTGTCCTTCCACTCGGGTAGGCGATAAGGCACCAGGGTCACGCCTTCCAGATTCCAGATCCAGCCGCCCTTGCCGTCCGGTCGCCGTTGCCGGAAGTCCTTCGGCTGGTACCTCACCGTCTGGAATAGCAGCTTGCCGCTTTCGTCGCGGTAGTCGTATGTCGCCACGATTCGCCGCCCGCCGCCACCCTGGCCGTTCCGGTCGATCAGCCCCCGCTCGCGCAGCCAGGCCGTGACCGCTGCCTTGTCGTCTGGCGAGATACCGGCCAGGAAGGCGGCCAACTGCCAAGCATTGCCGCTGGCTCCACACGGCCCGCACAGCCAAACGTTTTTCTTCGTGTTCACTTGCAGGGACGGGTGCTTGTCGTCGTGGCGCGGACATCGCCACAGCAACTCCGCCCCCTGGTGCTTCGCCGGCTCGCCCAGCGCCGCCCGCGCGATCTCTCCGCATCCTGGGATCATTGGGCGGTCTCCGTCTTCTGCGCCCCGGCCGTGCCACGCCTCGGCTTGGTGCTGGTCGTGTTTGGCAGAGAGGCGAGCCAGTCGGCTACATCCTGTGGCCGATAACGGATGGCCGAGCCGATCCGTACAATGGTCGGTGGCTGCCGAAGCAGGCGTCTGCGTCGGATCGAGGCCACGCTCAACCCGACGATTTCGGCAACCGCATGCTCATTGAGAAGGTGCTGTAACTGTCGGTTTGCTCCGCTTTCGCGGTCGCAGGTTTGTGAAGTGTTCATACCCAACTTGGCGAAATTTCGGCGCCGCAAACGATTTTTCGCCGAAAAATCAGCCGAGTTATTGAAAAAGCGGGCATAAAAATTGTGGGATAATCTTTCAGAACCTTGGCGAAAATTCGTTTTTTCGCTACGCGTGGTAATACGGCCCGCAGCCGATCTTGAACAGCGCCCGGTAACCGGTGCCAGGAATGAAAGGCAGCGGTTCACCGGGAATGCCGCAGTGGTCGCGTAGACGCGTGCGGATTTCCTGCACTCGCTTCTCCACCCTTGCCCACTCCCAGCCTGCCTGCTCGGTCCATTCCACTTGGCGCTTGGCTAGCATAGGGATGACGCCACGTTCTTCAGCTAGCACGCGAAACGTGGCCCACGCCTTGTTGGGGTTCGGCTTGGATTGCTTGCCTGCCCTTCGGTCTGCAAACCCCAGGTCCGCATAGTTCTGCGGTTCTTCGAGGCGATTGCCCTTCCGGATTTGAACCTTGAACTCGTTCAGAAACGTCACTTCGATGTCTTCCCAGCGCAACGGTGCTTGCCCCGCCGCGGTATCCGCGCCCGCCTCTGCCGCCGGCGGCGAGATCGCTGCACCACCGGCTTGCGTCCCTTCACTCGGAAGGGCGCCGGCACCGGGCGATTCCGGGCGCGAGGAGTCAATAACAGTCAGTTGCTTCTGCTCCTGTTCGCCCTGGGGCTTCGAGGCCGAAGCCGCCTCCCCCTGGTTGGCCGCCTCGATCCGCATAAGCGCGTCGCGGGAAATAGCAGGCAGCGCCGCCGATTGTTTCAATAGTTGTTCGCTCCTTCGCTGCTCTGCGTCAGCTAGCCATTTCAGTTTTCTCGCGTTAAGGCGAACCGCCACCTTTGAACGGATGTCCTCGCGAGCCGGCGTGGCCATCGGTCTGAGAACTTGGGACAAGGAATCCAGGTTCTTCTCGTCCACCTTATCGAGGTACTGCTTGTAGTACGTGATGGTCGCCGGGTCAGCAGAATCGCAGGCAGGCAGCAGGGCTTTCGCTACCAGATCGAACCGGGTCAGAAAGTGGCTCTCAAGCAAGTCCAGAACGTTCGGCCACTGGGCGTGTGCAAACCGCTCGCTGAACTCGCTGTCAAGTCGATGAACCTCGGACATAATCTGAAGTACGCCAGCTTCGATCACTTGGCGGACTTCGGGCGGCAGTCCCTCCAATGTTAATTCCATCGCTCCCTCTGCGAAGCCGCCGCGCGTACTGGCCGCGGCTGCCGGTTTTTCCAATGCATCTGCACCCCCGGCCGCGCACCGGTTCGATCCGCCCGCAAGAACAGTGCTCGTGGCCGTCTCGGGTTGCGGGGCCATCCCCTCCTCACGCCTTACTGCGGCTTCGCCAGGCTCTCCTGCTCGCGGCAAACCGCCAGCCGCCGCGCGCCTTAATGCTTCAGCCTCCCAGAAAGCGATCCGACCTTCCAAGATTCCCCTGAATCTCGCTTCATAGCCTTGTGTCACCTTGTAGCCGCCGAAGGTTTCCGTCAGTTCTCGCTCGGGCACTACCACATAGCGAGAGCGGGACCGGTCGTACCAGCCTTCCAGGAAGTTCCCCACAACCCGACGGCCTACAGGTCGAACAAGCGGATAAGGAATCCACTTGTGCTGAATCGCGGCGCCGAACACCAGAGATGGAATTGTCTGGTTGAGGAGTTTTTCAGTCAGTTGTTGGCCGGCTCTTGCGTAAGAGCTTGCGAATACGTCATACGCCTCCCTCAGGCAGTCCACTAGCTTGGCGCCTTCGAGTCTCTTCGAGTGTACGCCGAGCAATCCCGCCTCTACACGTTCCTCGTGGGCCTTCTGTTCAACAACATATCTCCGCGCTTCCCCCTTCCAATGCTCTATGCGTTCAATCAGCCGCAATCGAAGATTGACCCTCAGCGTTGTCACATCAGCCGGCGCTGGGGGATTCCACTCGATTGCCGCCCGGTCGAGACCCTTGGGAAGCTCTTCGAGCCAGCTTTGCGCGTAGTTAAAGAGCCATTGATCGAAGGCACGGACCTCGCTGTCGCTCCGAATGACGTGGATGTGGCGCTTTGCCCAAATGTCGAATTTGCCCGCTGCAAGATCGACCAGCCAGGGTCCGAACGCCGCCGGCTCAGTGGGCACGCCTTTCACGAAAAGCGAGTTGAGATCGCACAGCTCCCTTTCTGCGGAGCGGGTGGCATCGGCCCAAACCTTGTAACGGGCATCACTCGGCTGAAAAGGATTGCCCTCGATTGGGTCGCCCGATTCACGTAGGCTCTCGGGCAAACGGAAGTCGTTCATCGTTCCCTCAACGATCCCTGATTTGGTGTAGCCGCCAACCGGGCAGGGTCCCCGGCTTGTTGCCCCGTCAGGCTAGGCGGCCAAGACTAGTTTAGAACGTCGGGCCATCCAATGCGACTGTTCTGAGTGCCCATTGAGGGATGCGGCCGGCCTGCGGCCATGAAATGGAAAAGGCCCGCTGCCAATCCCCTGATTGGCAGCGGGCCTTGTTACTTGCCTTCAGGCCTCAGCCGTCAGCCTTCGTTCGAACTCCGCAATCCGCAATCCGCAATCCGGAATTGGCGTTAGCCGTCAGTGATCACTTGCCAGCAACTGCGTACTTGGCCCGCGTTCCAACGACCCGGCGGAGCAAGTGCGCGCTGGGGCTGTAATCCGGCAGCATCTCCTTCAGAACCATCACCAGTTCCGCGGTGTTGCGCACGCGGTTTACCTCGCGCAACTCTGTGAGAATCTCTTCGACGGTTTCCGCGGTCGTGGTCCCGCCGGTGAAGATGCGGATCTTCTCGTGATAGGTAGGCGCGGTGTCCTCGGTCAGGGCCGCCACTTCCTCGTAGAGTTTTTCGCCCGGCCGGACACCGCTGAACTCGATCTTGATGTCCTGGTCGGGGCGCAAGCCGGAGAGCAGGATGAGGTTTCGCGCCAAGTCCACGATCTTCACCGGTTCCCCCATGTCCAGGACGAAGATCTCCCCGCCCTTACCCATCGAGGCGGCCTGGATCACAAGCTGCGCGGCCTCGGGAATGGTCATGAAGTAGCGGCGCATCTCGCGGTGGGTGACGGTAACAGGGCCGCCGGCGGCGATCTGTTGCTTGAAGATGGGGATCACGCTGCCGCTGGAGCCAAGCACATTCCCAAATCGCACGCTGACGAACTTCGTACCCGAGCCGGGGCCGTCCCGGTCTGGCCGGCGGCCGGCCACGCCCGCGGCCCCGTTCGAACCGGCCTGCAGGGCCAGAATCAGCAACTCGGCCACGCGCTTGGTGGCTCCCATCATGCTGGTCGGCCGCACCGCCTTGTCGGAGGAAATCAGCACGAAGTCCGAGGCCCCGCTCTCGATGGCCGCCACGGCCACGTTACGCGTGCCCAGGACGTTGTTTTCGACGGCCTCGAACACGTGCGCCTCCATCATCGGCACGTGCTTGTAGGCGGCGGCGTGGTAGACCACGTCGGGCTTGTAGGCCGCGAACACCTCGTGGAGCCGCGCCGGGTTCTGGATGCTGCCGATCTCCGGGCAAAAGGGAACCGCCGGGAAGCGCTCGCGCATTTCGCGCTCCAGGTAAAACAGCGGCGTTTCGGCGATTTCGAAGGCCACGATGCGGGCCGGCCGGAACTTCGCGATCTGCCGGCACAGTTCCGCGCCGATGGACCCGGCGGCGCCGGTGACCAGCACCACCTTGTCTTCCAACTTTGCGCGGATGCTGGCCTGGTCCAGCCGGACGGGACTCCGGCCCAGCAGGTCTTCGACGGCCACATCTCGGATCTGCTTTGCCAGCCCGTTCCCTTCGATCACCTCGGCAAGGCCCGGCACGGTCTTGTAGCTAACCGCGGCACCGTGGCAGCGCCTGAGGATTTGCGTCATCTGCTGTCCGGTGGCCGACGGGATGGCAATCAACACCATCTCGATGGCGTGCTTTTGGGCCAGGGCCGGCAGCGCGTCGGCGCACCCCTGCGCCTTGCCTGTGGACCCCCTCAATGGCCGACGGGATCTCGGATTGGCTCCAGCACCTCCTGACGTTGCTCAAGGCTGGCGGCATCGCGATCTGCCGACGCGCGCAGCTGGCTGGGCAGGAAGCTGACCAGAACCAGCTTCGTCGTCATCAGCATGATCATCAGGTCGAGAACGAAGGAGTGGTTGCGGATGTAGTAGAGATCGTAGCAGAGCTTTTCCTTACTGCTTTCGACGGAATCGGCATAGCCGGAGTGGACCTGCGCCCAGCCGGTGAGACCCGGCCGCACCGAGTGGCGGAGCGAGTAGTAGGGGATTTTCTCACGAAGGGCATCGACAAGCTGCGGCTGCTCCGGCCGCGGCCCGATAAAGCTCATATCGCCGCGCAGGATATTGATGGCCTGCGGCAATTCATCAATGTGGAGGCGCCGCAGCCAGCGCCCCACAGGCGTGATGCGGGAATCGTTGCTGGCGGCCCACCGCTCGCTTCCGGGCCGCTTCTGCTGGTACATCGAACGGAACTTGATCAATTCGAAGACCCTCTCACCCTCTCCAACGCGCTCCTGGCGGAAGAAGACCGATCCCCGCGAGGTAATCTTGATTGCGACCGCTGCCAGGAGCATCACCGGCGCCGCGGCCACCAGCAGCACGAGCGACAACCAGACGTCCATCAGGCGCTTCAAATGCCGGGCCAACGGCCGGGTGAACAACTCGAAGCCGTCGCTGAACGCCAGGTGGGCATCGTCCAGGTACTCGACGGGCATCTGTCCCAGCATCTCGGTGTAGAAGTAGCGTACCGTCCAGACACGCACACCATTGAGGCGGGCGCGCAGAAGCTGGCGCATGATTTCGGGCGCCTGGCCGTCCTCGACGATCACCTCGGTGATGGATTCGCGGCTGATCGTCTCGGCGATCGCGGAGAGGCGGCCGAGCACCGGCGCCACCGGGTTCGGGGGCAGGAGCTTGTCGGTGAGCAGGCCGACAATGCGCACGTCGATCCGCTTCTGCGCGATCTTCCGGACCAGGTCGGCGTTCGACGCGCCCTGGCCGAGCATCAGCACGCGCCGGGAAGGGACAGCGCCCAGGAACACACGTCCGACCAACCGGGAAAGGGCGATGAAGCACGCCAGGTAGACACCGCACAAGAACAGGATGCCCCGGCCGAGCTTCAAGGCCGGAAGGAGGTAAAAGCAACAGGCCAGCAGCAGCGTGCCCGAGGCCACAGCGACCAGCGAACGCGACAGGGTGACGTGATGGGTCAGATCGCGGCGTAGGTCGTAGAGGTCAGCCACGTAAAAGCTGAGCAGGTACACGCCGAGCACCAGTATTCCATGCCAAGCGTGGTGGCGGGTGAAATCAGCCGCCGCGCCCAGCCGTAGCTCAAAGGCCAGCAAAAGAGCCATGGCGATCAGGAAACAATCGCCGATCACCATGGCGACGTACTTTTGGGCCGATCGTTTCATGGCTCACCTAATTGTTTATTTGAGCGAGACGCCGGCTGGCATCGACGCTTCGGCAGGCGTGCCGCAAACCTGGCGCACGGCGGCAACCGCGCCCGGGCCGAACCGGGCCGCCCGCTCTATTTCCGGCCAATGCTCTCTGAACCAGGCAAGCGTCGCCTGTATTCCGGTTTCAAATGAAGTGCTCGGCTGGTAGCCGATCAAGTCGCGGGCACGGTCGATCGAAGCCAGCAGCCGGCTCTTTGTGTCCCATTTCCGGCGCTCAACAAGGCGGATGCCGGCGCGGTTGCCGACGATCTCGTTGATCATGTTTGCCAGGTCGATGATCCGGGTTTCGCGGCCCGAGGCAAGATTGAATTCCTGCCCGACCGCCGCATCGAGCGCTCCGGCGCGAAGCAACCCGTCCACGATATCTCCGACGTAAGTGAAATCGCGCGTCTCTTCCCCGGTTCCGGTGATGGGCAGCGGCTGTCCCCCCATCGCCCAGTAGATGAAGTTCGGAATGACGTTCCGGTATTGCCCCGGCACTTCTCCCGGTCCATAGGAATTGAAGAAACGGGGCTTGACCACCTTGAGCCCGTAGTGATGGTGGAAGAAGTTGCAGTACAGCTCACCGAGCATCTTCGTCACCTGGTAGGGCGAGCTCAGATGCAGGCTCATGAACTCTTCGCGCAGCGGCAGGGGTGACTCGCTGCCGTAGATGGCGCAACCCGAGGAGGCATAAACAAAGCGGTCAGCGCCGGCCAGGCAGGCGTACTGCAGCAACCGCAGGGTGCCCAGTCCATTGACCGTCAGGTCTTTCTCGGGGTGATCCACCGAATTCTGGTTGGCGAAGAAGGCGGCCAGATGGTAGACGATCCGGGGGCGTTCGAGGAAGACACGCTTCAACAGGACCTCGTCGAGAACGGAGCCTTCGACGAACAGCACGTTGGGGCGAGAGGGGACGGCCCAGCGAACACCGGAAGAGAGATCGTCAAGGACGACGATCTGGGCCCCCAGGTCAGCGAGGGCGCGGACCAGATTCGACCCGATGGCGCCGGCTCCACCGGTAATCAGAGTGGGTAGGCCCGCGAAGTCATTCGGGTTGAAAGGCATCGGCTCCTCTTCGTTCGAGCGGAATCAAGAATTGGCGGCAGCGCGCCGAGCCTGTCCCGCCTGGCCGCAAGCGAGTGTCCGGGCCAGCAGTTCATACGCCGCGGCACTTGTGCTGAGTGAAAGGTGGTGCACGGCATAGCGGCGCCCGTTGAAGCCCATCCGTTGCCGAAGCGTGGGGTCGTCATGAAGCCGGCGGATGGCGGCCGCCAGTGCGCACGCATCTCCTGCGGCAACAGCGATTCCGCACTCGGCTTTCTCGATCAACGGCGCGGCGTCGCCCGAGACCGGCAAAGCTGCCACGATCGGGCAACCGACGGCCATCGCACTCATGATCTTTGACGGTACGACCGGAGTGCGAACATCAGCGCGCAATGTGACGAGGGAGACGTCCGACGCGTGCATCAGTTCCGGATAGCGCGCCCGCGGCTGCATGGGCAGGAAACGTACGTTTTCCAGGCAGAGTTCGGCGGCCCTGCGCTGAAGCCGTTCCTTCTCGACGCCGTCGCCAACAATCAGGAACAGAAGGTCGCCCAGGCCGACGAGGTTCTCGGCCGCGGCGAGGACGGTATCCAGATCTTGTGAGTAGCCAAGCACCCCCGCAAAGGAGGCGACGAACTTGCCTTGCAGGCCGAACTCGCGCCGGAACCCGTTTTCGAGTTCGCCCGGCTTAAGAAACTCGGTATCGACACAGTTGGGAAGGACCGAGACCTGGCCGGCGGTCGCTCCCCTCTGAAGGACGTGCGCGGCATTGCCGCTTGACTGTACGGTAATGTGACTGGCGCGCCGGTACACGAAGCGCTCGAGCCCCTCGCAGGCGCGGATTAACCAGCGGTTCCGGATGAGGCCAAGATCGATGGCGCTTTGGGGGAACAGGTCCTGTACATTCAGAATGAACGGCACGCGGCGTAACCGGTGATTAAGCCATGCCGCGAGCCCCAGGGGCAGTGGGGGAGAGTATAGCACCGTGACGCCCGGCTTCGGGCACCGAAGGCATTCAAGGGACAACGCCACAGCAGAGCCTAGTTGCCAAATGCCGCGCCCGACGCGGGAATCATGCGCGAAGCGCGGCGCCGTCACCCGCCGCACGGTCATTCCGGCCACCTGCTCCTCGATACGCAGCCGCCCTGCGTAGCGATCGAGTGCCCCGCAGGTATGGTAGCCGGGCATCAAGGTGACCACCCAGACTTCGTGCCCGCGCCTGACGAGCTCCCCGCCCAGTTCGTAAAACAGATGCGCCGCAGAGCCGGTGTCCGGAGGGAAGTACGCCGTGAGCAACTGGATTCGCATGCTTGATCTGCTTTAAGAAACGGCGGCCACGGGCCGGCCTTGTAGGGTGCCTCAGCGCGCCGGGGCGCTACAGAACGCACCTTTCACCTGGCCAAAACACTAGCGCGTGTGCGCGGGGGCAGAAGGCGGCGCAGGTATCAACTCCACGGGCGACTGGCTTTGAAGCGATCCTTCGATCGCGAACGAGGTCCGTGTCGTGGAAAGGTAATCTTCGAAGGCGACCGGCGCGCTCGCTCGGCGCTGAATCGCTTGAACGAGCGCGATAATCTCGTTCCGGTGCCCGCGGTCCACGCTCAGCCAGTTGCGCTTTCTTCTCGTCCGTCCATTCTTCGTGAAGCTCGCTGCCCGGAAGTTCTCGATCACTCCGACGCACCCGCCGCCGATCACTTCAACGCGTTCCCGCGGGAAGCGTTTGTCGCCGCCGGCCAGGTAACTGATCGAGCCGAGCGCGCCATTGGCCATCTTCATCGTCACAATTACGTTGTCGCTGGGCCGGTAGGCGCCGGCGTCCAGCGTCTCCGCATGGACGCGGGTTGGAAAAGAGCCGGCAAGGTGCTGTACAAGGTCGATGAAGTGGCACACCTCGCCGATAATGCGGCCGGCGCCGTCCTCCGGATCGTGGACCCAGGAATCGGGTGGCACGTAGCCAGCGTTTACCGTGCAATGGACCGAAAGGGGCTCAACCACTCCGGCGAATTGTTGCTTGATCCACGCGGTAAACGGCGAGAAGCGCCGGTTGAATCCGACCATCAGCAGCGGGCGGCCGCCATCCGGCCCCGCGTCCGGCGCTGCCGCGAAGGCGGCAATCACCTCTTCGAGTTGCTCCTTGCTGATGGCCAGCGGCTTCTCCACGAAGACGTGTTTCCCGGCACGCATCGCTTCCGCCGCGAGCTTCGCGTGGGAGCCATGCCGGGTAAGAATAAACACCAGATCAGTTTGCGGGTCCCGCAGTACCTCGCCGTAATCGGTTGTGCAGTATTTGAAACCAAACCGATCGCCCACGTGCCGCGAGGTCAATCCGCTTGCCGACGCAACCCCGCTGAATTCCAGCCCCGGAACGCCCTTCATCGCCGGCAGCAGCGTCCCCTTGGCAAACAGCCCGGCGCCGATCAGGCTGGCGCGAACGGTGCCGTCGCAGGTCGCAGCGGGTATGGTCTTGGCGCGTGCGGCTGCCAGATCAATCCGTCGCTCGATTGCGGGTTGCTCCTGACTTCCCCCGTAGGTAAGGACCACCCCGATGTATGGTTCCTTGTCGTCCAGGATCAGGTCGTATGCTTCCAGAGCCCGCTCGAATGGAAAACGGTGCGTAATCAGGTGATCGAGTCTGACGCTTCCGCGCGCCACCTGGGCCAGGAACTCCTCCATGTTCCGCTTTGCGGTCCACCGGGCGTAAGCAAAGGGATAGTCGATGCCTTTTTGCGCGTAGGCAGGATCGTAGAGGCCGGGACCCCAGGCCCGGGAGACGACGAAATCCAGTTCTTTCTCGTAGAAGGTCTTCCGTGGAACTTCCAAGCCGGTAAGCCCCGCGGCCACGATCCGCCCGCGTTCGCGGCAGGCCTCGGCGGCTTGCTCGAGTGGTTCGTTGCTGCTGGTAGCCGCGAAGATGAGCACGGCATCCATCCCGTGTCCCCTGCTGGCATTGCGGCACGCGACGGCGAAGGCCGCGTAGTCAGAGGCGACGGCGTCGGCGCCGTGCTCGGCGGCCATCGCGGCCTTGCGGGCGTCCGGGTCGATGCCGACGACATGGCAGCCGGCGGCGTAAAGGAGCTGCACGGCGATCTGTCCGAGGAGACCGAGACCAATGACGGCCACCGTCTCGCCAAATGAAACATGGGCCACCCGGATGGCCTCCAGGGCGATTCCGCCAAGCGCCACAAACGACGCCTGCTCGAACCTGATGCCCCGAGGAATCCTGGCGCACAAATTGGCTGCGACGCACGCCATCTCGGCGTGACCCGCGTAGCCCGCTCCGGCACAGGCCACCCGATCATCCACCGCGAAGCCTTCGACTCCCGGGCCTACGACAGCCACCCGCCCAGCCGACGAGTAACCAAGCGCCACGGCCGTGTCCAGGCGGCCCATGGCTTGCCGCCACGCTTCCAGAATGCCCTCCGCCTGCGCTTTGGCGATGACCTGCCGAACCAGATCCGGGCGAGCCAGGGCTTTGCCTAGCAGGGATTTCTGGGCCAGCTCCAGCATGTACTTCTCGGTGCCCACACTGACCAGCGAGGCGACGTTTCGGACCAAAAGATGGCCGGGCTTCGGAGCCCCCACGGGGACGTCCACCATCCGAAGATGGCCCGTCTCATATGACTGCAAGAGCTGCTTCATGCTGGATTCTTCCGGCCCTTACCCTCAGTCCCCGCGTGCCCCGAGCGCACTCAGCCGAAGCGAGGACATCCGGTGCGAGGATGGTGGTGCACTATGGGGGTGATTGGTGTGAACTGGCCTGCCTTCTTGAGGCGCGATCGAGGTTGGCGGGGTCGGCAAGCGCCCCCAACCTCTGGTGGCGCGCAAGTTCCGCACGGCCTCCTCGGCCAAGGTCATGTACTGCCGCACTACCCTTTCCTTCGTGAAGCGTTCCGACACCAGGCGACGGGCATTCGAACTCATCTGCAAACGCAGTTGCCCGTCGCGCAGTATCTTCACGACACCCTGGGCCATAGCGGGCACGGTGTCAACCACCAGGCCCGCTCCGTATTCCGAGACCTCGTCGAAGTTGCACCCAGTGGATATAGCCACCGGGCACCCGGCGGCAAGCGCTTCCGTGATCGCCGCCGAATGGCCCTCCTGGATCGAGAACTGGCAGAAGACGGTGCTGTCGGCCAAAAGCTCCCATTTTTGTCGGCCGCCACAATGTCCCAGCATCAGGACATTTCGTAAGGCCCGGCGCTGAACGGCCTTCAGCACAGTCTTCCCATAAGAACACCCATAATCGCCCGCAAAGGCAAAGTGCACGTCGCCGAGGTCCCGCTGAACCAGCTCGAAGACCTCGCAGAGGTCGACCAAGCGTTTCACGGGGTGAAAACGGCTGACAACCGTTATGAGCGGAACGCCAGGCGGGATTGAGTGAGCTTTGCGAAAGGATCCCGCTTCGACCGGCAGCGGCTCGACAAAGTTGGGGATGACCCAGAAGGGCACATCCAAGCGCCACTGTCTGGCACTGTCCTCCTCGCGACGGTTCAACACCCTGACGGCGTCAACCTTGTTGACGAGGGGATGAAGGATGAGGCTGTAAAGGCGTTTTCGGTACCCATGGTGATGGAGTGCCCACGGATGAAGCGCGCCGTGCACGTGTAAGAGACAGAGCGCCCGCCCCAAGCCCGGCTGCGCCTGCCGCATGGCCATCAGAGCGCCGTACGTCCACAATTCGTGGGCGTTGACGATATCGAAGCTGGCCAAGTTTTCCTGAATGTGGCGCCCCAGCGCCGGGCTGTAAAACCAGCGATGGCCGTAATGCGGAAAAACAAGGGTTGTAGGGTTGCCTTTGTCCGCGGAGATAACCCTGTGGGCAAGGTCGTACCCGGTCGCCCAAATCTCTGTCTCCCAGCCGGCATCGGAGATGCCTCGGGCCAATGCCACGGTCGACACGACCGGGCCGCCCCCGCCCTCCCGTGAGGTCAAAGAGGGTAATATATGCACGACCCGCATGGTGGCGGACCTTCCCTCCCACGGTGCCGGTGCGCCTGCGTCCGCCCGCTAATAGCCAGGTCCAGGCTCGCACCCTCGAACACTACGTCCCAGTGTTTGAGCGCCGGATGTCGCCCCGCCCAGAGAAGCTGTGATCGGCCTCTTGCCCGCTGAGTGTGGTCGCAGCGACCCATTCGCGGTTCCAGCCGTCGGGTTTGCGCGCCAGTAAGAGAAGTGAATCGCGCAGGCCTGGTATCGGCACCATGCTCATCAGAGCATAGTACGCTGTTCGCGCGATCCTCGCCTTCAGCCGCTTCGCAACCATCCTGTGGATGTCACGGCGTTGGACCACCTCGAGTCTGAGGTAGCGGCTTAGTGCCAGAAGGTCGTCTAACACGTACTCGCGGACGTGACCTCGCCAGGGCGGTGGGTACCAGAAAAACTCCCTGTAGGGAGGATAATTCGTTCGACCAATCAACAGGGCCACCCGCTTGCGAAGGCTCGCCGCATTCGGCACAGTGATGAACAGCAGTGCCCGGGGTTTCATGGAGTCCAGCACGTCGCACAATAGCGGGTACGGCGAGTCGTGCAAGTGTTCGAGCACGTCGTTTATAAGGACGAGGTCAAATTGGTCGTCACGATACGGGTACCCGGCAACTGCGTCCCCAACGAAGAAGTCCATGCCCACCGAGCGGGCAAAATGCAGAATCCTCTCCCGGTTGCCGTGCTCCAGGTGCCAGCGGTCGCAGAGGTCATCGCACACAAAAACCCGATATCCAGTGAGGGCCAGAAGGGCCGATGTGACGGGCACGCCGCAGCCGAAATCCAAAACGCACCCGTCAGCCAGATGTTTCATCACCAGCTTCACGATCGGCACACTTTCTTCCAACTGCGCCTCAACATTAGGAAATGGAAACAGTGCGCGGACTCCTTCGATGGCCTTCTCCAACAGCTCCGCCTCACCTCGTCTTGGGTGCCCTTCGGGCCCGAGAAGCTTGCGCATCCGCCCACTCCTACCGACGCCAGATGGCAGCCGGCGCCCCTGTACGCCCGTATCTCCAGAGACGTTGACCGCTGCACGAACGCAGCGCGCCTCGTCCCTTGGGCCGGCCCCAGATAGTCTTCCCCAGCGTCCTGTTCAGGCCTGTAAGCACGGTGAATACCACGATCGTGGGCACCGTGTAGTAAGCCAGACGAATGGTTGTGCTCAACATGTCACCCCTGACCTCCTGCATCATGCACCATAGCAGCTGCACATATACTACCAACGCCGCCTCGTTGCCCCGGCGCCCAAGATACCACGTGTACGCGGCACGGCAGATCAGGCCGAAAAACAACATTCCCACAATACTGGCTGGTGTGCCGAAGTTTGCGTACAGTTCTCCGACCAAGGATAGCCCAATGGAGTTGTTTGGAGTGCGGTCAAACCATACGCTAGCCAGTCTCCCGAGCCCCATTGGCTTCTGAGGCCACCACACACGCGGAACAACATTCACGGCGATCGCATAAAACGAGTACCCTTTAAGAAACTCCATCCGCGCGGGGAACCATTCCACCGTTCGTCGAAGTTGCGTATACGAATCGAGCGTGCGGGCGCTCGCCGCCACTGCACCTGCCGCGCCGCTTTCCTGAAGTCGCGAAACGTCCCAAGTCGTCCGGACCACGCTCAGCGCGACCATGATCGCGACAGCAAAGGCACAGAATAAAAGTGGCTTTATACTTATCCGCCGAGCGCCGTCCGGCCCTTTGATCTCGGACCCAATAATCACCCACCCCACTGCTAAGCACAGGAAGTTGCCCCTGGCGCCCCACAACACAAACCAGATTAGCGTGCAGGCAAGCAGCGCCTTCAGGAGCGCATCTTTGCCGCGTGACACGCCCCTGCGCATCAGCACCAAGCTGATCAGGCAGGCCGGTAAGACCAGGTTTGTGAACTCGTGGACCATCGGTAGAATGGGAAGGGGCTTCCGGGTGCTTGAGACAAATGTCCCCGCATAGTTCATGATCTGGCCAAAGAGGTACCACTCAAGGTAGATAAAGCCGAATCCGAGTGCGTACAGAGCAACGGCTACGGCGAATAGTTGCCGGGGCGCGACCTGGAAACTCGGTAGGGGGCGGCGGGCCTGCCGTGGCCCAAGTGCGAAGCCGATGAGAAATGCGTACAAGCCGGTCAAACACAGGCCAAGCGCAGTACCGTTAAACGCGTAGTGCCTGTCGGACAAGTCGACCAGCATCCCGATCCCCATGAATAAAGCATAGGACAGGAGAACGTAGTGCCTAATGTTGGCGGCGTGAAAGCGTTCAACCAGCACGTCACGACATGTCACGAGCGCGATTGTACCTAGGAGGATCGTCGCGGCGGCGCCCTGTATCCTTTGTTCCTTACCACTAAGGAGCAAAACGAGCCCTATCGCCGATATCGTGGCGAATGCAATACTCAGTACGCTTGACGAGCGCATCGATGTTGGCTACTGCTCGAGTCGAGGACGTTGCGATAGAAGGTTTCAGTTAGCGCCGCACATCGTCTCCAGTCGTATCGCTGAAGAAGAGCAGGATCGGCCAGGTTTTTCCGAAAGGCGGCCAGCAGGCACCGGTCAGAACGGATTTTCATGATGCAGGCCGCCAGGTCTTCGAAATCCGCTGACCGGAAGCAGAGCCCTGTGCGATCTTGCTTCACGTACTCGCCGAGGGCACCCACGTCCGCGGCTAAGACGGGAACCTGACAGGCATACGCCCACGAGAGGGCGCCACTCGCCGAGAGGTAGTTCCGGTAGGGAAAGACTGCCAGGTCAGCGCAGGCAAACACCCAGGGGATGTCTTCGTCGCTTATATAGCGGTCAACCCAGGTCACGGTTCGGCAAAGCTCGTGCCCTTGGATAAGTCGCCTGCATTCATTCCCGTAATCCGGATACCGCCTGTCTGCCTTCCCAACTATCACGAGATGAACGTCATCTCTGATGCCGGCGGGGAGGGAGCGGAGCGCTGCCAAGAGCACCTCCACTCCTTTGACTGGCCGTATCCCACCAAACTGCAGAAGCACCAGCTTCCCCCGCAAAACCGGCCTCAACTCTGCAAGCCAACTGGGCTCAGTCGCAGAAGCAACAGGTTTTGGCAGGCCGTGCGGGATACACCCGATCGGTCCCTCGAACACCTGCAAATAGCTGCGCAAGGACGACACCAAGGATGAGGAATGGACAATTAAGCCAGCAGAGGACAACAGTACCCTCTTCAACAGCCACTCTTCGATGCGATCAAGGCCCCTCACCAGTGGATTCTGAAAATTTACGTTATGGACGGTAAACACTACCGGCAGCCGTCGGGAGGCCGCGAGCAAACTTGGCCAGTCGATCAGCGGCATGAAGAACTGACAATGAAGGAGGTCGAACGAATAGTCGTTGCGGGCCAGGAAGCGAAGAAGCGATGCGTTTCGCTTGGTGTGAAGGACCAGCTTTACCAGCTTCTCAGTGATCGGATGTTTAGACGGACGCCCTTGGAAATATCTCGTCGGAGTGCGCCAAATGGACTTGACTGCTAGGTTTTCTCCCCCGGGCCGATCACAATCGTCACCAGTGGCAAGGACGATATTGGCCTTTTCCGACAAGGCTTTAGACAAGTCATAAATGTAGCGGGGCAGGCCCCAGTTTCCTCCCGGACCGTACATTAGGATTTCCAGCCGCTCTTGTTCGCCAATACGTCGCATTCTGGTCACTCTTGTGCTGGTAGTGCCCTTGTTGCCCTGAACAGCCCGACATTACCTCGCAGGAATGCGAATGCAACCGTGAAGGCCAGCGCCGAGATGCTGGCAGCAGTTGACGCGAGCGCTGCGCCAATCACGCCGTAAGGCTTGAGCAAGATCGTGAGCAGTGCGACCATGATAACGAGGCCCAAGAGTTCTGCGTAGGAAGCGATTTCAGGGCGGTTAATGCTCCGCGCCGCCTCGTAGAGGACTGTTGCGAGTCCTGAAGCGCACGCGCCTAGGGAAAGGATGCGGCAGGGCCCAACCGCCGGTGCAAAGGCTGGCCCTAACAGTCCGGGAATGACGTAGGGCGAGAGAAACCACAGCAGTATGACCGCCGGTAGCAGATATAAGGAGGACGCCACCACGGAGCGTCTCACCCAGCGCGATGCCCCGGCCCTGTCGGTATTGGACCCCTGCGCCAGCGTAACCGTTCCGATCGCGCGCGGGATGACAGCCAGCGCTTCGGCGAAGGCCACGGCGGCAACGTAGATTCCCACGTCCGGACCTTTCAGGAACAGGGTCAGCAACAACTGGTCGAGGCGCTGGTTCATGTAGGAGCTCAGTTGGCCGATGTGGGTCCTGCTGCCGTAGTTAAGCATGTTCCCAAGAGTCCCCCATTGCCAGACCCAGGCGGGACGCACTACTTGTGCCAACATGTAATTCGCCACGGCCGCGGCGACCAGGCAGCCTATGATCTGAACTGAGACGATCACCCCAATACTGGCAACGTGAAGCACGTAGAGGCATACTGTGCCCAACGCGTACAAGGCGCCAGGGATGACGCGGCAAATGTTGAAGTGTCTGGTGCGCAGTGTTCCCAATAGCAGAGCAGCAGGAAGAATTACGGCATGGGTTAGCGGCACGTAAAGCAAATATATGAGGCTCCAGGCGACGGTGTTCCGCCCGTAACCTCTAAGGAGGTGGGGGATCGTGCAAAACCCAAGGGCAGCGACGATGAAGCTGTGCGCCACGGCAAAAACCAGTGCCGCCCCCGCCACGGCAGACAGTTCGTCGCGTCGTTTCGCGCCGAAGAATACAACGGTCCGTTCGATCCCTAGCGATAGAACAAACCCAAGTGCGACTGGCCATAGCGTAAGGGCGGCAAGCCTCCCCCGCCCATCGGGGCCCAGCAGTCTAGCAACCAGCGTCCCGGACACCAAGCCACAGAGAGCCACTGCTACCTGAGCAGCTAACGTATCAGAGTACCGCGAGAGCACAGTCGCGCCGGAGGCAAGCCTGTTGCTCTGCCAGTAGACTGATGCTTGACGTGAAGCTCCGCTACTTAGCTGTGTGCGATGAGGAGCAAGCACTGTCCGTCCTCGGGCCGCGGAGGCCGATGTTTTGTATTGGGTACTGTCCACCCCTTTATCCGGCGCCAAATCGACTGCGCGGGACGGTAAAGCGCTGGAATCCGCCCCGAAGTATTCTTAACCGCCACGTGCATGATCCGCAGAACCGGATGTAACGAGATGAACCTGTCAACTCGGCTCACAACTTCGAAGGTCTCCCAGTGGAGCGCACGGAGGCCAGCCCGTGAGACCGCTTGCGCGAGTGTCTGGTGATCGAAATAGTAAATATGTTCGAAGCTCTTGTGCAGAGACGGCCACAAATCGCCATATCGCGCATAGCAGTGAAAGTTTGGCGTTGTGAAACAGATGAGCCCGTCGGGGGCCAGAAGTCGGGCAGCGGCTCGAATGGTTGCGACTGGGTCCGGAACATGCTCTATCACATCAAGAAACGTGACGACGTCGAATACCCCAGGCGCGATGAGATTATCGATTGTTCCCTCATGAATATCGAGATCGAACCGGCTTCGGCCGTACTCGACTGCGTAGCGCGACAAATCGATGCCTTTGGCAGCCATTCGGCGGTCTTCTGCAATTCTCAGCAGTGTGCCAATTGAGCAGCCAACGTCGAGTAGCCGGGCGTGGGCTAAGGCTCGGAAGGATGCGAGCCGGTCGAGCACGCGAAATCCAACATGATTGCCAGTCCGGAACGCCGAGAGCTGATCCTGCACATAGTCGGAATAGGAAGCGCAATCGCCTCGGCCACTATAGTAGTTCTCATCGTAGAGCCGCTGCAGAAAGCGGAATTGGGGCCGCGGATTGATCCAGGCGAGACGGCAGTGAGAGCAACGAACGAGGGAGAGCCCGTCGTCTCTGGACAGCAGGACGCTTGCCTCCGATCTGCCGCAGACGTTACAGGATACGTACTCGAGTTCCGACGGATTCCAGGTGTGAAGCCTCGACATCGAATCTTCGGTGGGTGAGCGGACGCCCGATTACCGCAGCTAAACGCAGGCCGTCTCCTGCGCGACCGTCTCTCCGGCTAACTGCGCCCGGCACGGAGTCGGGCCGGCGCGGCGTCCTTGAATGGAGACCGCGCGACAACCGGTACTATTCGGAAACGTGCACCGAGTCACGACGTACCCAGCCGGCCTTGAAGGGCAGCATGCTATTCCCTCACGACGACAATGAGGAGAGCGGTCGCGAGCACAACCCAAGCAAAGCAGACAACGGCAACAGCGGCCCAGACACGCGCCAGCCTCGAACCGAAACACAATATCCGCCAGCCCCCCCACAAGAACCCACCCCAACCGGAAGCAGCAGTCGCCGCAAACTCCCCGGGGCACGAACCATCCCCGACTCAGTTACACGCCACCACTATTTCGCCACACAGCAGATCTTCGCCCGTCGCTCGCAGCTTTTCCAGTAGCCTGGCCCCGCAGATCCACTCGGGCGAGCACAAGCGCTTTGATTCATACAACGAACAATTGAACTTCGCGGGAGCGAGCGAAGTGAGGTGTTCTATGCATCTCTCCGCAACGTCCAGGTTCTCTCTCACAAATTCAAATGACAGAAACGCTATCCGCCGGGACAATCCAAGTAATACACGGTCCTCGAACCCTTCTACGTCGATCTTGCAGAATTTCGGAAGACCATACTCCGAGATAAGACAATCGAGGGTGGTCAGAGGCACTCTCTCATTGGTCGTCCAGGAGTATTCACGCGCATACCGCCCCTCCTTTCTCCATCTGCCTGAGAGCGTCGACAGCGCGGCGGATTGGTCGCATATCCAAAGCTCTGCCCAACCTTCTCTGTCGGATACAGCTTTATGAACGATAGCGGCGCGCTTTCCATAGAACCTCTGTAACTTCCTGACGCAGGTACTCTGCGGCTCAACGGAAACGACCCTCGCCCGGAGCTGCAAGAAAATATCCGTTATCCCTCCGTAATTCGCACCTATGTCGAAGCACAGGTCGCCCTGCATCAGAAACTGGCCATAGAAGCACAGAAGGTCACGCCGCCGCCTGATAAGCGCAGGATTGACCCGCCGGGCCCAGTACACCGCGCGTTCGGCGACTTCGAGCAGGCCGATCTGCTGGAGTGAGTTCCTGGCCAGTTGTCTAAATGTCATGGTTTGTCGATCGGCCTTTTGGGTCGGCCAGCGCTGTGTATTCATTGCGAGGGCGCTCGCCCCGCGTGTTTGTTTAGGCGCGAAGGCACGTCTCGTCGCTTTAGTATTGAAACCTCGGGAAAGAGGTGACGCACGTAACGATCTGGCCTGATTCGGAGAAGCTCTCGGCGAACTGCTCGTACAGCACACCCGTTGCGGAGACTTGCGCGTGCGCCCACTTGCACAAGCCGAACAGATGGCGACCCCGCCCGGCGAGGATGGCGGCGATGCGGCCGGAGGCTTTGCCGTCGCCGTAGGGGTTGTGGGCGCGGCTCATGCGCTGGTAGGCCGCGGCGTCGTCCAGCAGTTCAAAGACCCCGTCGCGGATGGCCGCCATGTCGGAGCCGACCAGCCGCACGGTGCCCGCTTCCACGGCTTCCGGGCGCTCAGTGACCTCGCGCATCACCAGCACCGGCTTGCCCAGCGACGGCCCTTCTTCCTGGATGCCGCCCGAATCCGTCAGAATCAGGTACGAACGTTCCATCAAGCCAACGAACGGAACGTAAGTGACCGGATCGATCAGTTGCACATTGGGCAGACTGCCGAGCACGCGGAACACCGGCTCCCGCACGTTCGGATTGAGGTGGACCGGGTAGACGATCTCGACGTCCGGGCGCGCCGCGATTTCCGCCAACGCCTGGCAGATGCGCTCAAATCCGCCGCCGAAGCTTTCGCGCCGGTGTCCGGTCACCAGCAGCATACGCCTGGCGGGGTCGATGGGCCGCAGGCCGGGAACCGCCGGCCAGCGGCCGCGGTACTGCCCGCAAATGAAGAACAGGGCGTCGATGACGGTATTGCCGGTGACGAAAACGGTGTCGGAGGAAACGCCTTCGTTCAGAAGATTCCGGCGCGCGCTGTCGGTGGGAGCAAAGTGCAGGTCGGCCAGGTGCGTGGTCAGCCGGCGATTGATTTCCTCGGGGAACGGACGGCGCTTGTCGAAGGTCCGCAGCCCTGCTTCGACGTGCCCCACGCGGAGATCCAGGTAGAAGGCGGCCAGGGCAGCGGCAAAGACCGTGGTCGTATCCCCTTGCACCAGGATCCAGTCGGGGCGCTCTTTTTCGAACACCGGGCGCAATTCGGTCAGGCAGCGCGCGGTGACATCGAACAGGTCCTGCCCGGGCCGCATGATGTCCAGATCGTAGTCGGGCTGAATCGAAAAGGCCTCCAACACCTGGTCGAGCATCTCCCGGTGCTGGGCGGTGACGCAGACCCTCGCCTGGAATTGCGGGCGGGCGCGCAGCTCGCGGATGACCGGCGCCAGCTTGATGGCCTCGGGTCGGGTGCCGAAAACGAAAAGGACTTTCATAATAAGACCGGCTGTGGGCCAGGACACAAGGCAATTGCGGATTCCGGATTTCGGATTGCGGAATCAAGAGCAGGTGCCAGGTGTCAGGTGCCAGCGGCTCCGGGGGGCGGAAGGCAGTAGGCAGAAGGCAGAAGGCAGGAACATCAGAAACCTTCACCGCTGCCAAGTCCAAGGCCGAACCGAGTGCGGAATGCGGAGTGCGGAATGCGGACTGCGGAACATACCGAGTGCGGAATGCGGAGTGCGGAATGCGGAATTGAAAAGCGACTTCACTGCACTCCCAGTTCCAGCGCCGGAGGCCCAATCGTCAAGTCAAAAGAGAAGCCGTCTTGATCCAGGCGGGCCTCGGGCCGCACCTGCGCCATCAGGGAAACGGGCGCCGCGTCAAAGGCGGCCCGCAGCGATAGAATGCAGAGCAGGCCGATCAGCAAGTACAGGAGCGCGCCCCGTGGACACCAGTAGGCAGTACGCAGTGGACAGTAGGCAGCAAGATCAGAAACCTTCACCGCCAGCGACTGCCAGGCCGACGCAAAAGCCGAGCGGGCTTGCTCTGCCCTTAGGCCAGGTTCAAGACGCCGGTCGCGAGGCACCAACGCCTGCAGCGAACGCCACGCCCACTTGCAGGAAAGGCGAAGCGGGCGGACCAGGTAGTAAAGAAAGCTCAAAGACGACGGCAAGGGAATCAGGTGATGCTCGGCCAAGGTCGGCACGAGACAGGCTTCAGCCAGGCAGCGGAGTTTCTGCCACACCCCGGGCAGCAGGTGGTAGTGGATCACGGCGCCCCTCAACGCCGAAAACGCGGACGCCGGAGCTGGGAACAGGCGGACGCCCCCCGGAAGCGGCCGTGCCGCAAACGGTTTGGGGACCGCCGTGCCAAACACCTGGTGGCAAGCCTCGAGTGTATGCTCGACGACCGGCGTAAGAGCGAGGCCATCGGCCTTCGCCTTCGCTCGCTCCCAGTCAATCGGTTGAGCCGAGCATATCTGGTCAACATCCGCGAGCCATTTCAACCCCTGCCACTGGTGCGTTGCGGCGTGGAGCGAGAGAAACAGCAGCTCCGACTCGGGGGTCAGGCAGTAAGCGGGCGCACCGAAGACGGTGCACGGCCGGGCCTCCTTCCAGAGGTCGTCGGTGGCCCTGCGGTCGCTCGCCCCGCCCCGCAGTAGCCTCCAATGCAACTCGATCGCGCATCCTGGGGCACTGCGTTTGACAAGGCAATGCTCCATGCTGGTCGGCACAAGATGGCGGGCAAAGAAATCCAGTCGTAGGAAACCCTCATATCCGCCCGCCGTGAGAACACGAACGGCATCGATGGCGCGGTCGGGAGGGACCAGCAAATCCAAATCGGCGCAGACGCGCAGGGTGTAGTCGCCGTAGAGGCGCTGAGCCAGCCACGGACCCTTTAGCGGAATCGTCGGGATGCCGGCGGAATCGAGCAGGCGAAGCAAGCGCCGCAACTCCTCGACCAGAAACATCTGCCGGGCGGTGTTGGCGCGGCAGAGATCGTTCATGCGAGCGCGGACGTCGGCCGGCACGCCGGGGAAGCCGAGCGTCTCCAGATTCCGCCGGAACAGCGGAAGAATCTCCTGCTCGATGGCGCGGGCGACCAAACGATCCCAATTGAGCGCGGCTTGCGGAACACGGTCCAAGGTCCAAGGTCCAAGGTCCAAAGTCGGGCCGGGTTCGGAATGCGGAGTGCGGAGTGCGGAATGCGGATTTCTTACAGAGGCTGTGGGCTGGAGGAGCAACTGACGGGCTTCCGCTTCCTGTTCCGCGCTGACCCGGCCGCGGCAGAGCAGCAGGAGGAGGCGGTCCTCGGGAGCGCAGGTGACAGGTGGCAGGTTGCAGGTGTCAGGGGGCATTGCGGAATCAAGAGCAGGTTTCAGGTTCCAGGTTCCAGGTCCCAGGTCCAAAGTCGAACCAAGTGCGGTTTGCGGAATTCCGAAGCGGGTCCAAAGTCCAAGGTCCAAAGTCGAACCAAGTGCGAAAAGCGGAATTCATACAGACGCTTGCGGCCGGCGGCTGGCGACTGGCCATTGGCCTGCCACGGCGATGCCGGCGCAGAAAGCGAACCAGGCGGCGTTGGCCGGAATCCGCAGGTTGAAATCGGAGAAACTGTGGACCAGCAGGCCGATGCAGGCAAGCGTAGCGCCAACTCGCAAGGGGTCCAAGGTCGGGCCGGAGGCCGGAGGCTGGAGGCCGGAGGCTGGAGCCCAGGAATTGCGGAGTGCGGAATTGAAGAAAAGGACCAGGGACGACACGATCAACAGGGCGCCGCCCAGGCCGGTTTCCGCCAGGGCCTCGGCATAGTCGTTGTGAGCGTGGTCCCACAACACATCGCTGGGCGCGCGGCGGTACCGCGGCGCCATAATTTCATAGCTGCCCACTCCGGTCCCCAGCCAGGGGTGCGCCCGGAACATGCGCAGGCCAGCGAGCGCCGCTTCCTTGCGGTCGCCGATCATCTCGTCATAAGAAACGCCAACGCCAAACACCGTTGCCAGGCGGCGGGAGATGTATCCGGGTTCAATATAGAAGAAAAGCAGGGCAGCCGCTAAAAGGGCGAGCGACACCCCTAGTTTCAAGTTCCAAGTTTCAAGTTTCAAGTTGCCGGACCTGGGACCTGGGACCTGGGACCTGGGACCTGGGGCCTGGGACCTGGGACCCCAGGTGAACAGCAGAACCGCGAACACTACGATCTCGACCAGCAGAGCGAGGAAGCCGCCGCGCGAGCCGGAAAGCAGCAAGGAGGCGATCAGCACCACCACGGCGAAACCAAACAAGGGCCGCCGGGGGTTGCTCTTGGGCAGCCAGAGCACATAGGCCGCGGCCAGCGGAATCAGCATCTCCATCAGTCCCGCATAATGGTTGTGGTTCACGTAGGGTCCGACCACCCAGCCGCCCCAGCGCGGACTGATCGTCCAGTAAATCAGCCCGCGGCTGGTGAAAAACTGAACCATGGCGAACAGGCCCAGGGCGAAGGCGTAAGCGGTGATGACCGGCAAGAGCCAGGTGACAGGTAGCAGGTGGCAGGTGGCAGGAGCCGGCTGGGAATTGCGGAGTGCGGAGTCGGGGCCTGACACCTGATACCTGACACCCGACACCTGGAATAACTGGGCCGCCAGGAAGAAGAAGATGAGGTAGGCGGCCAGCTTCACCAGGGCCTCGCGGGTGGCGACGGGATCGAGCGAGAACCCGCCGCCATACTGGACGGCGGCCAGCAGGAGGAACAGCGCAACCGGCACGTAGAGCGGCGACCACTCGATGCGAAGTTCGCCCCGCAGGATGTTCCCGGCGGCCCACACCAGCAACGCCAGCAGGGCCACCAACGCCAGCGACGCCCAGGCCCAGGGCTGCACGGCTCCAAAGGCCAGCGGCGCCCCCAATAGCGCGGCGAGCAGCAGGAACCGCGCGGCGGAGAAAGCCAGTGGCGAGCGATGACTTCCAAGTGCGGAGTGCGGATCCCGGCTGCGCCGGGACAGGCCGCCAAGTGCGGAGTGCGGGCCGGGCTTATCGGCGGCAACGCTCATGGGCCGCGTAGATTGCGGATCCTGGATTGCGGGTTGTGGAATTGGGTTCACCGGGTGTCAGGTGGCAGGTCCAAGGTCCAAAGTCCCAGGTCCCAGGTCCAAGGTCCCAGGTCCAAAGTCCAAGGTCCCAGGTCCAAGGTCCCAGGTCCAAGGTCCAAAGTCCAAGGTCCAAGGTCCCAGGTCCAAGGTCCCAGGTCCAAGACAGCCGGTCAGCGCCGCAAGTCAGCCGGCTGAGTGTGCCGGGATGGTCGCCAGCCGGCCGGCGGCGGCCACGCCAGGGAGCTGCTTTTTGGCGCCGGGGCTGCTACATCCGGCAAGAGCGTCAGCGTTACTTCCTCTTGGACGGCGCGGCGCATCAAGTGCTTTCCGATGTAGCCGCCAACAAAACCCAACGCTATGCCTCCGACGATGGGACCGATTCTTCCCGGCTGCCCATCACTGCGAATGCCTTGGGCGGCCTGCTTGCCGATGGCCGCGCCGCCAAAACCGAAGCCTGTCCCGCCCAGGAGGTTGCCGAGAAAGTCCAGCTTGCCGCTGCGCTTGGGACGGCGGAAGTTCACCATGTGAATCTTGGTGACCGGCAGCTCGACGCGGTCGGCGCCCTTCTGGACGACGACCTTCTCTTCGTCGGCAGCCACCACTTTACCCCGCACCACTTTGAAGTCGGCGGTGGTGATGTTGGCCGTTTTGTTCAGGATCTGGGGGGCCACCAGGTAGGGCTCGACCTGTTCCTGCACTTGGGCCCAAACGGCCGGCGCCACCAGGAACAAGGTCAGGATGCTGACACAGAAAATCTTCATAAACTGATTCTCCTTCGGGCTGCTTGGCACAGAGTTAAGGGCCGGACGGACTGGCCGGAGGCGGCGCAGCTATGGTCTGGGCCGCCACCACAGTGGCGGCAGCCGCGGGGACAGCCGTGGCGCTCACCACCGCCACGCGGGAGGCGGTGGTGGCCGTGGTGGCCACGGCCGCCACCTGTGCCGCCTGCGTGCTGGCGGTGGTAACGGTGAGGGCGGTCTGGATCTGGGCGGCGGTGGCCGTGGCCGGAGCGGAAACGGAACCGGCCACCGCGGTGCTGGCCTGACCGGCGCTGACCGTGGAGCCGGCGCCCGCCAGGCCGGCGACCGCGCCGGCCACCAGCGGCGTAACCTTCACCGCGCCCTTAAACACGATCACGCGCGTTGTCTTTTCCGTGGCCTCGACGTAAAAATCAGTGCCCAGCACGCCGCAAATCGCGGTATTGGTGCGAATCTCGAAGCGCGCGCCGGGCCGCGACAGCGCCACCACCTGCGCCCGCAGGCGTCCGTATCGCATTTCCAGATTGGTCTGCTGCGACTTGGCGTCGTGCTGCACGACTTGCAGGCGGCTCTCCGAGCCGAGATTCAGGATGGAGCCGTCGTCCAACACGGCCCGGACCCGCCCCCGCGGCTCGGTTCGCAGCAGGTCGTTCCAGAAAATCGGGTCGCCACGGTTCCCTTCCGTCTCTTGGGTTCCGCGGACGATGTAGTCCTTGGGAATGGCCACCGAGATTTGTCCGGCGCGCTGCCCGGCGGCGCTGGGAGCGGGCTGCTGGGCCGCGGGCTGCTGCGCCGCGGGTCGCGCGGGTGGCGGCGCCGGCGCGGGCACCGCAGGCGGCCGTTGTGGCGGCGTCAGCACCTCGGCCTCCGGCCGAATGACCCCCACGCGTCCTTCCGCCACCGCCGCATGCGTGGCGTACCCTTCATCGAAAATGGAGACGCTTCCTTTGCGCGCCAGCACATAGGTGGCGTCCGAGAGGCGCGAGACCTGGTAGGAGCGCGAGGCCCCCGGCGCGGCGCGGATAGAGACGGCTTCGCCGGCCAGCCGGACCTCGCGCAGGCGCTCGTGCGCGGAGGTGACCAGCAGGCGCCCGCGATCCAGTTCCGCCGACACGCCTTCCGGACGGTTCCGTAGCGTGATGCCACTGTTTTCGTCGAGCAACAGCTCATCGCGACGCGAGATCGTTACCAGCACTCCGCCGCGCCGGCTGGTTTCCAGCCGGTCGCCATTGCGCAGGGCGATTCCGGCGCCACTCACCGAATGTCCGTTCAGCAGGACGGGGCCGCTAACCTGGGCCGCTCCGAGCTCCGGGTTGTCGGCGGCAGGTGAAACGCTCAGTCCAGCAAAAACGAACAACGCTGCGAAAGCAAGAAGCTGCATAGCTGTTTTCATGGCCCCCATCCTTCTGTGATTTGCATGGACCCACATCGGGTCACGCTTTGGCCCATCTCTTTGGGCCGCTCAGCCGGCCCTGCGGTGGTGAGCTCAGTTGACCGGGAAGATTCAGGGCTGCCACCGTAGCTGGGAAGAGCGACCGTTCCACCCCTGGGAAGCTGAGTTCCCTCAGGGCTATGTAGTGTAGCAGAGTGTTCAGACGTGAGACAGTGTCGGGAAATTAGACAGCGCAGTTCGATAAAGGCCGTCCGCGGCTAACAGCCCTCCGGCGGAGCAGAGCCGCGCTACCTCAGCACTGAAAAGGCCCCACAGCCCAGCCCCTCACAATAACGTTGTATCGCCCGCGCCTTGCCCCAGGGGCTTTACGCCCCGGCAGGCTGAGGCATTTCCATGCCATCCAGACACCGGAGGTACCACTGGCAGTAGCTAGTTTTCGCCTTTCTTTCGCCGCGGCAGAGCGGCACGACACCTGCTTTGAACAGACCTTGTATGATGGCCCCTTCAGCCCTATGGTTGCTGCTTGCCGTGGCAACCCCGACCGCGACGGCGACCCCAACGCCGTTTTCGCAAGAGCGGTTGACGCTGACCCATCAATGCTTGCTTTCATCCGAGGAAATTCAGACCTACTGGAATCGGGCCTTGAATCTGGCGGAGAAAGTTCACCCGGGCGCCGGCAGCGTTCCTGTCCCCGATGTCCTGCTCATTGAGTTGCCGGACATATTCCCGTGCCAAGGGGAAGGCGCCGGCAACAAGAGCAAATGCCTGGGCTGGTTCAACCACCCGGACTCGGGCCCCGCCGTGATCATGTTTACCCACAAGCAACACGCCTCTCTCGTCCACGAGTTTGTCCATTTGATTCTGTGGGAACTCAACGACGACAGGTGGCGCTGCTCGCTGCATATCAAGGACTGGGAGCGTGGGTGCCCCGCTTTCTGACCCCCGCTTCGCCTCTGACACCCTCCATCCTGCGCCTGCTTCTCCTGGTCACCTGGCAGTTGCCGGCTGCAGCCTGACGTCATCCAGCCAGAAATGGCCGCTGATCTGGGTCGGGAAGGTGCGGCTGCGGGGCCGCACCAGCGAGATCCGGGCGAAATGTTGCCCCGGCCCGGTAGTGAATTCCGCCTCCACCCGATTCCAGGGGGAAGTGCCAATGGTGGCGGCAGTTTCCACCACCGGGCAGGTAGCACATCCGGGGTCGGCAACGCGCAGGCGCGGGCCGCTGTCCGAAGTAATGGTTGCAGAGCGCGCCCAAGCCGAGAGCCGATAGCGTTGGCCGGCGACCACCGGCACGAACTGCGCGACCGGTTCGTAATCGCGGTTGCGCTCGCCGACGAAATCCACGCGCAGGCAGCGCGCGCCGGAGTGAGCGCCGCGGTCGGCGAAATCCAGCCACACGTCCTGCTGCGGAAACCATCGCCAGTCGAAGCCGCCGCCCAAAGGGGTCTGCTCGAAGTCGGCGTTGAAGACGGCGTTACCAGGCTGTGCGGCGGCGGCGGGCACCACGTTCAGCCGGCACAAGTCGCTCCAAACCCGCGCGGCCTCGGCGGCGTCTCCGCCGGAAATCAGCCGATCGACGTAGGGCTGGGCCAGCGCGAAGGGGAACGACCGGCCGGCGGCGGTGATGGCCTTCCAGGTCGTGCGGGCCAGGTCGAGCCGCCCTTCCCCGGTCAGATACCGGAGCAGCGCCAGGCGAAGCTGCGGCTGAGGGGCGTTGGGCATGAAGTGCGTCTCCAGCAGGCTGAGGTCGCCGATCGTCCGCGAGCTGAGATTGAAAACCATGGGAGCGTATGCCGGATCCTGTTCCAGCAGGCGCCGGGAGTGGCTGAAGGCCCGCTCGGTGTCGCCGGTACGCGCATAGAAACTGGCGGCCAACCACTGCACGCGAGGCGCCATGGGATCCAGAAGCAGCGCTTGTTGCAGGGCGCGAGCGGCGCCTGCCTCATCGCCCAGGCGGTCGTACGCCCTGGCCAGGTCGGCCCAGACGGCGGGATCGTATGGGGCCAGGGCGGCGGCGCGCTCCAGCGAGGCGCGGGCCCCTTCCCGCGCTCCCTCCTCCACACTCCACAGGGCCAACGCTCCCACGCGATGGTGCAACTTCGCGTTGGCAGGGTCCACTGCCAGCACCCGGGCCGCCGCGCTGCTATCGGACTGATCCAGGGCCCAAGCGGCCAGGCCGGCCCGCGCCGTCAACAAGCCCACCCCGCCGGCAGCCAACAGCAGCACCGCGGCGAACAGCAGCACTCGCCAGGCGGAGCGCAACGGAATACGGACTAATGCTTTGCGCAAACCAGAGTCACGTCTTTCGCAATCCACAATCCGAAATCCGCAATTCGCACAGCCCACAACCTCCAGCTTAGCTCTTGGTCGGCTTTTCCCGGTGGCTGTAGTACTTCCTGTAATAATCGCCGTAGTAAGGCGAGTAGTAGTACGGCTCGCTCTTGAAGTCCACCATGTTGAGGATGGTGCCGAGGACGCGGCAGTGGGTCTCGGTAAGGGTGCGATAGGCGCGCCTGAGGACCTCGCCGGCGATTGCGCCGGCCTTGGCCACCAGCAGCACGCCGTCCGCCATGTGACCGACGACCACGGCATCGGTAAAGTGGAACATGGGGGGAGTGTCGATGAGGACGTGATCGTATTGTTCCCGGTAGCGCAGCAGCAATTCGCTCATCGCTGCCGAGCCGAGTGCGTCGGCCGGGTTGGCCAGCGGGCCACCGGCGGTGAGCACAAACAGGTTCGGAATGCCGTCGGGGGGGCGCGGCTCGATATCCCGGCCGGCGGTGAGAATCGAGGAGAGACCTTGGACGTTGGTGATCTTGAGCAACTGGTGCAGGCCGGGACGCCGCAAGTCGCCATCCAGCAGCAGTACGCGCCTGCCTTGTTGCGCCAGCGCCAGCGCCAGATTGACCGTCAGTGTCGTTTTCCCTTCGCGCGGCAGTCCGCTGGTGACGACCACGACCCGCGGCGGCTCAGGAACCAGCGACAGCAGGAACGAAGTGCGCAGCCGGCGGATGGCTTCCGCAAAGCTCGAATCGCCGTCCTTCACCAACAGTAAATTATCGCTGCCTCCGTTGCCGGAGCCGAGCAGCCCGCGGTTGCGCGGCAAGATCTCGGTCCCGCCGAGCGGGATTACGGCCAGCGCCGCCATTCCCGTCCACCTCTCGACGTGGTCGGGGGTCTTGACGGTGTTGTCCATGTATTCTTTGACGAAGGCCCCGGTAATGCCGAGAATCAAGCCCACCACAATGCTGATGGCCACGTTGCGGAAGGGCCGCGGGGCGATCGGCGACAGGGGCGGCAGGGCCTGGTCCACCACATGGATGTTGCTGGCGCTCAGGCCGGCGCTCACGCCCGCTTCCTTCATCCGCTGCAGCAGCAGGTTGTACAGGTTCTGGTTGGCCTCCGCCTCTCGCTTGAGGATGGCGAACTGAATGCCGAGCTGATTCAAGCGCGTGGCTTCGTCCTTCTGCTTGTCCACCGCCTTGCGCAACTCCGCTTCGCGATTGGTGGCCGTCAGGTAATCGGAATGGAGCCGGCTGATCAGCCGGCGCTCTTCCTGCTCCATCTGCCGGGTGACTTCGGCCACGCGGTTCTTCAGGGAGACGACGCCGGGCCAGTTATCGCCGTACTGGCTGCGGGTGCCCGCGTACTGATCCTGCAGCTCGGCCTGCCGCTCCCGCAGGCGCGTCAGTAGCTCGCTCTGCTGGACCGAGGGCACCTTCTCCCGGGCCAGCGCCATGCGGTATAGCGATTCCTTCTGGATGCGGTCGCCCTGGGCGTCGGTGAGTTGCTTGGTCAGTTCCGACAGCTTCTGGAGGGTGATGTTCTGTTTGTCGTCGATGTTGACGGCCG
>Ga0315279_10001810_pt1 | contig 34194 bp, 35 predicted proteins | sample YL17G06_20_MG_FD_203694 | JGI IMG/M metagenome (GOLD analysis project Ga0315279, IMG submission 203694) | Sediment microbial communities from Yellowstone Lake, YNP, Wyoming, USA - YL17G06_20 | ecosystem: Environmental > Aquatic > Freshwater > Lake > Sediment | place: USA: Wyoming | collected...
GTCGTTTTCTCCGCTGCCTTATTGCCGTCGATAAAATTTCCTTTCAGATCGTTCAGATAATAAGCATCGGGCGCATATTCGAATATGAGTTCGAATCGCTCTTCCGACTTCCTCAGCTCTTCCTCCGTCCGCTTGCGCTCAATGATCTCGCCAACCAGCCGGGCCGAAGCCTGCAACCGGCGTTTAGCCAGCTCGATGATGAAAGGCGGGCGCGACTCGTAAGCTTCGGCGTGTTGGCGCAGATCCTCCAAGCGGACGCCATATTTGGCGGCCAGTTCTTTGAGCTTGGCGGGATCGCGCGGCGGGTCGCCGTAGCCGAAATTGATGGAGCCGACAATCTCGCCGCCGGCGCGGACGGGCACAGCGTAGAGGCGAATGCCGCCGTTGCACTCGATGTCCGCCGGCTGGCCGGTTTCAATGGCCACCTTCGAGGCGTTGGTCCAGCAGGACTCGTGGCAGTGCCACCGGCCGCAGGCCAGGGCCTCGCGGTTATCGTCGCTACCGCAGACGGCGCGGGAGGCCGCGTCCATGAACCGGCACCAGCCGGAGGAGAAAATCCCCAGCGCGTAATCGCCGTTCTTCTCATAGACAGCCGCGGAGGTGTCGAGCAAGTCGAGGTAGTCGCCGATAATGTCGGTCAGCACCTGCTTGCCCACCGAGTCGAGGATGAGCCGGCAGGTGTTGAGCGAAACTAGATCACCGTAAGGCGGCACGTAGGCTTGTTCCCGCGCCTCGGCCGGCTGCCGTTTGCGGGTCAGCAGCCATTCGATGCGCTTCAACTCCTGCTCTTTCTGTTTGCGCTCGGTGATGTCCTGCATCGCGCCGATGCCGACGATGGGGAATTGGCCGCCCACGCTACACGAGTCGTCCGCTTGCCGGGACAGCGTTCCTTCTGGTACAGCATTGGCCGTTTCTTGCTGCCGGCGTGCGGGTTTCGTTTGCTTATTCATGGTTCAATCTTCAGTCGGATAAATAATCCTTCTAGTTAGAAATCTCTTGTTTTTATTTCTCATTTTTTATGCTTATGGGCCTTGTTTTCATTCTTTAAAGCCGCACGGATGGCCGGCATGAGGTCCTTGACTAGGTTCGATTTCACAACATAGCCGTCGCTCCCACTTTTTTTGACTGAGTCCTGGTATTCCAGGTCGTCAAAAATCGTCAGGATTATGATTCTCACTTGGGGATATTTCCGTTTGAGCATATCAAGGGCTGTAAAACCGTCAATCCTCGGCATACGAATATCCAGAAGGACCAGATCCGGCTTGATCTTTTTGACTTTCTCTAAAGCTTGTTTTCCATCGGCTGCCTCCCCGACAATCTCTAGACCCGGTTGATCAGATAGGAATTCCCTGAGGAACCGACGAAATTCCGGGTCATCATCGACAATTAATGTCTTTATTATCTTCATTTCCGGAAGCTTTAAGGCAAATGATTCCCTTGAAATAAGCGAATCTGATTAGGTCGGTTGACTAATTCCTCCGTCAATTGTACTTGAATCCTTTCTCTGTAATGACTTTAACACAAAAATCTACGACTCTAGGGTCATAAAGGACATCTCTATTCTGGGAGATTTCCTCTAATGTCACATCTATGTCCAGAGCTGGTCGATAGGTTCGGTGAGAAGACATCGCCTCAATAACATCAGCTACAGCAAGAATTCTGGCCTCAACGATAACGTCTTCACCCGAAAGACCCCGAGGATATCCAGAACCGTTCATCCTTTCGTGATGTTGATGCACCATTTCGGCAATCGGCCAGGGAAATTCTATCCCCTCCAATATGTCATAAGCGGCCTTGGAGTGATTTTTTACTATGCTAAATTCGCTGTCAGTCAATCTGCCGGGTTTACTGAGGATATCTGCGGGCACGCTTATCATGCCGATATCATGGATAATCGCACCCATGCGGATTCCCTTGATTTGGTCCTCCGAAAGGTCCATCTCTTTGGTGATCGCACACGCAAGCTCAGCAACTCTCTGCTGATGAACAGCTGTGTAGGGATTTCTCTTTTCCGCAGCCACTGCCAGGACATGGATCGTTCCTTCTAAGGCTTTTTGTAGTCTCTTGAAACTCTGAATAAGATTTGCCTCTGCCTGCTTGCTTTCCGTAATATCGATAAGGGCTCCTCTCAAGCCGATCGGGTTCCCTTGATAAATGATTGGGGAGGAAAAGATAAGGACTGGAAATGTGCTGCCGTCTTTCCTCACCGCAGTATATTCACTAGAATCACTCTTCTTTTCCCCATTCAACACCCTCTGAATATTTTTTCTGGCCTTATCCCAATCCTCGGGCATGAGAATCTGCCTGGCATTTAAACCCCTGTTAATGTCCTCTTGAGTATACCCAAATTTTTCAAATGCGGACTGGTTGGCGGATGTCATATTAGCTTCTTTATCAAATTCAAAGACTGTTATTGGCAGGAAGTCAATCATCTCCCTGTATTTCCTTTCGCTCTCATTGATTGCTGTTTGGGCCTGCTTCCGTTCCCGCCGTTCGGCCGCTCCCTTCAGTTCCCGGTCAATGGTGGGGATGAGACGGCACAGGTTGCCCTTCATGACATAATCCTGGGCGCCCGCTTTCATGGCCTCCACTGCCGTCTCCTCACCTATCTTTCCCGAGACAATGATGAAGGGGATGTCATGTCCTGTTTCCAGCAATAATTGGAGTGCGGCCGTACCGCTGAAGTGAGGCAGGGAATAATCCGAGAGGATGATATCCCATGTCTCACGATGAAGCGCGGCTTGCATGGCCTCCGGGGTCTCAACCCGCTCATACACCAGATCATTGCCCCGCTGCCTGAGGGCACGGACCACCAGCAGGGCATCGTCCTCTGAATCCTCTACAATTAAAACACGAAGAAGTTTATTCCCCATCTCATCTCTCCTTATTTCAGCGGAGGAGGTTCAAGCTGTGCCGTGCGTTCCTTCACCCGTCGCTCGAGGGTTTCATTGATCCTGAGTATTTCTGCTTCTGCTTTCTTGCGCGCCGTGATATCAGTGATAAATGAATAGTAAAATGTCATTTTCTTCTCAGTGTCAGTTATCATATGCTTCAATACTATTATTGGAACACGTGAGCCATCCTTTTGGTGGGCAACTTTTTTGACTTACCGTCATCGACAATGAACGTCTTTTTTATTTTCATGTCCAGGACTTCTGGGGGTGAGTTCAACCCTCTGATTAATAATATAAGGTGCTACGGGTGTTTTGAAAATAGTGAAAACTTCTGATTTACTTCAGAAAAGTTTATGATTTTTTAAAAAATTTCCATGGATCGCCTGGAAATATTATTCCGGGCCCGTGATTCCCTTGCGATAGGCGTATTTGATTAAGTCGGCGGTTTTGTGAAGTCCCAGTTTTTCCTTTAGATGGGCTTTATGTGTTTCTACAGTGGCTGTACTGATGAATAGAAGGTTGGATATTTCCTTGCTGGACTTGCCTTCAGCTATCAATTGGAGAACCTCTCGTTCCCTCTGCGTGAGCTTATCCAAGACACTCGGTTCTGGGATTATGCCCTTATTAAATTGACTGTAGGCTTCAACAACCTTTTTGGAAACCGACGGGCTGAGAAAGACGTCATTTCTATAAACAGCCCTGATGGCCGTAAATAACTCCTCGTGGGCGGCTTGTTTCAGGATATACCCTGAAGCTCCGGCGCGGAGAGCCTCTAAAACGTACTCTTCGTCGGGATGCATGCTCAAGATGAGGACCTTAACATCAGGAAAATGTTTTTTAATCTGCCGGGTCGCCTCAATGCCGTTCAGCCCCGGCATACGGATGTCCATCAGAACAATATCCAGTTCGATCTCTTCAACTTTTTTGAGAGCCTCTCTCCCATCCCCGACCTCTCCGACCACCTCAAAATCAACCGATTCATCCAGGAGTGAGTGAAGGCCCTCCCGGACTATGGTTTGATCTTCGGCTAAAAGTAATTTAATTTTTTTCATTTGATGTGCGCTCTAATCTCTTCAGGATTGTATTGAAGTGAAATCGGTTATTTCTGAAACAAGGTATCTCCCCAATTCCTCAATAGGAATATAAATTAATGTTTTCATCTGGATTCTCTTTGAATATCACCCCGTTTGCGCGTCGTTTTCCTTTCATAACTGAGTAAATTTCCATTAATATCGAGTCGGACTTCATAAATACCAAGCACCTCTAGATTACTTGCTGGTGAAGGTTTCTCGGTTATTTCAACTTCAATCCGCCATGTTTCTCCTTCTCTATTAGCTCCTACAGCAGAAGGAGAAGCAAATCCCGTAAGTTCTGCCAATTTTTGCTTAGCATTTTCCACAATATCTTTGAGGTTCATTTTTTCCTCTATCAATTTTATGTAATCTTTGCCTCTAGGCGTTCTAATCTTTCCTTTATTGCCCTATTCTCGTTATCTATCTCCACTTCTTTTGCTTTTGAAGAAACAAAGGAATCCTGCTGCCACCAATTTATTCCCATCTCTATCGCCTTATCTACAGAAGCAACCAAGAGCCTTATTTTGATAGTGAGAAGGTCAATATCAGCAATTTGAATCTTAATATCGCCAGCAATTACAATCCCTTTATCCAAAACCCTCTCTAAGATATCAGCAAGATTCGTAGCTTCCGTGGCATGTATCATTTTTTGTGTAACCATTTTTCTATCCCCTTTTTTATTATGATAATTTTTTGGCTTTGATGATTAAATTTGCCGTTTTCTTCCGCAGGTTTGCGATAAAATGGCAATTCTTGCAATCTAAACTCTTACTATCATAATCCGGGCAAGAAAGAAGAACCTCTACTTCCTTTTGTAATTCCTCAGCAAATCTCGCTTTCTCCAGCACTCCTTTTGCCTGATTAATTTTATTCGTGATATCCTTTATTAAAGAATCTAGTTTTTGAAATGCTAAACAATTTATCCTTTCTTTATTTTCTTTCATTACACCAAATTCCCTAAAGGACCCAAATCTAAATTTAACTCTTCGTCATCGATATCAAAGATCGCCTGAATCTCTTTTATCTTTTTCTTTACTGCCTTAAGACTCAATCCTAATTTTTGAATTTCTACTGGGGAAAGCATGCCTCTCTTTAGCCTTCTGAAGGCTTCCTTCTCCATAAGTCTTCTTATTAATTCAACCAAGGTTAAAACCAACTTAGCTAAACCTTGCTCTGTTTCCTTTGGGCTATTAGCATTGATGAGTTTAGGGATATTTTCTTCCGCCTTTTTTATCTCTCTTTGCAATCTTTTTATGTACTCTATATCTTCGGGAGTAAATTCTTTGTCAGGATTACTAAAACTCTTACCGGATACCTCCTCTGCCTTGGAAATTGATGTAAGGATAAGCCTTAGACCTAAAAAAATAAGGTCCACATCCGCTACCCTTATTACGATATCGCCATTGACAACTGCTCCCTTTTCCAAAACCTTATCCAGGGCATCTACCAATGTCACGTTATCGTTGTTTTCAATCATACTCTTTCTGTTTAATAGCAAGTGAAATTAAAAGCAGGCCAGGGCCCACTATACTCAAGGCAAAATCCTTTTGCCTGTATTTCATGATTTAAGCCCTCAGCCTCTTCTTTAAAATTCTCAATATTCTCCTCGGGGACTAAATATGACGAATTTAAAACCATAGGCTCGCGTCTACCCGTCAACTCCTTTTCCAAAACCTTATTTTTGATCGAAGCCACAGCTTGCATTGCTAGCCTTTCAAATAAACCCTCTAAAATATCGTTTAATTCTTTATCTGCTTCTTTTGAAATAACCTCTTTTAGTTCTTCTTCCATAAAAAAGGCCATACCCTCGGGTAAAGAACCTATTTCCTTCTCCTTTTCTTTAATTATTTCATTGTTCTCTTTTATGGCCTGCTCAAATGTCTTCTTATCCTTTAGATAGATCTTTACGCTCCACTCCTGTTTATCTCGAATTCTGTCCAAAACTTCTTTGATCTTGGAATAGTCTTTATTTAAGGTCTCTCCTAAACTGGCTTTTTCTTTAAAAATAGCACCAAACCTCATCGGTATCACGCTTAAAATTTTATCATTCTTCCCCATTGCTTCTTCTATGACACTTTCATGAATAAGGGCTTTTTCTTTTATCCAGTTTAAGTCTTCTTGGGCCTTTTTTTGAATCTCTTCAGAATCGAATTCTTCTAAGGAGACCTTGCTTACAACCGCCTCTACTTTGCGGAAAACGAGATTAAAAACCTCTCCCTTTCCATCTATACCTCTTGTAGAAATCGCTGGAGCACCTTCGGTTCTCTCTCTTATACAATAAAGATATAATCCCTTCACTTTTATTTCTCCTATGACTCTTTTTGGCTTTTGCGCTCATAGGATTGAATCCCTAAACTATCATCCAATTTAACCGCATAAATATTCCTATCCTGAATCCTTGTTGGAAGACCAAGGGATTTTATAAATGAACTCTCTTCGTAAACCTCTGCTTCGATCTCCCAGCCTTCGCTGACCTTCGCTGCCTTAATGATCTTGACGACTTTCACGTTCAGGGTCTTCTTTAAAAATTCGGTGACGGCTTCTCTCGCTTTTTCTATGTTGACCATCTTCAAACCTCCTCTTTTGCTTTTCGGATAGCGTCCAATCGCTCTAATAGTTCCGTTTCTTTTGTTCGATAATCTTCCTCGCTCATGGGCTCCAATTCGTATTCACGTTTAAACTGTAATTCCATAAGCTTCTCTTTGATAAGCTCCTCGTCGAAGAGCTCCTTGTCGACGATCTCATGGATCTTTCTTCCGATCCAAATCAAGCCGTTTAACGGCGCCAGCAATATGTCATCCAGGAGAAACATCTTTAGTAATTTCCCGTTTCAATCACCAAATTTACAAAATTGAATGGCGGCAGGGTCCCTACAAACTTAAATCGAATTTTCCCGGCATATTTATCGGCAAGTTCGTTGACCGTTCGGTCAAATTCCTCTTCTCGGCGTCTTTCCACCAGAAAGGCGGCCTTGATGATCATCAGCTCCCCGTAGTTGTCCATGACCTTCACATCGCAGGACAGGGCTGTTAACGTATTGAGTATTTCCTCCTTATAAATCTCCCTCTCTTGATGCAAAGCCGCTTCCACCCTCCGGCCGATTTCCATAAGCGGACCGCGGGTCTTCTCGGGGGGGAGACCGGCAATTCTTTCTTTGAACGTCCTGATATCTTGATATTTCTCGGTAATGTCTTTATAGATGACGTCCTCTTTAAATATCGCGATGACGCTCAGTTCCGTTTTTCCGGCCATCGTCTTCAATAATTCCGCAATTCGGTCGTGTTCTTTCTCCAGGATCTTGGCTATTTTTTCTTCATCCTCAGCAATCGTACCAAACCTCACTGGTAAAACTGTATGTTCTTTCATTACTCTTTCAATTGCCTTTTCATGAGCGAGCATGTTTTCTCTAGATACTGAATATTTTATTATCGGAGAATTGCTGACTACAGCCGCTATGCCGTTAAAGCAAATCATATACAATTCATCTCCTCGGCCGCCAATTCCCAACGGGCCAAAAGACCGCGGCCGGTCGGACTCGATAATGCAATAGATGTATTTTCCTGTTTTTCCGGCGGCATCCGTCATTTCTGATCCTCTCCTCCCTCAAATACTTACCTGCGGGACTTATCGGCACCGGCGGCCACCAGGGCTCCTTTGGCTACGGCAACGCAATTCACAATCTCCGCTTCCGTCCCGGACAACGTCATATTACTTCTCCCACTCCTCCGGATATATCGCTACGTTGACGAAATTAAAGACCGGCAAAGGTCCGGCGTATAAAAACTTTATCCTGCTTTGATATTGATCCGTCAGCTCCTCCATGATGTTATCAAATTCTTTTTCCCGGCCCTTATCGACTAAAAAAGCGGCGTTCATGAACATCTCCCCGCCGACCGTCTTATTAAGTTTATAGTCAAAGGCGATTCTTCTGAGGGCCTCGGCCACTCCTTCCTGCTCTTTTTCCTTTTTCCTCGCCAACGCATCTTCAACCAGCTTCCCCACTTCTATTTTGGTCCCGATATTCTTCTTTCCTCTCGTCTTCAGGATCTCTTCTTTAGCCTTTTTAATATCCTTGTTTTCTACGGCAATTTCTTTATAAATCGTCTTCATATCCTTCCACATCCCTTTCACGCCCAATTCTATCTTATGGTCCATGTCTCTCAGAAGATTCTTGAATTCCCGTGATCTTCTGTCGAGGAGATTGCGGATTTCATCGGCGCTCGAAGCGATCGTCCCGAACCTCACGGGAAGCACGCTGTCAAACTCCTTCATCACCGTTTCGATGACCCTTTCATGGGCGATCAGATTATCCCGGCTGACCACGAATTTCGTCAGGGGGTGGCTGCTGACCACCATGCACAGGTCGTTGTAGCCGATCGTTAAGACCTCGCCTCTGGAGCCGATTCCGTTCGGGCCAAAATTCCTATCCTGGGCCGAGCCGATGATGCAGTAGATATAGTGGCCTTCTTTTTCCATGGGCATTGTTTCACTCTCGGGTTTTATCCATATGGGTGCCATCCATGATTCAAGACGGAGAGCCGAGGACTTTTATCAATACGGCATTCTCAGCAAATTTGGCCTCCTTAAAAGAACAGAAATCCTTCCGACAATATTCCCATAACACGTGATAGGCCTGGGTGATCTCATCAAATTCTTTTTCTATGCCGGGGGTATTGGGTTTTCTGTCCGGATGAGATGAAAAAGCCATGGCCCTATGGGCATTTTTTATCTCGCCTCGGGTTGCCCTTTCATTGAGAAGACCGAGTTTCTTCCTGGCCCACTCGATTTCCTCAAAGTGGAATTTTTTGGCCTCGAGCGTATAATAACTATACGGCGGAAGCGGGCCGACGCATCTGAAATTCAGTTTCTCCTGCATGGTCTTATTGAGTTCTTCGACCTTTTCCTCGAAGTCTTTATGCTTGGCCCTGGTGATCAAAAAAGCGGCGTTCATCACCATCTGATCATCCATCAGTTCATGGATCCGCGCGTCTTCGCTGACGGCTTGGAGACGCTCCAGAATTTCCCGGGAAACTCCGGCTCTTTTTTCATCCAGGGCTTTCTTAATCATGAGTCCTATCTTCATCCGGTCATCCACGGTCGCTCCCCGGGGCTGGCTCAGGAGTCTCTCTTTGAATTCCTTGATTTCCTTTTTTTCGGCCGCGTCTTTGACCGCAGAGTTAAAATGACTCCAGGTCGCCACAACATCGATTTCTATCTTGTCCCTGATCTTCGCCATAATCTCTTTCATGCGGGGATATCCCTCGTGCAGAATGGCTTGGACTTCCTTTTCATCTTGAGCATAGGTGCCCAATTTCATGGGAATAATGGTCGCCCCGTGGGCCATAATTCTTTCGATGACCGCTTGATGGCCGATGAGCATCCTCGCCAGGATCTCCTTGGACTTGGGCGAAGAATCGAAACCCTTGAGGTCCCTGACCAAGGCCGATAGGTCTTTATAAGGGATCGTGTACACAACCATATTAGATTCGCCCTCGTCTAATATGTAAGCCTTCGGGATCATGAGTTGAAGATTTGTATTAGAATTCAATATCCCGAAGATATATTTCCCGATTTCAGCCATGAACGCTCCTTCGCGCCAACATTTTTAAAGCTTCCTGGAAATGCCTTTTGGAAATTAGTATTTCCGCTTTATGCTTTTTGATATTTGTTTTTTGATTTTCAATATATTCCCTAATTGCGAGCATGGAAGCTTTTCGGCAGACGAATTCAATATCGGCGCCGACATGGCCATCGCTTTTTTCGGCCATGTCTTTTAAATCCACATCTTTGTCCAGCGGTTTATTCCTGGTATGGATCTTCCATATCTCTTCTCTGGCTCCGCCATCCGGCTTGGGCAATTCCGGCAAAAGGTCAAACCTGCCGCTCCTTAAAAGAGCCGGGTCGATCAAGTCCAATCGATTGGTCGCGGCCAGGACGATCACGCCTTTCAGTTCCTCGATACCATCCATCTCCGTCAAGAATTGGCTGATCACCCGTTCCGTGACATGGGCATCCGTCGAACTCGAGCCGCGTCTGGGAACAACGCTGTCTATCTCGTCAAAAAACAAGATCGTGGGCGAGGCCTGTTTGGCCGTCTTGAAGACCTCGCGGATCGCCCTTTCGCTTTCTCCGACATACTTGGAAATAAGAGAAGGGCCTTTGACGGAGATGAAGTTGACTCCGCTTTCCGTGGCAACGGCCTTGGCCAGGAGCGTCTTTCCCGTGCCGGGAATTCCATAAAGAAGCATCCCCTTGGGCGGGTTCGTGCCGGCCTTTTTAAAAACATCGGCGTACTTGAGCGGCCATTCGACCGCCTCTTTCAGCTCTTCTTTGATGCCCTCGAGACCGCCGACGTCACTCCATTTGACATCCGGGACCTCGACAAAGACCTCGCGGATGGCCGAAGGCTCGACTTCTTTCAGCGCCTCCAGGAAGTTGTCCATGACCACTTCCAGGTTCGTCAGGATCTCATAAGGAATTTCGGCCATTTCAAAATCGATCTTGGGAAGGATCTTTCTTAGGGCCGACATCGCGGCTTCCCGCGCCAGGGCCTCCAAATCCGCTCCAACGAAGCCGTGCGTGATCTCCGCCAATTTTTCGAGACGGATGTCTTCGGCCAAGGGCATTCCCCTCGTATGAATGCCGAGGATTTCCAATCTTCCGTTTTTGTCGGGTATGGGAATCGATATTTCCCTGTCGAATCGGCCGGGCCTTCTCAACGCTGGATCGATGGTGTTGGGGATGTTCGTCGCCCCGATGACGATGATCTGGCCTCTCGATTCCAACCCGTCGAGGAGAGATAAGAGCTGCGCCACGACACGCCTCTCCACCTGTTTCTCTCCGCCCATCTCTTCTCTCTTGGGGGCGATCGCGTCGATCTCATCGATAAAGATGATGGCAGGGGCATGGGCTTGCGCGTCCTCGAAGAGACTTCTCAGGCGGGCTTCGCTTTCGCCGTAAAATTTGCCCATGATCTCGGGGCCCGAGATGTGGGTGAAGTACGCGTCCGTCTCGTTGGCGACCGCCCGAGCAATCAGGGTTTTCCCCGTGCCGGGAGGCCCATAGAGGAAGACTCCCTTGGGGGCGTCGATCCCCAGCCGTTCGAACACCTGGGGGTATCTTAAAGGAAGCTCGATCATCTCCCGGATCCTTTGAATTTGCGAACCAAGTCCGCCGATATCCTCATAAGAAATCCGGGCCGCTTTTGTCTCCCCTTTTTTCTTCGTCTCCATTCTTATTAGCGTCGCGGCACTGATCAACACGACACCGTCGGGGACCGTGTCCACGACCTTGAAATCGCACGACCGGGCTCCAAACAGCGTCGCCCGAATACGGTCGCCCGATATCACCGGAAGCCCCTCCATGAGAGACCCGATATATTTCGTGTCGCTGTCTTTCTGCAGGAGACCGGACATCGTGAGGGGCGAGAGGGTGATTTTTCCGGCGGGTTGAGAGCGGATTCCATGGATTCTGACTTTTTCATCCAACCCCGTTTGAGCGTTTTCTCTCAACAAGCCGTCGATCTGGATGATCTTTTTGCCTCTCTCTTCGGCGTAACAAGGCATGCACTTGGCCGGGGTCTTTCTTTTGCCGATGATTTCTATGATATCGCCCACCGTCAACCCGAGCTCTTTCATATCCTCCGGATCGATTCTGCCGATCGCCCGGCCCACATCTTTCGATAACGCTTCTTGCACTTTCAAGGTGAGCGTTATTTCATCTTTCTTCGGGACCATGGGGATCACCGCCTTAGAAAATCATTTTTTGATCCTGACTTCCAACACACCGTTCTTATAATTCGAGGTCAGGGTGTCCGGCCTGACCTTGGAGGGGAGGAGAACTTCTTTATAATAGCTTCGATGGCCATTCACGGCCTTAATCGCCAGGATATCTCCCTTTAAATCTATGGAGATGCCTTCTTCGCTGATGCCCGGCATCTCGGCCATCACCACGACTTCTCCTTTCTCATCAAAGACATCGGTGATGGGCTCTCTTTCTTCTTCAATCTTTGGTCCTTTGGGAGTCTTCTTAATATTGCCGAAGGATTCAACAACGGGTTTCCCGCCGACGGCGGTCTTGATGGAAAAGCCAAAGACTCCCTTCATTCCTTTTTTCAGATGGCCGAGGTCGATCTCGCCTTCTTTATTGACTTCTCCGCCTTTCTCTTTCAATTCCGCGGCCAAATCCACCAATTTTTCTATGCCCTTGAATATCCCTCCCAAGCCCAGTGTTCCCAGCCCGAAATCAATGTCCAGACCCTCTTTTTCCGTTTTCTTTTTTTCTTTGCCCATGATGATCTTCCTTTTATCCTTTTATGCCGCGCTGATTTTGCCTTTCGCGGTTATCCGGCCCTTATTCTTTCTTCGCCACGACCCCTTTTCCCCGGCATATTAAACAGGGAAGGCTCTCTCCTTTTCCTCTGCCCCTTCCCCGGCAGTGGGGACACGCCTCGACATTCCGGCTCGGCAGGCTTATGACCCCTCGGCCATAACAGACAGAGCACGTCAAGGCATAATTGATGTTCGATTTCCCCGAGCCCTGACAATAAGCGCAGATGACGGCCGGAGGTTGAATTCTGACGGTTCCAGCGCCCAAACAAACCGTGCACTTCGTGTTTTTCTTCGAAGGCGAAGATCCTCGCCCGGCACAGAAACCGCATCTGTAAATGTATTTATCCAAGACTTCCCCTCTCTTGCCCGGGCTATGACTTTTAAAATCAAACGTTTTCCGGGTCATCAGGTCAGCGCTTTCAGGGAGTCTTAGTATGTCATCGCCATGGTCTTCCAGCCCTTTTTATGATGGCTTTTGGGTACGCCGGGAGTTGCCCGTTTTCCCCGGATTTCCGCCTCCTCGAGTTTTTTCATCTCGACGGCGATCTCATCGAGCCTTTCTTGCAGGCTCGCTTTTCTTTTATCGATAATGATCATTTCTTTCTCCAACCGGTCTTTTTCCTTTCCCAGGATGAAGATATCCAAGTAGGTTGTGTTCTGTGCCCGGGGCATGGATCTCTTTTTAGAGCCTTGCAGAGTTCTCGTTTCGCTTAACCCTTTTAGCTCCGTGACTCCCCTGACCATTATTTCTCCCTCCTCAGAGACCTTGATAATACTGACGTCTAACCGACAGCGGTTTCCAATATCTCGGCGGTTTCTTTCTTAATGTTCTCCTCAATCCTGCCGCTCTTGATCTTGCCGAGTTCCTTTTGCACAATCTCCTTGACGATTTCTTTAACCCTGGCCTGATTCGTCTTTGAGCCGACCCGGCTCGTCTCCGAGGCCAGGATGTCTTGGCACATTCTCAAGAACCCCGCGGAATGAGAAGGAGTCATGTTCTGGGCCTTGAGGGTCTTGGCGATCATAATGCAGCCGCGAACGGTGGGTGCAAACTCCGACTTTCCGGAGTCTCGGAGCCCCCTGACGATATTGACGATGATCTCAGCGTTGGGTTTCGAAAGCTTGGACTTGGCCCGGGTAATGGCCACCTCCGTTTCATAGTCAAAGTGGTCCACGTCCATCGTGATCATCCGGTCCCTCAAGGCGTCCTGGCTCCTATGGACCCCGGCATATTCTTCAGGGTTCGAAGTAAAAATGGCCGTAAAGCTCGGGTCAACCCTTAAGTACGGCTCCTCACCGCCGCGTCCCACCGGCAGATCCATCATCTTCTCCTGTAAAATGGAAAGGAGAATGTTATTCGCCTCGGGCCGCGAGCGGGTGAACTCATCATAGACCAAGGTGAACCCATACTTGCAGGCGACCGTCAGGCGATTGTCGACCCAGCGTTTAACCATGTCTTCTTCCATCTTCAAAACCCGGGAGACAAAACGGTCCACGACCTTCCTGATCCGATAGCCATACTCGCCGCCGACCAGATCGGAGGTGGTGAATTCCTCATCTCCGTGAAGCATGACTACGGGCCTGTTGATTTTACTGGCGAGATGCATGGCCAGGGTCGTCTTTCCCGTGCCTGACACTCCCCTGAAATGCACCGGAAAGCCGGCCTTAACATAGGAAAGCGCCCTCAGGGTGATGTCCTTGATATACTTGGTTTCCACAAAGTCCGGCAAAGGACTCGGTTCTAAGACCGTGGTCATTTCATCGATCATTTTTTACTCTCCCTTCCTTGCTCATCTTAGCCCCGCAATCGGGACAACACTTGTATTCGCCGGCGTAAATGTACCGCCAGCTCTTTCCGCAGTCCGGACACGTGATATTGAGAGATTGACCGCACTGGGGACAACACTTGAGCTGGCCCCACGTCGTTGTCCCGCACTTCGGACACTTGAATGATCCGCTCATCTCTTCACCTCTTCTTTCTTCTCCTTTATGGGCAGGACGGCTTTGCCTCCGCATTTAAGGCAAGGCAGACCACCCTCCGTTTCCGTGCCCCGTGCCCTTGCAAAAAGCGCAAATTACCGTGATCCTGCTCATATTCTCACCCCGCGGGTCGCCGCGGCCTTTGCCGATTATTTCTTTTTGCCTTTGCCTTTTGACCTGCCTTTCCGGGCCGCGGGCTTTACGACGGCCTCTTCGACCGTTTTCACGTCCGCCCCGGCTTCCACTTCAACCGGCTCAACTCCTCTTTTCTTGGCCATCACAGCCGCCATGGCCTGCCAATGATCCGCCATCTTTTCTCTTTCATCATGGAACGCACCCAACAGCTCCCGGGTCCCATTAACGATATCCGAAACGTATTTCGCCAAATCTTTCTTCAGCTCAGCGCTCATATCCGCGTGAGCATCAGAAAATTCCCGGAGCTTGTTTTTCACATAAGTCTCGATGTCCCTGGTGTTTTTCCCAAGACTCGCTTTAAGAGCAGCCGCCATATCTTTATGCTCTTTCTGAAATCCTTTAATCATGTTGGCTACGTTTTTTGTCAGGTCGGCCATAAAACCGGCGAGGGCCCCGGCCTGCGCGGCGGACATTTCCTTATGCTTTGCCTGAAATCCTTTGAGCATGCTGCCGACGTTTTTTGTCAGGTCGGCCGCAAAACCCGCTAAGTCCTTGGCCTGCTCGGCGGACATTTCCTTGTGCTCTGCGTTAAAGCCTTTGAGCATGGTGTGAGTATTCTTGGCTAATGTTTGAGTCTCTTTGACAATCGTTCCGATGGCCGTGATCCTGGCATCATAAGAGCTCACAATGTCCTCACTGAGTCTTTTAACATCATCCGCAATTCCCATTTTTTCCTCCTTGAATTCCTTTCAGTTCTGAATTCCGCTTTTTCGATCGAGGAGCGGTCAACCTTTTTTCGCCGGCTTTCTTCCCGGTTTCCTTTTTCTGGGCTTTTCGACGGCCTCTTTGACTGTTTTCACTTCCGATTTGGCTTTCACTTCAACCGGCTCAACTCCTCTTTTCTTGGCCATCACAGCCGCCATGGCCTGCCAATGATCCGCCATCTTTTCTCTTTCACCATGGAACGCACCCAACAGCTCCCGGGTCCCGTTGACGATATCCGCGACGTATTTCGCCAGATCTTTCTTCAGCTCATCGCTCATCTCCGCGTGAGCAGCAGAAAATTCCTGGAGCTTGCTTTTAACGTAAGTCTCGATGTCCCTGGTGTTTTTCCCAAGACTCGCTTTAAGAGCAGCCGCCATATCTTTATGCTCTTTCTGAAATCCTTTAATCATGTTGCCTACATTTTTTGTAAGTTCGGCCACAAAACCCGCTAAGTCCTTGGCCTGCTCGGCGGACATTTCCTTGTGCTCTGCGTTAAAGCCTTTGAGCATGGCGTGAGTATTCTTGGCTAATGTTTGAGTCTCTTTGACAATCGTTCCGATGGCCTTGATCCTGGCATCATAAGAGGCCACAATGTCCTCACTGAGATTTTTGAAATCGTCAGCAATTCCCATTTTGTTTCTCCTTTTTATTCAAGATCGCATTTTCAGGCATCTATCTTACTTAACGGTCCGTCCGGAGACCGGCTCTTGCTTGAGTCATCTTCTTTTGCATATCCTGCCAGTTCTTGGCCCCGGCGGATCTTTCTTTTAGGAGCTCATCCAGCCTGTCGCGAACATCTCTCCTTCGTTCTCCCTGTCCGGCGATTCGCTCTTGTCGCCGCGCCTGGAATTCTCCAAGCATCTTTTTCAGGTCCTTGATCCGAAGTTCTCTGCCCTTGGCTAAAAGCTCTTTAAGCGTTTTGGCCAGTTCTTGTTGTTGTTTTTGAAATTCCTTCAGCTCTGAGGTCACTTCATTTTTTCTCTCATCTTGCTTGGCCAGGATCTCCTGGATCAAGGCCTGGAATTCTTTGACCCTTTGGGCCTCGCCTCCGGCCAGGGCGTCTTTGAACTTCGCCAAGTTATCCCCTAACGTATGAATCATCTCCCTCTGTTCGGCAAGGTACCTGTTCAACCCCTCCCGGACTTGTCTTTCTCTTTCTTCCTGGGCGGAAAGAATGTCTTGCATCATATGATCGAAATCTTTTCTTCTTAGGGATTCATTTTTAGTGAGATTCTCCCGCAACTGGTCATTGATCTTCTCTCTCTCTTGTCTTGTGTCAAGGAAGGAATCTTGAAAACCTATAAGGATTTGGTGGGTCGTATCGAAAAGAGATCCGATACTCCGGCTCCTCGTCTCATAGGAAGCGACGATGTTTTCGGCGATATCCTTCATGCCCTCGGCTAAAGACATTTCCTTATCATCTCCTTTCCTCTCCTTTCCTCGGAAAAAAAAGAATTCTTGGCGACCCATGCTTTTCTGCCGCTTTCGGCAGATGAAGGATGGCCCGGCAAGAATCCTTTGGGGGGAGGGGGGGCTTGACCTTCTCCCTTAAGCGGCTGTGGCAGTCAAACCGATTGCCTCAGCATACTTCAGGTACGTCTCCACCGACGCCACGACGACTCTCGCTTCAACGGCGAGAATCTCAATCCCGACCAGGGAGACTCGCACCCAGGCGTCCACAACCACGCCCTTGTCCAGGATCCGGTCAATAACCTCAACCAGACTGGAGGATCCGATCGCTTTTTCTACGGCCATCTTTTTTCACCTCCTTTCGTTCTGAATTCCGCTTTGTCGATCGAGGAGCGGTCAACCTCTTTGTCGACACTTTCTTTATAGGCAATATCCGTGCCAAACGATGATTTTCAAAACAGTGCTCTTTTAATCCGTTAATAACATTATAATTATGTCCAGACCATTCAAAAGGACAGGAATGTTTTGCCTGAGAAGGGACATAATTGGGACAATTCTGTCCCATCTTAATCTCCCATTTGTCCCAATTATGTCCCTTGTCAGATAAAACGGTTCTGTTCCATTGACAGGCCTGGACATAAATACAATGCAATTAACGGTTTACGAAAGCGCCTTTTTAAGATTATGGTTTGGCACAGTTATTGCTCAATTTCAGTATAAAATCATGTCCAGAATCATAGGGCGGAACCATAAGTATTTTATTCTCAGTTTACTCGTCCTCTTTTTCGTAGGCGGGAGTCCTGTCCAGTTCGGCCAAGAAAAGATCCTTTTCCAAGAGTTTCTCATCCCCAAACCGGTGATCCGGATCGCCCTGGGCTTAAACCTGGAGGACGTCCAGATCCACGCCTCTTTGGGCATGAAGACTTACCGGGTCGCTAAAAACTATAAATTGTTGGCCGAAGACGCCTCCGAGGTCCGGGTCGGGGATTTTCTCATCGATGGCGCGGCCCCGGGATACATCAAAACCCTGAATCCGCTCGGTTTTCCCGAAGCCGAGATCATTCGGGAGCAAGTGCCCGAGCGGACGTCGAAAACCCAATGGGTTATAGTCAACAACGAACTCGTCGACCTTGACGAGGGGACGTCCCTTTATTTCATCCCCGCGAACCCGCAAAGCTGCCTGACCTATGGCGGCAAAAATTACCGCGGCATCTTCGTTCTGCGGGGCAACCCCGAGGGGGCGATCCTGATCAACGTGCTGAATCTCGAGGATTACCTCAAAGGCGTCGTTCCCGGAGAGCTGTCGCCGTATCTTTTCGGAGAGATCGAAGCCCTCAAAGCCCAGGCCATCGCCGCCCGGTCCTACGCCTTGAAGAATCTCGGCCAGTTCGGCGACCTCGGCTTCGACCTGTACGCCACTCCGCAGTCTCAAGTGTACGAAGGGATGAGCCTCGAACATCCTCTTAGCAGCCGGGCCGTCGAGGAGACGAAGGGGGAGGTGGCCGTCTATGACGGCCAGATCATCAACGCTTTATACACCAGCACTTGCGGCGGCGCAACCGAGAACGCCGAGGCGATGTTCGGGGGGAACGCGGTCCCCTATCTCAAAAGCATCGAATGCGTGATAGAGAACGAGCGGGTCCGGACGCTTCAAACGGGACAAAGTCTGCCGACGTATTTCGTCGGCGGAGGCTTGGACAGTTCGGCCTCGTTCTCCTTATCCCTCGACCTTGAGCCGGGCGACGACGTGCAATGGATCGAACACGAGGGCCAGGTTCGCTTGTTTCAAGTGCAATCCATCCCCCTCGCCAGCGTCCTCGATCAACCCTTCCATTATAACAGCTGGCAAGTCCGGACCTCGCGGGAGGACCTCGAAGCCCGTCTCAACGAATATTATCCGATCGGGAAACTGATCGACCTCGTTCCCCAGAAACGCGGCGCGTCCGAGCGGGTCATCGAGCTCTCCGTCATCGGCCGGGAAAGCCATGTCCTGGTGACCGGCTTGAAGATCCGTCAGGTCCTGAACCTCCGGGATAATCTTTTCGTCATCGACCGCGAGACGGACGAAGAAGGGCAGCCCACGCACTTCATCTTCTCGGGCAGGGGCTGGGGACACGGAGTGGGCCTCTGTCAAGTCGGTGCTTTCCTGATGGCCCAGAATGGCGCAACCTATGAAGAAATTCTAAAGAACTATTACCACGGGATCAAGATCGAAAAAAGGACAGGATATTGACCGGCGTCAGATATCGCCTTCGTCGACCTTGGAAATAAGATATCCGCTCAAGTCCTCGAACCGCTTTTTATTTTTATGATAAAAGGGAAGCAGGGATTGGTAGTCTTTGATTTTCCGTGTTTCCTTGATTTCCTTGATTTTGATGTCCCGGGGGAGTCTCGGCTTGACATGGTGATACGCGCCGATAAAAAGAATACCGGTTTCGCCCTCCTTGAGGGCCCGATCTATTCTCTGGGCGATATATTCATCTCTTTGTTTTAAAAGCGTCTTCTTGGTTAACTTATACAGGAATAATCCGAAGATTTTCTCCGCGGTCGTTTTGGCCCGGATCATTTTTAGCAACCGATCCCGCTCTTTCTTCACCAGGTTGAAGTCTTCCGTCTTCATCAATATCGCCCCTCGGTGGAGGAGCTTGGAAACCAATTGGTGATTTTTGCTGCCCGCTTTTTCGCCCTCCTGGATGATATTCAATCCCACGTCCCCGTCCGCGATCATGCCGTCCTGGAATATCTTGGCGCCGGAGACATGGATCGAATCGAAATAAAGGGAGAGCGCATCCCAAAAACCGTCGATGGTCCTCAGATGAGCTCTCCACATGTTTTCGCCGAATTTTTCAAGGCCTCGTCTCTCGACCTCTTCGGCCAGAGAGCCAAGATCGGCGCTCGTGTGGATGATCGGAACATAAAGAAGAGTTCTCATTCGTTTCCCACGAGTTACGCTTCGCTTTTTAGTTTATGGACCTCTTCCTCAAGTTTCTTGATTCTCTCCTCTTTCTCCGACTCCTGGGCCTTGGAGGAAAGATAAGGATCCGTTTGCCACCAATTGATCCCCATCTCCATGGCCTTATCCACGGAAACAGAATTGTCTATATATTCAGACTTTTTAGCTTGCGATACAGGGTTTTTTTATTCAGCTTCAGGAGTTCCGCCGCTTTCGCTTTCTTGCCTTCCGCCTCCCCTAAGGCTTTCTTAATGACATCCTTCTGGAAATTTCGGGTTATCTCCTCAAAAGAAGCCCCCTTTTCCGGGGGCTTTGCGGCCTCATTCGCCCCGTTCGTCGAAAGGAGCGGATTCATGGATAAATGGTCGAGTTCAATCGTGTCTGATTCCGCCAACAAGACCGCTCTTCTGGTGACATTTTTAAACTCCCTGCCATTGCCCGGCCAAGCATGATTCAGGATGCATCGCATGGCCTCCGGCGAAAATCTCTTGACTTCCTTATGGAACTCGCTATTCGCCTCCTCTAAAAAATATTTCGCTAAGATGGGAATATCTTCCATTCTTTCGGCTAATCGAGGCACCTCGATTTGAAACTCATTGAGCCGATGATAGAGGTCGTCTCTGAATCTTCCCTGGCGAACCTGTTCTGAGAGAAGAACATTGGAAGCCACAAGGATACGCACATCGATGCTGATCTCTCTCTGGCCGCCCAAATGCTGGAGTCTTCTTTCTTGAATGACCCTTAAGAGCTTCATCTGGACGGCCTCGGAAAGATTCGCGATTTCATCTAAAAACAAAGTCCCGCCATGGGCTTGTTCAAACTTGCCGTCTTTTCGACCATCCGCTCCCGTGAAAGCGCCCTTTTCATAGCCGAAGAATTCACTCTCCATCAAGGTCTCAGGCAGAGCGCCGCAATCGACGGCCACGAAAGGTTGATCGTGACGTCGGCTCAGGTGATGAATCCGTCGAGCGATCAACTCCTTGCCTGTTCCACTTGCGCCCTGAATGACGACGGTCATGTTCGTCGGAGCAATAATCTCAACCTGTTTGAGGATCTGTTGAATTCGGGAACTTCTTCCCATGATCTCTTCAACACCTTGACTTTCACCCAATCTTTTTCGTAATCTCTTCACCTCCTGACTCAGACTCCGGGATTCCAATGCCTTTTTGATGTTCAAGATCAGCTCTTCATCATCAAATGGCTTGGCAATATAGTCAAAGGCTCCCATTTTCATGGCCCTGACCGCGCCCTTGACATCGCTATGGGCGGTAACCATGATGGTGAGGAGGTTTTGATCTATTTTTCGTATCCCCTCTAAAACCTTCATCCCGTCCATATCGGGAAGCCGGATATCCAATAAAGCAATACTAGGGGCACGTCTTGCAACCTCTTTTATGGCCTGACGACCATTGGAAGCGGTCATCACCTCATATCCCGCGCCTCTTAAAATCTCGGACAGGTTGAATCGGAAATCCCTATCATCGTCGACAACTAAAATGGTTTCCATTCTTATCCTATCGTTTTGACTTCGCTTTCGCCCGGTTTGGCTCCCTTGATACGCATTTCTCTTATCTTTCGGATGACATCCTCTTCATTATAAGGCTTGTCGAGAAAGTCATAAGCGCCCAATTTCTTTGCTTCGTTTCTGGTCTCTTCGCTGCCAAAGGCGGTCGTTATAATGACTGTGGGGGCGGGAGTCATCTCCCTGATGACGTATAATAACACCATTCCATCACCATCAGGCAACCTGAGATCCAATAATACGAGGTCCGGCAGCCGCCTGTTCAAGCGTTTAAGCGCTTCTCTCTTCGTATGGGCGAACTCCATTTGAAAGCCGCGAGAGCTTAAGGAATCCCCCAGAAGAGAGCACAATTCCTTCTCATCGTCAATGAGCAAAATGCTTTTGATCTGTTTTCTTCCGGGGGAGGTCCTTCTTCCCGATTTCCGTCTTTCACTCTTACCGAATTGGGCTCGTTTATAGAGCTTAAAAAAGGGTTTCAGTTCCTCAAGTTCTTCAGGCTTTCGCCAACCGGATAAATTGATGTGCCAGACAACCACTTCGCCCGCTTTGATCTTGCCGGTTTTGATCCAGTGCTTAATGCGGGCGTCCGACACTTGGTGATAAACACTTGTGCCTCTTTTCATATCCCATCTTATTTCCGCCATAATGATGTTCCCCGCGTTATGACTTTCCTTTAATGTCTCCTTCGTCACCTGACGGCTTCGGTTCAAGGGGCAAACAAACAGAAAAGGAAGATCCCTTTCTCCACGCGCTTTCAACCTCAATCATGCCCCCATGGCTGGTAACAATATTTTGACATGTGGACAATCCCAAACCCGCGCCCCGTTTTTTGGTGCTGAAGAAGGGGTCAAATATCCTTATAAGATTCCTTTCAGGGATGCCTCCTCCGTTATCTCGAATCTCTATTATGAAATGGCCCTTTTCTCTTTTCGTGGCAATCGACAAGTTGCCGCCGCGCGGCATGGCCTCCATAGCGTTGATAATGATGTTCAGGAAGACGCGCCCCAAATATTCTTTATCAACGAGTAAGATAGAGGGATGTGAGGTCAGGTTCTTAATCACTTTTATCCTCTGCGTTTGAAGCCTGACTTTCTGGGCGTTCAAGACATCCTTAATGACCAGACGGACATCCCATAGCTGAAGATTAAGTTTTATCGGGCGGGCGCAGTTCAGGAGTTCCGTAATTAAATATTCGATCCTTTTTGTATTTCTCTCCACGATCTCGGCATAGTTAAGACCCTCCGGCTTTATCTTGTCGTTTTTTAAGAGTTGTCGGATCGACAAAATAATATTGGTCAGGGGATTTCTTATCTCATGGGCGATGCTTGAAGCCATCCGACCGGCAAAAGCGAGTTTCTCCGAACGCACCAAATCGTCTTTATTCTCCTTCAAAGCCTCGTAAGAAGCCTCGAGCTCCTCCCTGGAGTGAGTCAATCGATCAATCAACTCTTCAACGGATGAACTCTGCTGATCTAAAAGTATTTTTTGGCCCTGAATCGTTGCCTCAAATTCCCTTAATATCTCCTCCCTCTTCTTGTCCTCGGTGATGTCGCGATAAAGTGTCTGGAACTGTTTTTCGTCGTTCCAAAGGATTGCCTTCCGGAAGACATGGAGATGGCGGACTTTGCCGTTTTTCCTCACAATGCTGATTTCATATTCGGAGGGGCCAAACTCTCCGCTCTGTCTTATTTTCTTTCTTTTTTGGAATTCAACATAGCTTTCCGAAGTATAGCGCTTCTCCACGGGCGTATTTCTCAGTTCCTCGAGGCTGTCGTAATTATACATTTCCAGAATGGCCCGGTTCGCATAGAGAGTGTATCCATCCGCCGTGACGATGCACACTCCCAGCGGGAAATCATCCAGAGAATGTTGAAAGTTCTCTTTCTCCCGGCGCAGCGTCTCCTCCGCCCGCTTGCGGGCCTGGAGCAGGTTCCACTCGCGAAGGGAACGCTCGACGGTTTGGGGGATGGCGGCGAAAGCCCCGGAGGACTTCTCGACATAATCGATCGCGCCCGCCTTCATCGCCTCGACGGCCATCGTTTCGTTGCCGTAGCTCGTTATGATCAGGATGGGAAAAGACAGTGTTTTCCGCAGCTCGGCCAGCGCCTCCACGGCGTTTCCGTCCGGCAGGTTCATATCCAGAATGGCGATGTCGGGCGGATCGGCCGCAACGGCCGCTCGAAATTCGCGGAGCGTATCGACCATCCGGATATCGGCCCCATTGCCGGAAGCCGCGAAGGCGCGCCGGATGGCTTCAGCGTGGTCCGGCTCGTCCTCCACGAGCAGGATGGAACGGGCGGTCTCATCCATCGGGCCTCCTCCCCTCGTTCAACCCGGGTATCTTGTTCCAGGCCAGCCCATAGAAGCTGAAGGTGTCCATCAGCTTGGTGAATTTCTCGAAATCCACCGGTTTCACCAGGTAACTCCCCGCGCCGTTGGCGCAGGCGTTGATTTCGAGTCTAGTCTTTGTCTTTTCCATCAAATTTACCCATGATTGTGTAGATGTCTCTGATTTCTTTATTTATATCCTCTTCTTCGTTTTCTCCTTGAACGTCATCCCTCGCTCCGGCCCCGGCCTCTTCTCGCCTTTCCTTCTCCTTCCTCTTCTTTCGATTGATCAGCGTCGGGATCATCCCCAGCAGGACATCAGAATTGAATGGTTTTTGGACATAACTGACGGCCCCGCTTTCCATCCCTGCCTTGATATCTTGGGCCAGGTTGCGGGCCGTCAACATGACGATTGGGATGTCCCTGGTATTCTCGTCAGATTTGAGCATAGAGGCAACCGTATAGCCGTCAATCTTAGGAAGCATGATATCCAGAATGATCAAGTCGGGTTTTTCTTGGCTCGTCTTATCGAGGGCTTCCTGGCCGTCTTTGGCGGTGATAACCTTATACTGGCTGGCTTCTAACCGGGCTTTCAACAACCTGACGATGCTGGGCTCGTCATCGACAACCAATATTTTTTTTGCCATGCAGCGCCCCCTTTTAAAGGCCTCTCTCGCCAAAGGCCTTCCTGATCTTGCCCAGGAGATCATTGGCGTCAAAAGGCTTCCCGATAAAATCCGTGGCTCCTTTTTCTAGTGCTTCTTCTTTTATTTTTTCGCTGGGATAAGCCGTGATAAAGATGATGGGAGTTAATATTGTATCCATTGCCTGTCTCAAGTTGGCCAGCACGGACAAGCCGCTTCCCGCCGACATTCGGTTATCCAAAAGAATAAGATCGGGTTTCTCCTTGTGGGCCTTGGATATCGCCTGGACGGCATCGTTGGCCACCACGATCTCATATTGATTTGCCCTTAAGCGAGCGGCGATCAACATCACGATCTCCTGATCGTCATCGACAATCAATATCTTTTTTGCCATAAGGATCTCCATTCTTCAGATGTTCATGCGTCCTCTTGAATTTCGTTCCATTTTTTCACATGCCGACGGCCACGAGGAGTCCTTCTTCCGTGTCCGCATCTTCCGGAAAGCCGGCGACGCGGGAAATGATCTCCATGTCTTTATCGAAGATTCCCCCGCATACGGCCTTGTCGATGAAAATGCGGTTTCTCTCTAAGACCGCGAGCGCGTTGGTTTTCAGGGTTTGGGGAAGCATGACAATGACCGCCCTGACACCTTTGAAAACCTTATCATCCTGACGGCGCAGGTTCGTTTTGAGGATCTGTTCCAGACGGTCGAGGTGAGAGCCCGTTTTTTCCGCGCCCAACTTTTGCTGGAGATGGCCATAGTTCTTGATCTCAAAGGCGATGATGGAGAAAGGCACGCCTTTTACGAGCGCTTTTTTCAAGCCTAGGCCCACGTGTTCCCTGATCATGTCCTGGGCCGAGAGTTTGGGTAAAGCAAAGCCGAATTTGCTTCCTTTCCCGGGCTTGCTATCGACCCAGATCTTCCCTTTATGCAATTCAACGAGCTGCTTGGAGATGGCCAGCCCAAGACCCGTGCCTTTTTCTCCCGCCCCCTCGACTCTTCCGAACTGTTCAAATTTTGCAAAGACCTTTGGAATATCTTCCTCGGCTATGCCTCTTCCGGTATCCGAGACCGTGCATTCCACAATGCCATTATTTTCCCCCAACCAAAGCTCAATGTGCCCTTTGTTCGTGAATTTAATCGCATTGCTGAGGAGATTGACCAGAACTTGCGTGATTTTGTCTTTATCAATATAGATCGTTATTTTTTCCTGAGGAAACGTCTTTTTAAAGTCCAGGCCTTTGTCGCGGGCGATTGCCTCAAAGCTCGAGCTGACTTTCTTAAATAAGCCGACGATGTCGGTAAGCTCTATTTTTAACTGAATTCGACCGGCCTCTATTTTTGAGATATCCAGCAGATTGTCCACAATGCGGCTGAGGCGGCCGATGTTCTCGATGGTCATCGACAACATTTCCCTTTGAGGAGGCGTCGTTTCCCCGTGCAGGCCGTCCAGGACCTGCGAGACGCATTCCTGCATGATCGCCATCGGCGTGCGCAGCTCATGGGAGACCGTGGAGATGAATTCGCTCTTGATTTCGTCGATGCGCTTCTGCTCGGCAAGCTCCAGGGCGACCTGCTTGGCCTTTTTAAGATCGGTGACATCGCGAACCAAAACGAGTGTGGCGGGATTCCGGTCCCATTCGATATCGACCATGCCCAGTTCGGCATAGCGAATTCCCGTGAGGCGATTCAGGATTTCTATCTCCGTGGACTGGTCATAACCTAGCGGATAACCAAAAACGGATCCCCTCAGACCGCCGGGTTCCGAGCCAAATAGTTTTTCTGTAATCGGATTCGTGAAAAGCACGACACCGTTTTTGTCCACGACGAGAAAGTTGTCCTCGTTTTTCTCAATGGCCTTGCGCAGGCTGATCTCATTTTCCGAGAACTTTTCCAGACGCTTTGTCTCGGAATAATCCATGAACATCTCGATGACTGCCGTAATTTCATTGCGGGCATTTTTAACAGGCGATGACGTAATCTTGAAACTGCGTATCTCGTCGGCGTTCGAAGGAAAATCGACTATGGCCTCATGAGTTTGACCATCGATTAATGTTTCACGGGTCGGGCAATATTCGCAGACGTCCGCGGCGGGCGACGGCTTGAAATCCCGGTGGCAGACAATCGTCTTGGTCGCCTTGATGTTCGGAAACCATTCGCACATCTGCTTGTTCACGGCCAGAACTTCCATCTTCGGGCTGAGAAGAGAGATGCCGATGGTGACGTTCTCCACGAGAGTCCGATATATCGCTATGGTCCTGGCTTTTTTGGTATCTTCGGTCGCCATGGAAAAGACATTCTTCATCTCGAGAAGACCTCCTCTTTAGGGGGGATTTCCTCCCCGGCTTTATTCATCCCCCGGGGCGGGTCGATTTGGCCGGTGCGAAGACATGGCTTTCGCCATATCGGCCATCGGAGGCAACCACGGGAGAAATTATCAAATGTTATGTATGGGCAAACGGTGAGCATATCCCCGTCATTCCTTTCTTTGAATTGTTCACGAACAGTTCATTCCCGGCATACGGATATCCAGAAGGACCAGATCCGGCTTGATCTTTTTGACTTTCTCTAAAGCTTGTTTTCCATCGGCCGCCTCCCCGACAATCTTTAGACCCGGTTGATCAGATAGGAATTCCCTGAGGAACCGCCGAAATTCCGGGTCATCCTCGACAATAAACGTCTCTTTTATTTTCATGTCCGAGACTTCTGGGGGGGAGTCCAACCCTCTGATTAATAATATAAGGGGCTAAAGGTGTCTTGAAAATAGTGAAAATCCCTGATTTACTTCAGAAAAGTCTATGATTTTTTAAAAAATTTCCATGGATCGCCTGGAAATATTATTCCGGGCCCGTGATTCCCTTGCGATAGGCGTATTTGATTAAGTCGGCGGTTTTGTGAAGTCCCAGTTTTTCCTTTAGATGGGCTTTATGTGTTTCTACAGTGGCTGTACTGATGAATAGAAGGTTGGATATTTCCTTGCTGGACTTGCCTTCAGCTATCAATTGGAGAACCTCTCGTTCCCTCTGCGTGAGCTTATCCAAGACACTCGGTTCTGGGATTATGCCCTTATTAAATTGACTGTAGGCTTCAACAACCTTTTTGGAAACCGACGGGCTGAGAAAGACGTCATTTCTATAAACAGCCCTGATGGCCGTAAATAACTCCTCGTGGGCGGCTTGTTTCAGGATATACCCTGAAGCTCCGGCGCGGAGAGCCTCTAAAACGTACTCTTCGTCGGGATGCATGCTCAAGATGAGGACCTTAACATCAGGAAAACGTTTTTTAATCTGCCGGGTCGCCTCAATGCCGTTCAGCCCCGGCATCCGGATGTCCATCAGAACAATATCGAGTTCGATCTCTTCAACTTTTTTGAGAGCCTCTCTCCCATCCCCGACCTCTCCGACGACCTCCACATCTTTTGAGCTATCTATGAGCGAGCGGAGTCCCTCTCGAACGATCGTATGATCTTCGGCTAAGAGTAATCTAATTTTTTTCAACAGCTTTTCTCCGGGGAATGCTGATATGGATTCTGGTTCCCTTGCCTGGATGAGATTCGATGGTGCATTCGCCGTTTAAAAGCGCGGCCCTCTCTTTCATGCTGAAAAGGCCGATCCCGCGCGCTCGGGGCGGCCGTTTTTCAATCTTTCTCTGATCAAAACCGCGGCCATCATCTTTGATGAGCACCTCGATGAATTTTTGTTTCTGCACAAGCAAGATTCGGATCTTTTTAGCTCGGGCGTGCTTGGCTGCATTTGTCAAGGCCTCCTGGATGATACGGAAGAGCGCTGTAGAAATCTCAGAATCTGGCCGCTCCTTCCAATTTTTCTGGGTGAATAGAATTTCGATATTCAATCTTCGAGACAACCGTTCCGTATACCACCGCAATGTGGGCACCAAGCCCAGATCATCCAGCATATGAGGACGCAGTTCCAAAGTCAATTCATGGATTTGGCCCAGTAATTTTTCGGTCAGGGCATCTGCATCCGCGAGTCTATCCTTGACGCCTTTTGCATATCCCGGGAGCAAAGATTCCTTTATTGAGGCTATGTTGATTCGCAACATTGTCAAGGCCTGACCCATTTCATCGTGGAGTTCCCGGGAAATCCTCAGGCGTTCCGCTTCCTGAACGGTAATGAGCTGTTTTGACAGTTGCCGCAATTCACTAATATATCGGGCCAACGTTTCTTCCGCATTCTTGCGTTCGGTGATGTCGGTCATTGTCGACCTGATGCCAGTGACTTTTCCGGGGGCATCCCGCTCCAGCACATCGTCAACAACAACGTAGATTTGCGAACCATCCTTTTTGAGATAGATTCTATCTTCAGCCTTCGGAACAGACAATCCCCGAATTTTTTGTCGGAACCTTTTTTGCGCTTCTTCTCTCTGTTCGGGCAAAATAAAATCAAAAATCGATTTTCCCACCATCTCCTGGACCTGATAGCCTAACATAGAGGCTTCTGTTTGATTAACCTTGGCGATTTTTCCGTCTGGATCCAACACATGATAAGCCACAGGAGCTCTCTCCCATAATTCTTTATAGCGCGCTTCACTCCTGCGCAGGGCCTCCTCCACCCGCTTGCGCTCGGTGATGTCGCGAGCGATTCCAAATTCTCCTGTCACTTTTCCTTTTTCAATATTCGGGTAGCTTGTGAACTCCCCAATGAGATACTCTCCAGACTTCGAGAGAATACGTAATCCATAGAGCGGAGTCGCTTCCCCGCGCGAGACGTGCTGAAATGTTTCCATAGCCAGAGTCACATCATCAGGATGCACAAGGGACATGAACGGTTTACCAAGCCATTCAGCCCGTGACCAACCCGTGATCTTTTCAAAGGCAGGATTCAGTAATGTAATCGTTCCGTCTTCAGCGGAAAGGTTGTAGATCACTTCGGGCGCGGTTTCAACAAGACGGCGATACCGCTCCTCGCTCTCCAGAAGCGCCTCTTCCGCCCGCTTGCGATCCACAGCCAACTGGTGGGCCTCCATGGCCCGCTGGGCAGCCACCGGCAGCCGCTGCAGGTAGTCCTCGCTCTTGACCACGTAGTCGTAGGCCCCGCTCTTCATCACCTCCACCGCCACCTGCTCGTCCCCACGGCCGGTGACTACCACCACAGGGAGCGGAGCTTCACTTCGCCGAATCTCCTCTAACACCTCCAACCCATCCCGCTCCGGTAGCCTGTAATCTAGGAGCACCAGGTTGTAAGTCTCTCCCCCCGTCAGATGGCGCAGCGCCTCCTCCCCGGACGTCACCCCGACGACCTGCCAGGTGCGGTCATACTTGGTCAGGGCACGGCACATCAGCTCTCTATGATCAGCATTGTCCTCCACTAATAAGATTCTCATCCCTCTCTCCTTCTCCGATTACGGGCCGAGAAGATCTCCAAGCTTCGCCAAACCCTGGAAGTCTGTCGCCGTCACTTGGGTAAACTATTGACCACCATCCAGTAGAGCTTGAGCTCTTTGATTACTTTTGCGAAGCGCTCAAAGTCCACCGGCTTGACGATGTAGCTGTTGGCCCCACAATTGTAGCTTTCCGCGATCTCCTTCTCACTCCCTGAGGTTGTGAGCACCACGACGGGGATGAGTTTGAGCTTCGGATCGGCCTTGATCCGCCTCAGGAACTCTATTCCGTCCATACCGGGCAGCTTGATGTCCAGCAGGATCAATCCCGGCCGTGCCGCATCGACGTACGCTCCACGTTGGTAGAGGAAATCCATCGCCTCCTCTCCGCTGATCGCCACGTGCACCTCGTTCAGAACGTTGTTGTTCCGCAACGCCTTGACGATCAACTCCACATGGTCGGCGTTGTCTTCGACGAGAAGAATGTCCACAGATTTTGGTTCCATCATACCTCCTTTATCAGTTGGACCGCGGCTAGCCCTTTGCCTAGCTCAGGACAGGCCCTGACACTATCCTATCCTTCGCCTGCCAGGCGAGGGATTTCAACCATCCCCGAGGGAGACATTCATCGCGCGGCTCATAAATAATCCTGAATCCTGCGCGAATCAAGCATATATGATTTCACTTTATTCTTCTAGCTTCGATATTTTCAAGAAGTTTTGTCATAATTGATCATGTTTTGCGGCTTGTCCAAAAACCTAACTTTTAGTGAAGTCAATTTGGAGGGGAAGACCCCTTGGATCCCTCTCGAGCGGCTCCCCGTGGCAAGCAGGCTGTCCGATAATTATTTTCAAAAATTTAAAATGGGAAATCATAATAGAAATCAAGCATGAAATAGCCATATAGATCAAAATTGCTCCGTAAACTAGATCGAAAATGGGAAAATTAGATTTAAAAATATTCATTTTTCGAATTGTCGGACAGCCTGCAAGCCACGGGGCATCATCGCCGCTCGTGATATCTTTCAACTTGTAGGCAATTTTCGAGCTATTTGGCATTTTAGATATGATTGTTCATTAGTTAAATTCTCATATATTTACGCCGCTTCCCTTATATCTGTACATTGACATAGACCTTATTCGCCGGCTATTTTTATCACCTTTATTGCAGAGGGAGACAATACCCTCTTCCCTATTTTTATTAGAATAAATGTGTTAACAGACAAAAAGAAAAGAAAAAAATGGGCAAACGGGCATTGTGTCTTTTAAAAAGTTCATCGCTCGTGATTGGCGGTTAGAGGGTGCATGGATTGATATAATCTGATAATACGATTACTATTTGTGATTGGTATGTCTGCTCGAAATGATCAAATTGAGACATTAACCCCGCGCTCTATCGGCAAGGTGAAATAGAAAGTCGCTCCTGCTTCCTCATTGCCTGTGCCGATCCCCTCGGCTTTGCTCGGGATAAACTTCGCCGAAGTGCTCTCCACCCACGCGCGGCCGCCGTGGTGCTCTACGATCTTCTTGACCAGGGCCAGTCCAATTCCCGCGCCCTCGATCTCCGGATGCAGTTTTCGGAAGGGAGCGAAGATTTGCTCGTGGAACTGGGGGGCGATGCCGATGCCATTATCGGTCACGTGAAAGCGATAGAAACCGCTCTCCTGCCGGCAACCCACCTCGATGCGCAGCGCTCTCTCCGTGCTCCTGAATTTGACCGCGTTGTCTATCAGATTGGCGAACACCTGGTGGATACGGCTTCGGTCGGCGCGGACAGTGGGCAGCGGCTCCTGCACTACAAACTCCGCTCCCGCTTCCTTTAGCCTGATCGCCAACGCATCCCGTATTTTCCTCAGCAACGCCGCTACGTCTATCTCCTCGATTGGCCCTACCACCTGCCCGATACGCGACAGCTCCAGCAGGCTCGTAATGAGGGCTTCCATATGGGCCACATTGGCTTGGATGCGCTCCAGGCAGTGCTTGCCTTCCTCACCCAACTGGCTTTCGTACTTCTTCTGCAATACAGAGGAGAAGCCGTTCAGGGAGACAAGGGGCGCTTTCAGGTCGTGGGAGATGGTGTAGACGAAAGATTCGAGCTCCCTGTTTTTGGCCTCAAGATCGGCCAGCAGTCGGGTCCGCTCCTCCTCCGCCCGCTTGCGCTCAGTGATGTCGCGGACATTCATAACAAAGCCTGTAATTGCCGGATTATCTAAAAGATTCTTACCTAGCCCATCGAAAATTCGTTCTGAGCCATCTTTATGTCGCATGCGGAAAGTATCGGGAATAACAGTTTCTCTTGCTAGTATCGCCTTGCCAAAATCATACATAGCTCTCGGAAGATCGACTGGCTTAATAAAATCGAAACCCTTCTTACCGATTAGTTCTTCTGGCTTATATCCGGAAAAACGCTCAATAGAAGGACTCGTGTAAGTTATAGTCCCTTTTTTATCTAGAATAATGATCATGTCCGAAGCGTTTTCAGTGAGTGCTCGGAAATGTTCTTCGCTCTTCTTCAGCGCTTCCTCCGCCCACTTGCGCTCGGTGATGTTGTCGATGATTCCATCATAATATTTCACATGACCCTGCTTGTCTTTGACAGCCACCGCTGACACGGAGCCGAAAAAGGGACTTCCGTCTTTCGTTCTCAGCCACAATTCCTCGTCTTTGACAAATTCTTCTTTGAGCATTTTATCATTAAACTTTTTTCTGTCTTCTTCATTTTGATACAGGTTTGAAACGTTTATAGCCAGGAATTCCTCTTTGCTTTTATACCCAAACATCCTAATGATGGCGGGGTTGGCTTCAATGAATTTGCCTTTAGGTCCAACGGTATTCCTGTAAATTCCTAAGTTGATGTTTTCCGTCAAACTCCTGTATTTTTCCTCGCTTTTTCTCACGACTTCTTCCGCCCGCTTGCGTTCGGTGATGTCGCGGTTCACGCTCACGTAACCGGTAATCCGGCCGCTCTCATCGTGGAGCACAATGGAGGCTACCTCCACGGGAATCCGGGTCCCATCTTTCCTTGCCTGAGTCACTTCTCCGCGCCAATGCCCGGTTTCAGCGATGGTACGCAGCATTTCGCTCTTGTTCACTCCAGGGTACTCGGTCTGTATAACGTCGAGACCGAACCGGCCAAGGACTTCTTCTGCCTTCCAGCCGTATAGGGACTCTGCCGCCGCGTTCCAAGCCGTTAGTCTGTAGTGCTCGTCACTGGCGACGATGGCATCATGCGTGTTAGCCAGCAGGGCAGCTTGGTAGCGCAGCGTCTCCTCCGCCCGCTTGCGCTCAGTGATATCTTGGCATATTATAACTGCCCCTTTAGGGAAAGGTGATATGATAATAGACAAAACCTTGTCACCATACTTTTGTTCCGGAAACTCTTTTATTTCTCCTGATCTGATACATTTCATCAGTTCTGCATACATGTCGATCTCATGCTTTTCAGCATAATCCTTATACATCGTGTCACCAATATTAGGCAGTCTATCACCCGATTTCTTTTTAGCCAGGTTGGATTTGACCACTTTTCCTTGAAGATCCACGACGATAGTTTGTATAGGGTTGTACTCGAATAATGCAAAATTGAACCGTTCCCTTTCTATTAATTCTTCCTCCGCCCGCTTGCGCTCGGTGATGTCTTTAATCGTTGCAAAATAACTGATTACATTGCCTTGCTTGTCCTTGACCCAGGAAGGGCTCACGATTACTGGAAAGCGCTCGCCGTTTTTCCGCATGAAAGTCAATTCAATGTCACTGAATTCGCCCCGCAAGGTCTTCTGGAATGACTTCTCTATCTCTTCGTATGCCTCCGGTGGCCAATAGGGGTGAGGCAGCCCAACTCCTATGAGTTCTTCTCTTGAAAATCCAGTCATCTGACAAAAAGCAGCATTGACACCAATATGAACGCAGTCACTATCCAGTACCGAAAGCCCCTCTTGCATCGAAGCAATGAGGTTTTCTGCGAATTCTTTACTTTCCTGCAGCTCCTCCTCCGCCCGCTTTTGCTCTGAGCTTTCAATGATCACCCACTTACCTTCTCGTCTAATAAGAGCGAATTGATGGTTGCTAACCACATCCATGACTTCGGATGCTCCACATTTAGCAAGGGAATAGGTGCAAATGGCAATCATCCGATATTTGCCGATAACACGGTTTACTTCTTCTTCATAATCAGTGAAATTTCTCCAATCTTTCTCTTCAAGCCAAAAAGTATTTCCGGAGAGGCGAAGCCCATCATATCCTCTTTTTAAAGCCTGATTCTCTTTTTCAACCCAACTCTGCAACACATTATTGGCATCGAATTTTCCTGATTTGGTGTACCACTCGCTATAATTCCATATCTCGATCTGACCTTTTTTGATAAAATGATCTAAATTCTTTACCACTTTCTTTAAGGCTGCCTTTGCATCTTCGACCTTTAAAGGCTCTGAAGTAATCCACATGCAGAATTCATTGTTTTCTAACCCCGCTTTGAAATAAGGCACCAAAATATCAACGAGATCCTCTCTTGTCTCGTAAAATTGGCAGAGGTGTGTGCCCCATGGGACATCACCAATAATATCAATGCCTGTTTTTCTCAATGCTTTTTCCATCTTGGTTCCCTCCCAATTACACAAGAGTGCAGGTTCTTGCTTCGCTCACGTGCGCAATTCCTCATCTACCCGCGTGTGGTCGGCTTCATCTGTCTAAGCGCTTAGATTATTGTTACCATAGGAAAGGCAAGGTTGTCAAAGGAACGCATTTGCATATCTCCGACGATTCAAGTATAAAAGAAAGAACAAAAATGAGCAGGCACAAAATCCTCCTTTGCGAAGAGAACG
>Ga0315279_10001811_pt1 | contig 34177 bp, 27 predicted proteins | sample YL17G06_20_MG_FD_203694 | JGI IMG/M metagenome (GOLD analysis project Ga0315279, IMG submission 203694) | Sediment microbial communities from Yellowstone Lake, YNP, Wyoming, USA - YL17G06_20 | ecosystem: Environmental > Aquatic > Freshwater > Lake > Sediment | place: USA: Wyoming | collected...
AGCCCCGATGAAATCGAGACAAAGCAATCTCAATGTAATTTACTGAACAGCACAGGGATTGCTTCACTATCGTTCGCAATGACAATCAAAAACCTTTTAGTGCGTTTGTTGTAGTTTTAAATCGAAAGCTTTTCGGGGTTAAAGAATTTTCCAAATAGCCGATATAAAAATGGGGCAGGAATTCCTTTCTGCCAGAGGAAAATCTGCCTTTGGCAGAAATTATCCTTCCGAGGATAGCAAGTTGAAGACGGATGGTAGCTTCACCTTCTTGCTCAACTGGCTATCCTCTTTTTTTATTCCCTTCTTAATCCCACATTCCAGAATCAAATATTCCTTTTCAAAATTCTCATTGACAAAAGGGAAGATTTTAGTATTTTCTGGATAGAAAGAAATTCGAATAAACCAACAAATCCAGATTATGGAGGATCAAAATGAGAATCTTTACTATTTCCTTCCTACTCGTCTTGTTCCTTTTCCCATTTGCCATCACCCAAGCCAGAATCATCCACGTCCCTGCTGATTCATCTACCATCCAGGCTGGGATCAACGGCGCTGTTGATGGAGACACCGTTTTGGTTGTAAGAGGGCACTATTATGAAAGGATAAACTTTTTAGGAAAAGCGATTTTAGTTGCCAGCAATTTCATCTTTGATAATGACACCAACACTATTGATTCCACCATCATAGATGCGGACACTCTGGTTCTTGGCATGAGCGATACAGGCAGTGTAGTTGTTTTCGTTTCCGATGAGGATTCAACTTCTGTAATTAAGGGATTTACTATTCAAAATGGGATTGGGACTCTTGATGACGGGCGGCGTGGTGGCGGAATCTACTGCTGCTCGGCTTCGCCCACCATTAGCAACAATACGATAACCCGTAACTCCGCAGATTGGCGGGGTGGCGGAATCTACTGCTTCTTGGATTCGCCTACCATTAGCAACAATACGATAACCGAGGACTCTGCCTTTTCTGGTGGCGCAATTGCTTGCATCAGTGCCTCTCCAATTATTAGGAACAATACTATAACCCGTAACTCCATGCATTTTGAGAGTGCCGGAATCTGGTGCTTCGACTCCTCGCCTACCATCGATAGCAATATCATAAGTAACAACTCGGGTGAGGCAATCTATTGCGAGGAATCCTCGCCTACTGTCACAAACAATACTATCACTGACAACGGTGGCGGAATCAGCTTCCTTTCCTGCAACTCGCTTACGGTCACCAACAATACTATATGCGGTAACTCTGCCGGCGAAGGTGGTGGAATTTGGTTAGGCTTCTACCAATCTGGAAGTAACAGAAATATTACAATCACCAACAATACTATCCGCTGTAACTCTGCAGGGAACCGCGGTGGTGGAATCTTTTGTACAGACACGGGTCCCCCCTCAACCATCCTGATCAGCTACAATGCTATAACCGGTAACTTTGCCTCGGAGGGTGGCGGAATCTACTGCAAGGACTTCTCCTCGCCTACCATCAGCAACAATACTATAACCGGCAACTCTGGTTGGTCGGGTGGCGGAATCCACTGCCAGCACGCTTCCTCACCTACCATCACTAACAATATTGTAACCGATAACTCTGCCTTCACATATGGTGGCGGAATCTGCTGCGGTGACTCCTCCTCGCCTACTATCACAAATAATACCATCAACAGCAACTCTGCCGCCGACTATGGTGGTGGAATCTACTGCATCAACAAGTCCTCGCCTGGTATTACCAATAATACTATAACCGATAACTCCGCCGATTTTTTGGGCGGCGGAATCTGCTGTTGGGACTGGTCCTCGCCTATCATCACAAATAATACCATAACCAATGACTCTGCCAGTCAGGGTGGCGGAATCTACTCTGTGAACCACTCCTCCCCTATCATCACTAACAATATCGTATCAAGTAGCCCGGCTGGTGAAGGAATAGCTTGCGAATATGAATCATATCCAATTATCTACCACAACGATGTTTGGAATAACGCTGATGGCAATTTCTATAATTGTCCAGCAGGCATTGGCGATACCACTTGGGGAACTAATTTTAATGGGATGCCTTGCGATAGTCTTTACAACATCATAAGAGACCCTCTGTTTGCAGACACCGTTAATTTTGAACTTATATGTAATTCGCCTTGCATTGATGCCGGTAATCCAAATATTTCTGTTCCTATTGATAGTGGAGGATGCAGGATTGATATAGGCGCTCATGAGTATCTTTACATCTTAGGTGATGCCAACTCAGATAGTATCATCACGCCAAAGGGGTCAAAAATCGGGGCAGTCAATGCAAGCGATGTTGTTTACATTATAAATTATCTTTTTTTAGACGGTTCACCATCTTGTCCCCACCACGCAGCCGATACCAATTGTGACGGGCTATTAAATGTAGCAGATGTGGTCTGTCTGATAAACTATTTGTTCATTGGAGGTCCTTTGCCTTGTGGATTTTAGGATTTGGGTGTGGATTAAGAAACGCAATCTGAAGATTGCGGCTACCCTCTTATGTTGGTAGCGATGCTAAAAAAAGCTTAAACTTCAGTGTCCTTCATTTTTTCATAAAGATAGATTCTATTTTCTGCCCTTTTCAGGGCGGCTATGGCACGGGGGATGTCGATGTCCTTCTCTTTTGATCTCAATCTTTGTCTGGCTCTCTCCAAAGCTTTTTTCGCCCTTTCAACATCTATGTCCTTGACGAACTCGATGGAATCAGCCAGGATGGTCACCTGATTTTTGAAGATCTCCATGAATCCACCGCTGATGGCAAAATGCGCCTCTTGATTATTTTCGTCTTTAACTGTCAGTTTTCCCGGAACCAATCCGGTGATCAAAGGGGCATGATCGGTCAAGACTCCCAAATATCCCTCTGACCCGGGGGCGATAAGAGATGTTACCTCATCCTCGTAAAATATTTTCTCCGGGGTGACGATGGTTAATAAATACATAAGTTTGAAGTTAGAAGTCGGAAGTTAGAAGTATGGAAGACCAAAGCATTATGAAAGTCCGTTTTGGGTTTATCGGTTTAGGTTTGGGACACGTATCGGTTTCGCTTTCCGGTTGCGTATTTAGTCTTGACCCGATAAACGAAAACCAATCCGACAAACGATACGTAACCGCAACCTAAACCTTTTTGAACGAAACCGATTAAAAATGGTTCGGCAACCAACTCTCCTGTTATCGAAGCATCGTAAGGTCTGCACTGTGCAACTGGGTGAAAAGCTAAGCCACACCCATTTTCTTTAATTCCTCTGCCTTTTCGTAAACCTCCTCGATTCCGCCCAGCATATAGAAAGCTTGCTCTGGAATATGATCCATTTCACCGCTTATTATCTTTTTAAAGCCTTTAATCGTATCTTCCAATTTCACATATCTTCCATGCGTGCCGGTAAAAGCTTCTGCCACAAAGAAAGGCTGAGATAGAAATTTTTGAATACGACGTGCTCGACCTACCAGTATCTTATCCTCTTCGGAAAGCTCATCCATCCCCAAAATGGCTATGATGTCCTGCAGGTCTTTATACCTTTGCAAAATTCTTTGCACCTCTCTAGCAGTCTGATAATGCTCTTCTCCTAAGATGCGAGGATCCAATATCCGGGAAGTAGATGTTAAAGGATCGACGGCAGGATATATCCCCAGCTCGACGATTTGGCGGGAAAGAACAGTGGTAGCATCCAAATGAGAGAAAGTGGTGGCGGGGGCTGGGTCGGTCAGATCATCTGCCGGCACAAAAATAGCCTGGACCGAGGTAATGGAGCCCCTTTTTGTAGAAGTGATCCTCTCCTCCAATTCCCCTAACTCTGTCCCCAGAGTGGGCTGATAACCCACGGCAGAAGGCATTCTTCCTAAAAGGGCGGAGACTTCCGATCCAGCCTGAACGAATCTGAAAATATTGTCTATAAATAACAAAACGTCCTGATGCTCCTCATCTCTGAAATACTCTGCCATGCTCAAGCCGGAAAGTCCCACCCTTAGTCTTGCTCCGGGTGGCTCGTTCATCTGACCAAAAACCATCACGGTCTTATTTATCACTCCAGACTGTTTCATATCCAGCCACAGATCATTGCCTTCCCGAGTTCGCTCGCCTACTCCGCAGAAGACCGAATATCCCCCATGCTCAGTGGCAATGGTTCTGATAAGCTCCATCACGATGACCGTCTTACCTACTCCCGCACCGCCGAAAAGACCCACCTTTCCTCCTTTGGGATAAGGCTCCAGAAGATCAATTACTTTTATGCCGGTTTCAAGCATAGAGGTTTTGGTCTCCTGCTCTTCCAGAGTAGGAGCAGGTCGGTGAATGGGATATCTCTTGCTGACATTTTTGACAGGCCCTAACTCATCTATAGGCTCACCTAAAAGATTAAATATTCTTCCCAAAGTTCCCTCCCCTACTGGGACGGTGATGGGTCCTCCGGTATCTAAAGCTGGCATCCCTCGAACCAGCCCATCAGTTGATGCCAAAGAAACGCACCTCACCAGGTTGTCTCCCAAGTGCAAAGCTACCTCTAAGGTGAGATCAATTCCCCGGTCCTTATCTTCAATCTTTATGGCATTATAAATATTTGGCAGTTTGTCTGCATCAAACTCGCAGTCCACCGTGGCACCGATCACTTGCTTGATTTTTCCGTAATTCATGTTTTACTTTGTCTCCTTATTTGGGGGTAGGACCCGTTGGTTCGGGGTGCCCACACCCCGAACCAGAGATGTTGCGGGGTAAGGGTACCCCGCAACAACAAATGAATAAAACGCAGAGCAAGCTCTGCTACTCCTGTTGTCCGTAGCAGTTCCTCATCTCAATGCCTCGGCGCTGGTGGTGATCTCTAACATCTCTTTGGTGATGGAGGCTTGCCTGAGCTTGTTGCGGACTAGTGTGAGATGCTCGATCATCTCCTCTGCATTCTTATTGGCGGCTCCCATGGAGATCATCCTGGAGCTATGCTCCGAGGCAAACGACTCAGCCAAAGCCATCTGTACTTTGGCCGTGCAATAGTTGGGCAGAAGGCTTGAAAAAATCTTTTCCGCATTCGGCTCAAAGATAAAGTCCAGATACGCTCTTTTCTCTTCCCTTTCTTTCTCGTTTTCTATGCTTAAAAACTTCTCCAAAGTAACCCTGTGTGTCATGGCGGAGAGGAATTTTGTATATAAAAAGTAAATCTCGTCCACCTCCCCAAAGAGATATAGATTGACCAAATCGTTGGTGATTCCCTTAACCTGGCTTAATACCAGATTCCCACCCAAATCCAAATACTGCAACCTGATCTCCCAGGGACGCTTCGAATAGTGAACATATCCCTTCTTTCCTATGGTTACCAAAACAACTTTTTCTCTTTCATATTTTTTCAAAAACTCATCTGCGGCGCGGTATATATTACTGTTATAAGAACCACACAGTCCCCGATCAGAGGATATAATAACCAAAGCGACTTTTTTGACTTCCCTTTTTTCAAAGAGCGGATGGACAAAAGAGGAGGCGGCCTTGGTCAAATTCTCCAACATGCTCTGCATCTTGGAGGCATAGGGACGAGACGACTCCACCCTGGATTGAGCCTTTCTCAGCTTCGCCGCCGCCACCATCTCCATGGCTTTGGTTATCTGTTGAGTGCCAGAAACGCTTTTGATCCTTCTTCTTAGGTCGCGTAAAGATGGCATTTGTCCTGCTCAAACTTAAAACAGAAAACGAAAAACTAATACAAAAGTAAAAAATAAGTCGCTCTCGCACCCTAAAGGGACTGTTGAAAAACCCTGTTGTTCGTGCGGGAATTGAATTTCCCGCACGAGAGTGGTTCGGGAATTCCAATTCCCGAACCAACTTAGCTTTTTAGATTCTTGTTGCAACTAACCGCATTGTCCATTTAGCTGACTTTTTCAACACACCCTAAAGGTGAACACTCCAGATTAAGTTTTCTTTAAACTCGCCTTGAATTCCTCTTTGAATTTGACAATGGCTTCGTTTAATTTTTTTTCAGTTTTCTCATCTAAATCTTTAGTGGTAGCGATAGTGTGACCCGCGTCCGGATATTCTCTTTCCATGAAAGGATAAAATTCTTCCTCAAATTTTTTGACCGAGTCTAAAGGAAGATTATCTAAATATCCATGTGTAGCTACATAAACTATCATCACCTGTTTTTCCACGGGCAGGGGTGCATACTGTCCCTGTTTCAGAATCTCAACGGTCCTCTCCCCTCTTACAAGCTGGGCTCTGGTGGCTTCATCTAACTCTGTCCCGAACTGGGTAAAAGCCGCTAATTCCCGGTATTGAGCCAAGTCCAGTCTCAATCTCCCCGCCACCTTTCTCATCGCTTTCACCTGTGCTTTTCCGCCCACCCGGGACACGGATATGCCCACGTTAATAGCCGGCCTTACTCCCGCATAGAAAAGATCGGTTTCCAGGTAAATCTGGCCATCGGTTATGGAGATCACATTTGTAGGAATATAAGCGGTCACGTCACCTGCCTGAATCTCAATGATGGGTATACCCGTAAGCGATCCACCACCCAACTCGTCGCATAATTTGGCAGATCTTTCCAATAATCTCGCATGAAGATAAAAGATATCACCGGGGTAAGCCTCTCTTCCCGGGGGTCTTCTCAAAAGCAAAGACATCTGTCTATAGGCTTGCGCATGCTTGGAGAGATCATCATAGAACACCACCGCATGTCTTCCCGTATACAAAAACTCTTCACCTATGGCACATCCCGCATAAGGGGCGATATATTGAAGGGGTGCAGGTTCCGCAGCCGTAGCCACCACCACGGTCGTGTATTCCATAGCCCCGTGATCCTCGAAGGTTTTTACCACCTGCGCCACCGTGGAGGCTTTCTGTCCGATGGCTACATATATACAAAAGATGTCGGAGTTCTTTTGATTGAGTATGGTGTCCACCACCAAGGCGGTTTTGCCGGTCTGACGATCACCGATGATCAGCTCCCTCTGTCCTCTGCCTATGGGGATCATGGAATCGATGGCTTTGAGTCCGGTCTGAACCGGCTCGCTCACCGATCTTCTCTGGACAACATTGGGGGCTTTTCCTTCGATTGGTCGAAATTTCTTTGCGGCGATAGGACCTTTCCCATCCAAAGGCTGACCCAAGGCATTTACCACCCTTCCCACCATCACCTCTCCCGCAGGGACCGAGGCTATCCTTCCGGTTCTTCTCACCGTATCCCCTTCTTTGATGTCCTCATAGGGTCCCATAATGGCGGCGCCAACGTTATCCTCTTCCAAATTGAGGATCATCCCGGTCACATCGTTAGGGAATTTTATCAACTCGCTCATCATGGCATCTTCCAATCCCCAGATGCGAGCTATTCCGTCTCCCACCTGAAGGACGGTCCCCACACTCTCCATCTCCAGTTTGGTTTCGTATTTTTCTATCTCCTTCTGTAGAATTGAGCTTACCTCTTCCGGATTCAAAGGCATGATGATAATTTCCTCCTTTTAATAAAGCTTGATACTCGGATAACGTTGTCGAGTCTCGTAACGAAGCTCGTTATTTCGAAACTCGATGCTTGAAGTTTCTCATCTTTGTAGAATTTTCCACCTTCGACCACCGAGCATCAAGCTTCGAAACCAGTTTCGTCACCGCCAACCGAGCTTCGAAAGCTCACGCTCATGAAATCTTCTTGGCACTTTCCAGTAAGTTTTTCCTTTTTTAATGAACTCTGAGGGCCAACATCTCCTCTTTCAATTCATCCAATTGGTGTCTTATGCTTGCGTCAATTATCTTGTTTCCCAGGATCACAATGATTCCGCCTATTATCTTTGGTTCGATCTTTAGAATCATCTCGATTCTTTTGCCGGTGTTTTTCTCCAATTCCTCTTTTAGCTTATTGCCGAAGACCGGATCCAACAGACGCGCGGTAATGACTTGGGCTTGAAGTATACCTTGATCTTCCTTAACCAATCTTTCGTATTCCTCTGCCATTACTAAAAGATATTCTATGCGATGCTTTTCCATAACCAAAATCAGAAAGGAAAACAAGGCTTCGGAAACTAAATGCTTGAAGGCGGTAGTGAAAAGTCCCCTTTTATATTGATCTAAGATTTGAGGAGCTTCCAAAAACTTTTTCAAGTTGGGATCTTTTCTTAAAAGATCGGCAATCGCTTTCAGATCATCCAAAATCCTATCCACTTGGTCAATTCTTTTAGCCGTCCTAAAAAGTGCAGTGGCATACCTTCTGGCTACTTGGGATTCGATCATCAAGAGCCCTCCCCTCTTTGGGCAGGCACCGAATCGATGAACTCGGCGATCAATTTTCTATCTTTCTCTTCATCCAGCCTTTCTCGAATCAACTTCTCTGCCACCCGCATGGTCATATTGACTAAATCGTTTTTCAGTTGCACCTTGGCTTTGTCCACATCTCTCTGGATTTCCTCTCTGCCTTTAGTCAAAATATCTTTGGATTCCTTTCGGGCGTTCTCCTTAATTTCGTTTGCCACCTTCTGCCCCTCCCGTGCGGCTTCTTGAATCTTAACCCGGGCCAAAGAGTCGATCTCCTTTAGCTTGGTCTGGTAATCGGAGAGCAAATCCGCCACCTTTTCTTTCTCTTTGTCGATGTTATCGAACTCCGATTTTATCTTTGTCCGTCTTTCTTCAAGAATGGACAAAAGTGGCTTCCAGGCAAATTTCTTTAAAAGGAAAACCGCTATCAAAAATCCAATTATTTGGGTAACGATCTGTCCAATTTCAAGACCCATAGATACTCCTCAAGAATGACTTGCCGCAGATGAAGTAAGTAGTCCGCCGTTGGCAGTCCGCAGCCCGCCGCCAATCCTCATCCGTTCCATCCGTTTAATCCGTTGACCCGTTTAATCCGTTGACCGTTCTCTTTATGCGATTTTCCCTTGCAATACGAAGACCGTGACCAGAGCATATATGGTCAAAGCTTCAATCAGGGCACAGCCGATGATCATCCCTAACTGGATATTAGCGGCGGCTTCAGGCTGTCTGCCCATGGCTTCCATGGCCGCAGAAACCGCTCGTCCCAAGCCAAAGGCAGAACCCATAGCGGCTATGGCTAAGCCCAGTGGAAGAAATATTGCTAAAGCGGTTTGATAAGTCATCTTTCCTCCTTCCTAAAAGGTTTAAGAGTTCAAAAATTAGTGTCTTCTCGAAAATAGTTGCTGATACATAGGTTTATGTCTGATCAAAATGCAAAACTGTAGCTATTTTTACCTCTCCCCCTATGCGTATGCATCTTCGATCCTCCCCCTTTCCATTTCATGTTGAAAATCCCGCCGTAGGCGGGGGAGAGGGGGACGGGGGGTGAGGTCTTTCAAAAAGTCAACTTTATCAGTCCTGAAAAGCATTGTCCTTATCAAAACCTCCAACAACTAAAATGTAAAAGATCAAAAGCTCAATGTTCCTCGTGTGGTAACATTAAAGAAAAATATATGGTCGAAAGCAAAGTGAAGACTAAAGCCTGAATGGTTCCGGTTAATAAAGCTAAAAAGATAAAAGGCAACTGAAAAGGAAGCCCTATGGGCAAGTGAAAAAAGCTAAGAGCGCTCACCCCTAATCCCACAAACACGGTGATCAAAACATCCTCTCCGGTGATGTTGCCAAAAAGTCGCAGAGAAAGACTTAAAGGCTTTGCCAACTCCTCGATGATGTGAATGGGAATGTTAATCGGAACCAAAAGCCAGGTGACCACATCTTGGGGATCACCCGCCATATGTCTTAGATAACCTAAAGGCCCCAAACTTCGGATGCCCGTATATTGCACATAAAAAAAGACACATATGGCTAATGAGACGGTGGTATTGAGATTGGAAGTCGGCGATTTCATCCCCGGAATCAAGCCCAAAAAATTCATGGATAAAATGTAGATAAAAAGAGTTCCTAAAAATGGAGTATATCTTCTCCCTTGAGGTCCCAGAATTCCACACACGAAATTATCCAATCGCTCCACCGCCATTTCCACCAGATTCTGAAGGTCGCCCGGCAGCATGGATTTTTTTCTGTAAGCTAAATATGCCACCAGGCTGATGAAGATTACAATCATCCAGGAAAAGACAACATTCTCCCAATGATGCAAAAATCCAATAAACGCTACCTTTCCAAATTTCTCATATAAAAGAGTAATGAAATTGGGTAGCTCTGGTGCCCCTTCTTTTGCCTTCTCCACTGTGTGCTTGGCAATCTCTTGGGTTAAGAAGAAACTCAATTTATAACCTCGAAACTTATTCCCAACAGATGAAACAGATTAACCGTCCGCAGACCGCCGTCCGCCGCCAATCCTCATCCGTTTCATCCGTTCAATCCGTTGACCGCTTTCTTTTTCACCTCATTTTTGGGCTTTATTTCTGACTCTTTGGATGTTTCCAACGAAAGTATCCATCTTCCCAAAGCTTTCAAAAACATCACCAAAAAGATCAAAGTGAATCCTGAAACTAAACTCACCGCCGGAAAGTATCGGATATTTCCTTTTTTGATTATCAATAGAACATATCCTATAAGATAAAGCAAAGGAAACTTCACCAGAACAATCAATATGACCTTACCTTTTCTCACCTCTTTGCCTGGTGAAAAGATTTCGGTTATGAGGTTGGTTAAAAAATAAAGGTTTAAGGAACCCCAGAGGGCGCCTACCAAAATCCCGGCTCCGAATCTGAAATTGTAATATACCGTGACAAAGAGAAACCCCAAAACCGCCACGATCAGCGAGGTCTTTATCACTCTATGGATAAACTCAGGTCCCATGGTTAGGTGTAAGGTTAAAGGTGTAAGGTGTAAGGTGTAAGGTCTAAGCTCTTTGCTCTTTACTCTTTGCTCTTTACTCTTAGCTCTTTGCTCTTTACTCTTAGCTCTTAGCTCTCCGCTCTAAACTCTAAGCTCTCTACTCTTTACCCTCTTCGCTTGCCCTTTTGACCAAATTATACACGCCTCTTCCTGCCGCTACGAATCCGAAGAATATGAAAACGATCATTAAGTAAGGTTCCGTATGTAATTTTTTGTCCAAAAAGTTTCCGATGAAATATCCCAGAATCGGTCCCACCGCCAATATGATGGGGATGGTGGTAAAAACCCCGAGTTGTCTATACATCGAATATTTTTCATCTGATTTCTTATTCACACTTTTTCAGCATTGATTCTTATGTGTTTTCGCATTCTTTAAAGGAAACCAACCTGCTACAATCGCTTTTCATTATAATATCTATTGTCCTTCAAGTCAAGTATTTTTAAAAAACAGCTCTGAAAAAGCCAAATTCAAAAAGGCTTTGGTGGATTGTCAGGCTTTAGCTTGACCTGAAACTTGTTGGAAGACAGCGAGTTTCCGTAGGGACGATATCTCTTCAGGATGAACTTTGATCTGAGATGGCTCGACTTCGCCGACCGATACGGGTGCCCGCTCACCATAAATCGATGCACCAGAATTCGCTGATAACTGTTAGCTGAATCCCGCCCAATTTTTTTCAGTTCTTAAGAAAATTCTGCTTGCTTTTTACTATTTTTAAACTATCTTATAAGCAGTCGGGGGAGGAAAGATTTTAGGTTTATGATTTTGGCTTTGAATCCTGAAGTTTGAGCTCTTATCGGTTTTTTGACTCTAAACTCTTAACTTTTAACCTTTTTTTTCGGAGGTGTATGATGTACAAAAAGATTTTAGTGGTTGTGCTCCTTGTTTTCGGCTGGGTGGCTCTACTGTCACTGCCTGCCCCAGCAGAGAATCTCGAGGGCGCAGATCAGATTCAAAGACAAATGATTGTTGAGAATTTGAACCGGATGCCACTTGTGTTTACTGAGAACCAGGGGCAATTGCACGAGGATGTGGGCTTCTATGTCCAAGGTTCCGACAAGACGCTCTACTTTACACCTAAGGGGGTCACCTTTGCGCTTACCGGCACAACCGCCGACAACGAAACACCTCAGCGGTGGGTGGTCAAACTTGACTTTGTCGGCGCCAACCCGGCGGTGCGGGCAAGAGGAGAGGAACGTCAGAGAGCTATTATCAGTTACTTTAAGGACAGGCCCCAGGATTGGAAAACAGGTATCCCGACCTATGGCAAAATTGCCTATTCGGAGCTTTGGCCGGGAATAGACCTTATTTATACGGGCACGGTCAACAAGTTAAAGTATGAATTTGTGGTAAAACCCGGTGCGGACCCGAACCAGATTCGTTTAGCTTATAGGGGTGCGGCCGGAATCTCTGTGAAAGAAACAGGTCAATTAGTAGTTACTACTCCATTGGCAAGCTTCGGAGATGCGGAACCATACGCCTACCAGGAGATTGACGGACAGCGGGTAGAGGTGCCGATGGCTTATGAGTTGAATGGAAAAACTTCTGGCGATGTTTTCGAGTATGGTTTCGATATTGGCAACTACGACCGAACCAAGCCTCTCATTCTCGACCCAGCTGTGCTGGTCTACTGTGGCTACATTGGCGGGACGGGTTCTGACATGGGCTTTGCCATCGCAGTGGACGCTGAAGGAAATGCGTATGTGACTGGGGGCACTAACTCCACAGAGGCGAGTTTTCCAGTGGTCGTTGGTCCTGACTTAACCTACAATGGGAACGGTGACGTCTTCGTGGCAAAGGTGAATGCGAATGGCACCGGACTCGTCTACTGTGGCTATATCGGGGGAAACGACGGTGAAGCTGGCTATGGCATCGCGGTGGACGCTTCAGGCAATGCCTATGTGACTGGTCAGGTGAGATCCACGCAACCGAGCTTCCCTGTATTGAATGGCCCCGACCTCACATACAACGGCGGTGACTATGACGCCTTTGTGGCCAAGGTGAACGCATCTGGGACCGCTCTGACTTACTGCGGCTATATTGGCGGAACAGATTTAGACTGGGGTCGAGGTATCGCGGTGGACGCTTCCGGAAATGCGTATGTGACCGGTTGGACGAACTCCACGCAAGCGAGCTTTCCGGAGGTGGTAGGTCCAGACCTCACCTTCAATGGCGGTGAATATGACGCCTTTGTAGCCAAGGTAAACGCATCAGGGACTGCTCTGAGTTACTGCGGTTACATCGGCGGGACAGATGTAGATAGGGGCGCAGGCATTGCGGTGGACGCTTCGGGGTATGCCTATGTGACTGGCTCCACCAGCTCCTCACAGGCAAGCTTTCCGGTGGCCATTGGCCCAGATCTAACTCACAACGGCGGCAATGACGTCTTTGTGACAAAGGTGAATGCCAGTGGGGCTAACCTGGTTTATAGCGGTTTCATTGGCGGGGACAATCAAGACTATGGCGACGGCATCGCGGTGAGTCTTTCAGGAAACGCTTATGTGACTGGTGACGCAGCCTCTACCGAGGCGAGCTTTCCTGTGGTTGGCGGGCCTGACCTAACTCACAACGGCGGCTACCAGGATGCCTTTGCGGCTAAAGTAAAAGCAGACGGCACTGCTTTGGACTACTGCGGCTACATCGGCGGCACAGATTGGGACGAGGGCCAGGGCATCGCGGTGGACAATTGTTGGGCGTATGTGACTGGCTGGACGGAGTCCTCCGAGTCAAGCTTTCCGGTAGTTAATGGTCCTGACCTCACTTACAATGGCAGCCGGGATGCTTTTGTAGCTAAAATTAACGCGGATGGGACTGCTCTGGACTTTTGCGGCTACATCGGTGGAACGGATGTTGACGCAAGCTTTGGTATTGGGGTAGACCTTTCGGGCAATGCATATGTGGCGGGACATACATGGTCAACGGAGACCAGCTTTCCTGTGGTTGTTGGGCCTGATCTAACTCATAACGGCGGAACCTATGATGCCTTTGTTGCGAAAATTGGATCTGGTTTTCTAGCACGTGGTTATTGGCGTTTCAATGAAGGAAGTGGTTCCACCGCTTACGATGCGACAAACAACAATAACGATGGAACAATCACCGGACCAGGTTGGACTTGGACCAGCGGTATTTCTGGATCTGCTCTATACTTCAATGGAGGGGGACAGTTTTTTGATGGTGACGGTGTCACTGTCCCACATTCTTCCAGTCTGGATATCAACGGTAGGTTCACCGTCGAAGCCTGGATTAAAGCAACTGGATCAGATAACTACCTGGCAATCGTTGATAAATATGAATATCAAGATCCACTTTCCAAAGGATTTACACTGTATCTCAACAATGGAAACCTCAGACTTTCAATCTACTCTGCTTCTCATGGAGAAGGAACCTGTATTGGAACCTCTGATCTGAGGGACAATACCTGGCATCATGTGGCTGGGACGTGGGATGGCGATTCTATGCGAGTCTATGTTGACTGTCAGATGGAGAGGAAAGCAGCATGGACCTGTCCACCAGCTTCAACCACTAATAATCTCGGGATTGGCAAACGACTTAGCGGCCACGGTGGATATATGCCCTTTTTAGGTAATATTGATGAGGTTCGCATATATTCATCTGGAAGAAAATGTGGCGATGTCAATGCAGACGGGACGATAAATGTAAATGACGTGGTGTATTTGATAAATTATCTTTTTGTTCCAGGTAGTCCTGCTCCAATTCCATTACTAGCTGGAGATGCCAATTGTGACGGGGCGGTTAACGTTAATGATGTCGTCTATCTCATCAACTTTCTATTTATCAGTGGACCACCACCGTGCTATTAGTCCTTGGCTGGCAAACTAATTTTATTCAACGCACAAAAGCCCCAGTTCTCAACAAACTGGGGCTTTTCTTTCGGAAAACTATTACAATAATGGGTGCTAAAGCACGGTCAATAAAAGGTAAGACTATCTTATTGACTCCGCATGCGTTTGAAACCTTCTTTGTCTAACCGTTCGATCAGGGCTTTTATTAAAATGGGCCAGGCAATGGTGGCATCACAGAAAACCTCAGCCCAAAGCCCTCCTTCTTTTTTGGGGATGAATTTACCCCAGGAGACACCTTCGCTATAAGTACAGCCGGAAAGTCCTCCCCAATGCACTGGCTCGGGACAGATCCGGATTCCATATTTAAAACGGGTGGGATCTTTTTTCTCCTCGCCAAGTCTACGACACGCCACCTCTAAATAAGGTCCAACCTGCTGAGCCCAGTTTCGAGGAACTCCGCCTCCGATGGTGAAAATACCGATATGTTTAGCATTTGCCACCCGGTTAGAGTAATCCTCTAAATCCAGGAAGGAATCAAACTGAAGTGGGGGTTTGCCTTGGTTTCTTCGCCTCTTATTACAAATTACAAAATCAAAACCAAGCTCGCTATCCGTAAAAGCGGGAATATAAATTGGAACCTTCTTCTCAAAGGCGCTTTTGAGAATCCCACGTCCCTTTTCGTTTCTTGACAGATATTCTCCTATCTTAGCGAGAAGTGAAAAGCTTGATAGAGAGGAATCAGAATCTAATTCTTCCCATATATTCTCTAAAATTAAGCTGGTATCGTCCAGATTCTTTTCCGCTTCGATGGTGTCGTAAACTCTGTTGTATCCATGTTTATAAAGTTCAGCATCTTCCATTTCTCCGTCATATTTGAAATGATAGGCTCCCACCTCCTCTACCAGTCCATGCATGACCAAGGCTCCGGTGCAAATGATAACGTCTAAAAAATCACGGTCGATCATCTCGCATAAGACCAATCCCATTTTTGCCATGGTCATGGCTCCGGAGAACGTGCCCACGACCAGACAGCGAGGATCCTTTAACATGGCACTGAAGACATCTAAAGCCTCACCTAAGTTTCTTGCGCCAAAAGCGGTTTTCGACATTCCCACAAGCATAGTCTCAAAGTCATTCACTTCAGATAGATCCAGAGAGCGGAGAGGTTTTAAGTTATGGGTAAAACCATCTCCGAAATCTCTTTTCTCCCTTTTTTTCTCCCTATCAACCATACCACCTCCTGGCATGCGTATGCATTCATACGAATATGTGTCCCTACCGGAACTTGTCCTATGGACTCATAATTCGGACTCATTCTAATCAGAATAATTGTTTGATTTCTTGGCCTCCAGATCGTGCGCATGTTGAATCGATAATTCTTAGATTTAAATTATACTCTCATTCCTTTATCAAGTCAAGTTTTTTTCAATATCAATTGAAATAGACGAAAACAGAAAGCTCAAAAGTCTGGCAAGATACATGCGACTGTAACTGACGAAAAACCCAAAAGAACTTTGGAAATAATATAAATGCGGAAAAACCTATATTGGCAGGAATTGTAAAAAGGAGGTAATTTCCTCAGACGGTTTGAGCCGTTTGCAGAATTTTAACTTCTGGTTTTTTATATTTTTGCAGGTAGACCACAAAGACCGATCCCTTCCCCAATTGGCTTTTAAATTCTATTTTGCCACCAAGATTGTTCACCAATCTTTGCACGATAGCCAATCCCAATCCGGTGCCGTTCTTCTTGGTGGAATAAAATGGAGAAAAAATCTTATCTTTCTGCTCCTCGGTCATCCCTTTTCCCTGGTCCGTTATGGCGGTGGGAACCCAATCGGAGTCCTCGGGCTCTTCACCGTTGAAATAATATTGATCTATTTGATTTAAGCTTTGGTTGGTAATCAAAATCTCCCCTGATTTTTCCTCCATGGATTCGATGGCATTCACCAGAAGGTTCAAAAGAATCTGTTTGATTTGATTCTCTTCACCCAGGACATATAAAGAATCCGAAATCATCTCTTTTTTTACAGAAATTCCTTGCCCCAAAGCTGGATGTTTTTTGACGATCTCTATTACTTCGTCCACCAGATGGGGTAGCTCCACCTTGGTGAAAACGGCTGGTCCGATTTTGGCATATTGCAGGAATTCAGTTAAGATTTTATTTAATCTTCCGGTTTCCTTGATAATTAACTCCAAAAGCTTTTGATTCTCACCGGACAAGGAAAGCTCTTCCTTTAAAACCTCCACTGAGCCGGAGATGGAAGCCAGAGGGTTTCGGATTTCATGGGCGATCCCGGCGGAAAGCTCCCCCACCGCGGCTAATCTGTCTGCGGTCCTGATTCTTTCTTCTAATTTCAACGCCCCCGTGATATCCTGAAAGATAGCAATGACACCACGTATTTCTCCCTCTTTATCTCCCAGAATAGAAGTGCTTATGCCCAGAGGAACTTTTCTGTTATTTGCGCCGGTGATATATAACACGTCTCTGGAATCAACCTGACTGAACCTCAGGGCCTGATAGAACTTCTCCCCCAGCTGGGGCATCCTTTTTTTAAACACATCCTCGTAATTTTTCCCTTTGACTTCTTGCTCTTTATATCCTAAAATTTCCTCTGCGGCTCGATTGAAGTAAATTATTCTTCCCAGAGCATCAACGGTGACAAGACCGCTTTTCACATGCCTCAAGACGTCATCCGTGTCCGTCCTTATTCTGTTCAATTCCACCGAGGCGCTCCACAGCTCCTCCCCCTTTATCTTCACCCTTTGAGCCAAATAGCCTCCGATGAAAGCCACCAGATAAAAAGCACAGATATAAAGAAAAACTTTATAAAAGGTTACATCATTAACGTAGCGCAAATTTTTTAAGGAGAAGAACGAAAAGCCAAAACCCTCCTGCGACAATATGGTGAAAACATAAGAGAGGATGGACAAACTCGCCACAATCACGCTTCCCCCCAGATGATAAACCAAACTGGTGGAGATGATGGTGAGAATGAAAAGAACCGCAAACGGGCTATCCACCCGCCCGGTATGGTAAATCACCCCGGCTTCGATAACGATCTCGAAGAGGATGTGTAAGGCGATGATGAAGTTGAAGAGAAACTCATAAGTCCTCTTTAAGTCCAATAAAATGATTGCCAGCGAAATTAAGGTCAAAAGGCTGTAAATCAAAAAAGGAACAAACAGTAAATCTGGAACTTTAAGAAAGAAGACCACTATCCCCAACAAAAGCAGGAAAACGAAAAGGCGGGACAAAAGGAGCCAGGGCACTTTAAGAATTGTCTGCTCAGCTTTTAGGGCATCCAACTTCATATTCTATAACTCTGGGTTTTGATTAATTTTGTTGGGACAGCAGTAGTGGACTGTAACAAAAGTTCAGGGTGTAGGTCGTTGCTCAATTTATTGAGCGTTGTCGCCAGTACGCCCCGATTTATCGGGGCAACTACAATAGGGAACAAATTTGTGTTACACGCCACTATTGAAGATAAATTAAAAATTCAAAAATAGAAGTTCATAATTACAATTCAAAATTGAGGCTCTTCTCTAAAAGAGTTGCTTAAAATATTGACTCATCTGCATCAGATATCGAAACGATGGCCACTTTTACCTCTCCCCCTATCTCCCCCTCTCCACAAATGAGACTGTGTCATAATTCGGTTTTTTGTAGCCGCAGACTTTAGTCTGCGAAAACCGTTTGTTGAATTCCAACAGCTTACGTCCATATGGACGGCTACAAAGTCAAAACATGATTGTGACACACCCTCAAATGTGGAGAGGGGGACGGGGGGTGAGGTCTTAATTCACTCTGTTATATTATGCTCGGTTTGCTAAGCTATTTACAATCTTATTCTTATCAAAAATTTCAGCCACCAAATTGGAGAAGACCTTTCTTTTTTAATTTTACTCTTTGGGTTTTGAACTCCAGTGACTTGCGAATTCAGATAGGACCTAGCTTCTAAATCAACAGTCCTAAAATTCTGCCAAATAAATTATTAAAATTTACACCACTGTCAAAAAGATTTAGCAGTGGTGTTAGATTCGAAGAATACCTTGCATACAAAGAGCAAACTATTTACGGTGAGCTAATTCGCGTAAATGCATACGCATCGACCCACACACGAATTCTATGTCTGGAGATGGCTTTAACTTATCTTCCCGATTATCTCGAACATAGGAAGATACATGGCAATCAGGATTCCCCCGATAACAATTCCCATTAAGACTATGATCACCGGCTCGATCATGGAAGTCAGGGCGGCAACGGCTGCATCCACCTCCTCATCGTAGAAATCGGCGATCTTTGATAACATCTCATCCAACCCTCCGGTTTTCTCTCCCACTGAGATCATCTGGATAACCATAGGGGGAAAGACTTTTGACTCCTTTAAAGGTTGAGTGATGGTCTCTCCTTCCGCTATGGATAAGACCGATCTTTTAATGGCGTCATGAACCACCCGGTTGTTGGAGGTGCGAGCGGTGATGTCCAGTGCATCCAAAATCGAAACTCCCGAAGAGAGCAAAGTTGCCAAGGTGCGGGAAAATCTGGCGATGGAGCTTTTCCTGATCAGATCGCCCAAAAGAGGCAACTTGAGCTTCACCCGGTCAATGTTTAGTCTGCCGCCTGGGGTCTTGGAATAATATCTATAAGCGACGATCAAAATTATCAACGATATCACTCCCGTGAGGATATTTCCTCGAATAAAACCACTTAAAGACAGAACAAACCGAGTCGGGGCCGGCAGCTCGGCGCCCAAGCCCGAAAACATCTTGGCAAAGACCGGGACGATATAGGTTAACATTATAAAGGTAACCCCAATCGCCACGGTCATCACCACAGACGGATAGACCATAGCCCCTTTAACCTTCCTGGTCAAGGCGTCTGCCTTCTCCCGGTAAACGGCTAATCGGACCAAGATGGTATCCAAAGCTCCACCAATCTCCCCGGCATCCACCATGTTCACATACAGATCGTCAAACACCTTCTTATGTCTGGATAAAGCTTCGGCCAAGGTGGTTCCAGCCTGGACGCTCTCCTTTACCTCTGCGACCACCCGTCTCAGCTCCGCCGATTCCATCTGTTGGGACAATATCTCTAAACATTGAACCATGGGAAGCCCGGCTCCGATCATGGTGGCAAATTGCCGGGTGAAACGGGAAAGGTAAACCTTCTTTATTCCGGTTCCAATTCTAAGTCTTATCTGGGAGGATTTGGCAGAGACTGAGGTTACCAGAATCTTGCTGTTTCTCAAAGTCCTCTCCAGCTCGGCCCTGTTTTTAGCCTTCAGCTCACCGGAGACTAAACTCCCGGCTAATGTCTTTCCTTTATAAGTGAAAACCGGCAACTTCGACCTCCTTCAAAATGTTTTCATTTATAGGAGAAAACCCCTTTCATGGTGAAGGCCCTATTTCTCGGTTTGGCATATTCTACACTTTGTGGGCAAACTTCTTATACCTCCATTAGTTCCTGTCGTCTACGTCCATCGGGTTTTCTGGCCAAAAGCTCATTCAGCTCCTGGGGATTTGAGCTTCTCCCCAGCGCATCTCCTAAAGTGATTTTATGTTTAAGATAAAGCTCGCCTAAGGACTCATTCATAGTTTTCATTCCATATTTTTGACCCGCTTGCATTAAGCTGTAAATCTGATGGATCTTGTCATCCCGGACTAAAGCTCTGATGGCCGGAGTGCAAATCATGATCTCCAGAGCCAAAACTCTTCCTCCACCTATCTTGGGAATCAACTGCTGGCTGGCTACGGCCTGCAACACAAAAGATAAAGTAACTCGCACCTGCTCCTGCTGGGTGGTTGGAAAAACGTCTATGATTCTATTGATCGACTCGGCACAAGAGTTAGTGTGTAGGGTGGCAAAAGCTAAATGTCCGGTCTCGGAAATATTTAAAGCCGCCTCCATGGTCTCCAGATCCCTCATCTCTCCGATCAAAACCACGTCTGGATCTTCTCTTAAGGCATATTTAAGGGCACTGGCAAAGGAGGTGGTGTCCGAATAGACCTCTCTCTGATTAATCAAGGAGGAGATGTGTCGATGAAGATACTCGATGGGATCCTCCACGGTCAGGATGTGACAATGTCTTTCCTGGTTGATCTTGTTGATCAAAGCCGCCAAGGTGGTGGATTTTCCGCTCCCGGTGGGACCGGTGATCAGGACCAGACCGCGAGGCAAATCAGCTAATTCTACCACCGCCTTGGGTATGCCCAGCTCCTCGAAGCCCGGGATTCTGAAAGGAATCTGCCTTAATGCCACGGCCGCGTTACCCCTCTGCATAAAGACATTACACCTGAATCTGCTTAGATGCTCAATCCCAAAGGAGAGGTCCAATTCGCTTTTCTCCTCGAATGTCTGCTTCTGCTTTTCACTCATTATGCTGTAGGCTAATTTTTTCGTATCCTCAGCAGAGAGAAGCTCGAATTCGGTTTTGACCAATTTCCCATCTATTCTCAGCTGGGGAGGGGAACCCACAGTCAGATGAAGATCAGAGGCATTTTTTTTCACCATTATTTCCAATAGCTCTCGCAAGCTCACCATGTCAGTTTCTCCAGTTAGGTTTAGTCTCTAAATGGGCTTCTTAATATCTATCGACCCTAAAAGTGTAATTCTTAAATCTTCTCTGGACTCGTTTAAGGGACGTTGATCTTTTCGCATCCGGGCATCCTAAAGAGTGGTTAGAAGAGGTTAATCTTGAATGTTCACCCTAAAGGCCGTGTGGCTTCAGGTAGACCAAAAAAAAGTTCCCTTTTCTTCAAGGAAGTTAATAATCCCGTCAAAGAAAAGGAGGCTTCAAAGATAATTCCCCCGCTTCAAAGTCTTCATGGACCACTACCTCATAAGGCTGTCACTGCCAACACTTCAGCCACAGTGGTGATGCCTTTCTTAAGTTTTTCCAAAGCCGCCCATCTTAAGGGCAGCATCCCTTCCGCTATGGCTTGCTGCTTTATGTCGGGATTGGATGCTTTGGCTATTATCATCCTTTCAATCTCCGGAGACATCGGCATAACTTCAAAAATTCCGGTTCTTCCTGAAAAACCCGTGTTATTACATTCAGCACAACCTTTTCCTTCATAAACTTTAATCTCTTTAATCTCATTTTCAGAAAGTCCCAACATTTGCAAGGTTTCGGGTGGCACCTTTGCTTCCCTCTTACAATTGGGACAGATTTTACGCACCATTCTTTGAGCCATTACCAGTTTAACACATGAAGCCACCAGATAATCAGGAACCCCCATATCCACCAATCTCTCTATGCTGCTGGGAGCATCATTGGTATGCAGGGTGGAAAAAACCAAATGCCCGGTCAAAGCCGCTCTCACTGCGATATCGGCAGTCTCACCATCTCTTATCTCTCCCACCATGATCACATCTGGATCCTGCCTTAAAAATGATCTCAAAGCCGAGGCAAAGGAGAGTCCAATCTCGCTTTTCACGTGGACTTGATTTATCGCCTCAAAGTTAAACTCCACTGGATCCTCCGCCGTCATGATGTTGATGTCTGGGGTGTTGATCTGTTTCAAAGCGGAATACAAGGTGGTGGTCTTCCCTGATCCAGTAGGACCGGTGACTAAGATCATGCCATAAGGAAGATGGATGGCCCGGTCGAACTCTTTCAGGGAATGTTCGGAAAAGCCCAGCTTGGTCAAATCCACGTTTACGCTTCGGGGATCTAAAATACGCATCACCACCTTCTCTCCGAAGATGGTGGGCAGGACCGAGACCCGCAAATCCACCGCTCGATCGCCGAATTTCACCTTTATTCTTCCATCTTGGGGCAGCCTTCTTTCGGAGATGTCTAAATCCGCCATGATCTTCACCCGGGAGACTATGGCGGCTCTATATTTGAAGGGCAAAGGAGACATCTCATGCAGATCCCCGTCTAATCTATATCTGACCCTTATCCTTTTTTCGTAAGTCTCTATATGAATGTCTGAACACCCTCTTCTGATGGCATCCGCAATGATGGAGTCCACCAGTTTGACCAAAGGTTTATCCTGAACTTGTGATCTTAGGTCCTGCTCCGTGGGAACTTCTTCACTTTGCCCTATAACCTCCAAACCCTCCTCCTTCAAGCCCTTCAAAATTTCGTCTATGCTTCCGGTATCTTTATAGTAGGCATCTATAGCTTTTTGGATGGCTTTTTCCGGACTGATCACCGGTTGCACGTTATAGCCGGTGATGAACTTTATGGCGTCCAAAACATAGATATTATTGGGATCGGAGATGGCTACGACCAAGGTCTTGCCCAGTTTGGTGATGGCTATGACGTTGAATTTTCGGGCAATGTCCGCAGGGATCATCTTCACCACCTCGGGATTCAGTTCGATGTCAGAAAGTCTCAAAGCCCCCATGTTCAACTGCTTCCCGATGAACTCGGAAAGCTCCTCCTCGTCCGAGATAGCTCCCGTCCGAACCAAAATCTGTCCTAACTTCTCATCGCCTTTTTTTTGGAGTTCTAAGGCTTTGGTAAGCTGTTCTTCTGTGATCTTACCTGCCTTGACCAGCATCGTTCCTAATTCATGTAACATCGTTTATCACCGGTAAAGATTCGAAGGTTTGAAAAACTCACCAAAGAGTCCCCCTTTTCGAGGAAAAAACTGCCACCTTTTGAAAGGACAGCTAAGGTCTCTTTGGAGAAAAGTTCAAATTAGCCTTCTTGAGAAAGACTTCTCTTTCAGATATCTCTGTCTTCTTGGTCTTTTTTGAAAAGAATTGGCTTTTTTCTCCCTAAAGTCAGATGCGTATGTATTCATAAGAATTTGCCGTTTGAGCATGACTTTTTTGTCTGTTTGGTTCCTATTCGCTGAAGATATCGTCAAGCTTGGATTCCAAGGAGGCAGAAAAACCGGAATCTATCTCGCTTTTTTTATCCCTTTTCTCTTTGGTGGCGAAGGCCAAAATAGTTGCCAGCTCTTCAGCGGTCTCCTTGGTATAGAGTCTGACCAAGCCGATGGTGGTTCGATCATCGAAGATGACTGCTAAGATGCTCCGTTCTCCCGCCAAACAGACGTGAATGTGATCCTTTTTCCCTTGATGAAAAAGAACGGAGAACTCCGGCTCGCCTACCAAGCGTGCGATCTCTTTGGTGGAGGCGAAGCTTCCAGCCAAAAGCGCCGCCAAAGCGGTGGTATCCAAAGATTGGGTGAAACCCTGGCGAGTGATCAGGTGACCATCTTTATCCACCAAAAGGGCACACTTAGCTTGAGAATTCTTGATCAGCTGGTTCAAAATCTTCTCTATCTCTTTGATCTCCTCTTCATAGATTACCAGATATTCTTGTCCCAATTTGGCACCTCCGGTCTACCTATTTAAAAGATTCTTAAGAAAACGCCACAGGAAAAATCCTTTTGATTCGGATTTCTTTTTTTGTCTGGCGGCCGACCAGCTTATTATGGTGGGGCTCTCCCCCGCCTTTGGCAGAGATGGTCCACTCTCAGCTTTTCCGCCAGAGGCGGATCCGCCTTCGGCGGACTTTTCCTCTCCGTCATGGGTCAACCCTTCAGACGAGATCTCCTCTTTTTCTGTCTCAAATCCCTCTATTTTTTCTGGAGTCGGGGTTTTATGCTCTATTTGATGCTGAGCCGGCAGAGGCTCCCTCTCATCCAGGCACTCACCCACCTGCCCATACAAGCTCGGACGAGCCTCCGTCTGGGGGCACGCGTATGGGTGGGCGGAGCCGGACCATTCTTCTGAAGCGCCAAAGAGTTTCTCCTGCGGAATCGCCTCCGTTTCCTTTTTTTTCAAAAGCTCCAACCTCTCGGGGAAAAGACTTACTGAAGCCGGTGTTTTTAAACCTTCCAAATCCGTTACCCTCTCTGGCCAAGCAGACTTTGTTTCCTCCATCACCACCTCTTCAACTGGAGCCTCTTTTTCCGGCACCACTTTTTTCCCTTTGGTCAGATCCAACACCAATTTGCTTATGCACTTTAATGTGTCAAACACTCCTATTCCCTGCGTTGCCACCGTCTCAAAATGAGGAAGCCCTCTGGGATTTAAGATGCTCTCCAGTTCATCCACCGAAGAGATGTCAGAAAGATCCCTTTTGTTATATTGTAACACCAAAGGCAGTTTCTCTATGTCGCATCCATACCCCTTCAAGTTTTCCACCAGATTTTGGTAGCTTTCCATGTTTTCATCCATTTTGGATCTTTGGGAGTCGGCTACAAAAACCACGCCATCCGCGCCTCTTAAGACCAGTTTTCGGGTGGCATTATAATAAACCTGCCCGGGGACCGTATATAGCTGAAACTTTATGGAAAATCCGTGAATTCTGCCGATGTCCACAGGCAGAAAATCAAAATACAACGTTCGGTCCTGATCGGTTGCCAGGGAGATGAGCTCCCCTCTGCTGGGGGACGGAATTTTCTGATGAGCGTATTGCAGATTGGTGGTTTTGCCGCAAAGCCCCGGACCATAATAAACTATTTTGCACCAGATTTCCTTAAAGGCATAATTTATGGAAACCATTTTTTGTTCCGCTTTACTGTTTTTGTCCGGCCGGGGACCTCTTTTGGGCAAGATTCACTTTCTCTGCCGCATTTTTGACTTCCAGTCTGATCAAGCCCACATTCACCTGGGGATCGGTGGTTACTGCTAAGATGCCGATGCCGACGTCGGTCAAAAACAATTTCCCGTTGCTTGCCTCCACGGTTACCTGTTTTAAGGCATCATCGGAAAGACGGCTCATCGATTTTTGCACGGTGCTTATGATAGAGGCCGCCAATGCTCCGACTTCTTCATCCTGAAGCTGTGTCCGCATATCCGCCGCGATGACGATGCCATCTTTTCCCACAATCATGCTCCCGTTGACTCCCGAGGTCTTATTCAACTCTTCCAATATCTCGTGCATATCACTCCTCCACACCTTTTAAGATTTTCTGACTATATCTTTCTTCCAAATGTTTCTTTATCATTCCCGCGGCTTGCGAGATTCTCACCGAGAGAAGCTCGTCCGTATGACGATCGGCCACGGTGACCAAAGTAAAGCTTAGAATCTGATTCAGGCTTATCCACAGATTGGGAGTATGAATTCCAATCCTTTCTAAGTTACTTTCGTTTATCTTCTTCAAGAGGTTGTGGTTCGCTTCTTTTAAGCAAATCGCCAGGGAGGCAAAAAGCTCTGGGTCAAAATCAGATGATGTGTCACCACCCACCACCAAGCCTAAATTATCCACCAAAATTGCCCCCTTCACTCCCGAATACTCCCGCAGGTAATGTAAAGCCTTCTCTATGTCCGCTTTTTTTGCTCTCTTCTTCTCAGTTGAAGATGACACTCTCATTTGATCCCTCCCGGACTTTGATATCTGACTCTCGAAAAAGGTTAAAGGGGTTTCTGGGGCTATTTTTTTAAAACCTTCGTACTCTTTTTTTGGCCCAGCAGGTCTTTTCTTCATAACCATCTCAAAAGAAGACTTAAGGATAAAAGGCGACATTATCGCTTGTAGCAAAAAAGCAGGTAGGTAGTGGTGGATTCCCAACTTCAAAGCAGAAGATAAATCTAAAGAGAACATGGCTACCAAAAAAAGACCGGAGCAGATTCCCACGGAAAACCGATAGGCCAGGGTTAAAAGAGCAAAAAAGACTACCCAAAGGGCGGATGCTTTGGAGAACAAGACGAAAAAAATCACCACATACCAGCCTAACTCAAAAGCAAAAAGCAAAAAGGAGGACATATCCACCCTGAACCCAAAATCTTTTGGGAAAAAAATTAAAGGAACCACCACGATGAATAAGGAAAGCAAAAGGATGCCCCTTGTTTCTCTGCTTTGATCTGAAGTCACCTTCTCCCCCCAATCTTTAGTTTAAATGCGAAGATACCTGAAGGATGCTGCGCATATGCTCAAGTAATTCAACCACTCTAATCTTCAAAGCTCCCAGGTTGACCTCGGCTGAGCAACATAATACAAATCTATACTTCTCAAACTTCATTATCCATAATTTGAAATCCCCAAGCTCCACTAATATCTGTTCTACCTCTCCTAAGCCTATTTCTGACATCCCCTTCTTAGCGTATTTAAATATGGTAACGGCTATAGCTCCTAAAAGCTCTCGATTAAACTGAGGATTAAGCTTCCCCTCCACTGTTAAGCCGTCTTCTCCCACCACCAAGGCCCCTAACACAAAAGGGAGTAATTTCAGATAATCCACGGCATCTTTGAAGTCAACTATTTTTTCTATCTGCCAGCGTTCCTTCGCCACCATATCCTCATAGCCAGCTTTTCCTAAGTCGGCTTCCTCCCTCAGCTTGGTTAGAAGATCCTTCACCGCTTGGTTCGCAGGATCGGTGGCTCTTAATTTCTCTAAAATCATTTTTGCATCTCTTATTTGCCCATTTTTCAAAAATATCTGCGCTAAAAGCAACTCTGTGGTTTTAGTTTTTCCATCAGCTTGAACGGCTAAGGAAAGTTCCTTTTCAGCCTCTGCGTACATCCCGCGGTCTAAGTTTATCTTAGCCATCACCAGATGTCCGGCACCGTAATCTGGGTGAAGTTTCAGCCCCTTATTGCAGATGCTGAAAGCCTTGGCTAACTCCCCCTTTTTCCGATAAGCATCAGACAGGGCTGCGAATATGCATGAGTCAGGATTTTGAGCCAAAATCTCTTCACACTTTTCAATTCTCTCATCCAGTTCCACGTCCTTGGGCATAAAAATCCTCGAAAGACTACGAGAATAAAAGTTCATCCTCCCTTTAGGTAAATTCTTCCTTTGGATCGAGTTCAAACTTCCCCTCACACCAAAGGCCGAATGCAAAATCAGACGAGATCGGGATGAACTTTTCTCAAGTCTAAAGAATTCGTGCAAAAGCTCAAAAATTCGTATGAATGCTCCGCATCTGGTTAATTAGTTTATCGACAATCAAATTCGATTACTTAACTTTCATCCTTGAAAAACCGAAGCTGAAGCGATAGTGTAAACTTGCCCAACCCTAAGTTGGATTTGTTCTTTGGATTGCGGGAGGAGGAGGACTAAAAACCCGTCGGGGAGGGGTGGAGTTGAATTTTAAAAAACAAAAGACCCGTAGGGGAGAAACCCCTTATTCTTTCAAGATCAACTCAGAACCTTTTTGATAAAATAAATACCCAAAGCCAAAGACAAAATGGACAAAAGTCGGATAAGGGAAACTATGGTGAAAGGAACATACAAAAGCCCGCTAGAGACAAAAAGACTGAAGAGCTGGGCGACCGATAGAATGGCAAAGGAAAAGGAAAAGAGAAGAAAGCCGTATGAAAGCTCCCCATCTTTTAAGAAGGATTTCACCTTTAATGAAGAAAGAAAGCAGAAAAGGACTCCCAAAAGAAGTAAAACATCTAAAACTGCCGGCAAAAAACCTGAAGAGGAATGTGCCACCATCCTACTCGGGGGAGCAAAAGCTTCTTGAGGAAAAAAGGCTACCCCCACAAAAAGCAAAAACCATATCCTGAAAAAAGCTTTAGATTCTTTCTTTTTCATCATTTTCAAAGAGTTTGCTGATGGAAGACGCTTATGCATTTTTTAAAAAAAATTTAAGGTTTTAAGCAACTCTTCTTCGAGATCATATTCCTTAGCTATTTCCCTGTCCTGAGCGATGATCTGAGCCGCTTCTTTTCTGATCTCCGCGATAGTCTCTCTGGTCACATTTTTGCCTAAGGTCAAAAAGACGGATTTGAGGTATTCCGCAAGCAAAGCATTTAGTCCGTCCATGAGTTTATGGAATCTGATTGGTTTCGATATCCTGGTCACCGCATTTTTTAAATTTCCAAAGTTAAGAAAGTCCTCGGAACTTACCAGATTAGCCAGAATCGGGTGATAGGTCTTTTGAAGTTGAAGAGAGTTGTTGAGGATCTTTTTTGCTCCTTCTCCTAATTTCCGGGCTACGGTTTTTTCAATAGTCTGGTAGGAGACAGCATATAATTGGATCACGATCTCCAAAAGAAGCTCTTCTTTTTCTTTGTGAGGTTTTTGGATTTTTTTCTTCCCCCCTGCTTCTACCAATCCTAAAGTTAATAAATTATATATGGCTTTAGAGGCAAGAAATTCTCCAAGTGAGCTTAATCCCACTATCTCCGGAATTGTTCTTTCTCCATTAATCAAAACCAGTGTTTGTAGATCGTCTAAATTTACATTCACCCGGCTGGATTTAATCTTGGGATCTGGCACCACCCTCAAGATGACGTCATCTGCTGGCAGAAACTTTTGGATTTGGTTTGCCTCGTCGATTCTTTTTGTCCCCTCCATCACCATATTCATGGTAATAATCTGAGTGGTAATTTGATCTGCGGGGGGAAGTTTACCCTCCAAAAAGATGAACTCTCCGGAGGTCCAACCGAAAAGATTATACAAGATCTCCTCAATCTGATATTTTAGATATTCCGCCAACTCCTCTCGGCTTAAAAGCCCCATCTCAAAAAGAAGTGTGCCCAATCTCTTATGGGAGAACTTCTGAAGGTTGATCGCTTTATCCAACTCCGCTTTGGAAATTTTCCTTTTCCTCAAGACGAGGTTGCCCAATAAGACATCCTCATTGCCGAAAGAGGTGGCATAAATTATGTTGCCCTTTAGGAAATAGATCTCCCTTTTTTGAATATCGCCCGAAACAGATCCCTTGAGTGCAAATTCTCTATCATGAGATCGAAAGATCGAAAGCATTCCGGTCTTTCCGGATGTGCTGATAAGTTGCAAAAGATCGGCCAGAGAGACTGTCCTTAAATCTCCAGTAAGCCCGGCCTCTTTGGTTTTGGTGCTCATAATCTTGAGAAGAAATCTTAGAATTTAAATAGACCATGCCCCTTGCTTGCCTAAATACACAAGCAACTTTTGGCTTGTCTATAAATTATTAATCGGGAAAATTGATCAATTCTTAACCATTTGATCCACAAAAGATATGGAGTGGTGAGCATAGTTTCCCGCTTGAATGCTCAAAATCTCCTTTTTTGAAATCAGAAGTGCTGGTAATTGGTATGGAGGATTACGGAGACCCGTCTGGAAGGATTATTGACAATCCTTAAAATAATAACCGCAGAGTTTGGTTGGGAAAACTGGACCTTAGTTTTCAATAACTTATGGCCTTGTGGGCGGCTACTGCTTTTACACTAAGTTTTTGGACCACCTGTCTTCACAACAGGCAACCTAGCCATTGGTTAAAAAGACTAACGCGCAGGAAAGCTTTTGTTTCAGAATTATGGGGTCCTGCTTCAGGGCTTTTTGAATCTAACTTAAAAATTTGGAAAAATGAGAAATGATGCAGGGAAGGTAATCCTACATATTTTCCTTGTATCAAGCAATGCTAAAGGATATGCTTGGTTACAAGCTGACCACTTACCACTGCTCACTTGGGGCTGACCTTCTTTGCTTCTTTGATCACCCCATATGTCCCATCATCTAAGTCCGCTAAAAGCTTAAGATATTTGTATCGTTCCTCTGAGTCGGCCTCCACCGCTTTTTTATCCACTGAAGCCAAGAGCACACGGCCGAATATGACCACCTGATCCCCATATTTTTTCGTCCAGTCCAAAGAGCATTCTAAGTGCGCCCTGCATTCAGCAATGCGAGGTGTGGAAAGTTTGGCCGACTTGATGGGCGTCAAGCCCGCCTTCTCGATGTTTTTATTCCCCTCGGTTTCCATCCCCGATACATTCCATATTTTTTTAGCCAACTCCGCCCCCGGAATATTTATAACAAATTCTCCAGTGGACAAAATGTTTTTGGCCGTAGGTTGGCTCATATTACAGCCAAAGCCAACTATAGCCGGACGGGAGGCAAAAATGGAAACCCAGCTTTGCGGCGCCAAACTGGGAACCTTCTCCCTATTTATCGAGGTAATCAAAACCACTTGTCCCACTAAAGGAAAACGAAGAGGAAAAGCATCTTTCGGATCACCTAATAGGGGAAACGAATCAACGTTCCTCGAACCACCGAGGTCGAAATCGACCTTCTCTATTTCTGTTTTCATCTGTGCTCCTTTTATTTTTTACTTTAGAATCAAACTCCTATTTCTAACTTTATATACTCGTTTTTGTCGCCTATGGTCAAACTTTTGTTCACCAACAAAAGAGAGCCTTCTTTGTGGAATTTTTTGCAGTTTTTCAAAAGAACTGTAAATTCGATTGGAAAAAATATATAACTTTTTTATTATGTCAACAAAAATCTCAAGAATTTTTTTTCTTCCGGCTGTAAGAGCAAAAATGGACCTTCTTTAGGTGTTTTGAAATTTACACTTTGTTTTTATACGAGAAGTCCCCCCACATATATTTGCAGGAATGAAGAGAAATCACTTTTTGATTTTTACTCTTTCCTTGTCGATTCTTCCATGCTCCCAGGCTTCCACAAGGATTTTAGCCACTTTTGGATCGAACTGGGTGCCGGAGCAATCTTTGATCTCTTTGATGGCAAGCTTAAAACCTTTGCTTTTTCTATAAGGTCTATCTGAGGTTATGGCATCGAAGGTATCCACCACGGCCATCAAGCGCCCCTGGATAGGTATCTGTTCTCCTCTTAATCTGGTGGGATAACCTTTGCCATCATATCTTTCGTGATGATAAAGGACATACGGGATGGCCGGCTTCAAAAAAGATATCCCTTCCAATATCTTTGCTCCACAAGCTGGATGCTGTTTCATCACTTCGAATTCCTCTTGGGTTAAAGCCTCCGGCTTATTCAGTATTGCGTCTGGAACCCCGATTTTACCAATATCGTGTAATATCCCTCCCATTTTCACCTCCCACAGCTTATCCTCCTCCCATCCCATCTGCCTGGCGATAAGCTCGGCCATATACCAGACCCTTTCCGTGTGTCCTCGGGTGTAGGTGTCTCGGGCCTCCACCGCATTGGCTAAGGCGGTGAGAGTCTCCATATAAGACTCCCTTAGTTCCTCATACAATTTAGAGTTTTCGATAGCAGAGGCGGCTTTGGAGACGATGATGGAAAGGGAGTGAATCTGCCCGATGTTGAATGGAGATAGCTGGCCTTCGGTTCGGATCAGAGTCAAAATCCCTATTACCTTTCCCTTGGCCATCAAAGGATGGCTAATGCCTGATCTTATCTTTCTCTTAAACTCCCAGGGGAGGAATCGATCTTCGATTTTATCCTTGTCGAAAATTTGGGGCTTGGCATTTTTTATCACCCATCTGGAGATGGAATCATCTCCGCTTAAAAAGCCACTTTCATACATCCGTGGGGGTATGCCCAGAGACGCTTTAGGGATCAACTCGTTGTTCTTTTCGTCTAAAAGGAGAACCCAGGCCATGTCTGCTTCCAGCTCTTTGATGGCGGTCTCCAGAATCAAGTTCAAAAGAAAATCCAATCGGATGCTTGAACCCATGGCTTCGCTGATCCTATAAAGGGAGACTGTTTCCTTTAGATTAATATTCTCTCGAAGAAGCCTTTGTTTTTCTAAACCCCTTTTTATGACCGCCCTTAGGGTATCCATGGAAAAGGGCTTGATCAAGTAGTCATAGGCGCCTGATTTTAAAACCGCTACCGCATTCTCTATGGTGGGGCGACCGGTCATTAAAACCACCACCGCATCCGGATGAAGTTTGATAGTTTTGTTAAGCACATCCACGCCCGATTTCTCCCCCATAATCAGGTCGGTCAAGACGAAGTCCACCGGCTCTCTCTCTAAAATATCCATAGCCTTTCGAGGATCGCAAGCCATCTGCACGCGGTAATTCGCATCCGCCAGCATCTCTTTTATGACTTCACAGATATACTCCTCGTCATCAACCACCAGAATATGTGGTTCGACAAGCTCACCACCCCGAGCGAAGTCGAGGGGCAGAGCATCGCCAGAGGTTGATCCCGAGACATCAGTCTCCATCGGAGACTTCTTGGACAGTCCCGCCGAAGGCGGGATTTGGTTTGCTTGCTCGGGGGTGGAATTTCTGGTTAAACAGATTCGACCATTGGATTTACTGCTCATGTGCCCCCTTAGAATAGATTATAGAAGTTTAAAGATAAAATGCTAAAGTGCGAATTTATTGAAAATCTCCCGCCGAAAGCGGGGTGATTGAAGCCCCTGTCTCTTAGTTACGAAGTTTTTATCGGCTTTGAAAAAGCGAAAATTGAATTTTTCTATGCTCTTCTTTTGCACAGAGAATTGACAAACTTCAATCTGTGAAAAGAAAAAAGGGCTTTTGATGAAGATCGGTTTTCGCTCAGCGAAGATGCTATCATCCCCGCTTATTCCTTTCTTGTGGATGATAACATCCACAAGGAGCAGAAAAACCAAAAAAATCTTTTAAGGAAGATCACTAATATAAAAGTAAGATTTTTTTACATTCTACTTTATTTCCCCCACCTCGAAGACGCATGTGCACTTCCCTCTCCCCTTGTGGGAGAGGGTTAGGGAGAGGGGGTCGTAGCTAGCTACAGTTTTATGCGGATGTTGGGATATAGGATTTCTAAGAATTTGCTTTTATCGCCAAGTTTTTTGCTGAACAAGGAAACAAAATCCGGGATGGAAAGACCGATCCCGCCATAGAGTTCTCTTTGGGATTGCATTCCTGAATGAGTAACACTATACCCAAATCCGAAACATAGCAGTTTCTTGGGAAGGAAAAGTTTAGTGCGGTATGTTAACCAGTAGATAAGATTCTCATATTCCTCGTAGGTCTGGAGAAAGGGAGTTTTATTCTTAGACAAAAGGTCTTTCTTCCAGCTGAACTTGAAATCGAAATCATTCAGCCAACTATGACGTTTTTTGGCAAGTGCCATTCCCACTCCCAGATAATCGAAAACTAGATCGGAGATACCCAGACCCTGGCTCGGATTATAAGCATCTATGGGATATTCCACCAAAGTGAGAATTAAGGAGGACTCAGAGGAGGAAAGGATTCGGCTGGTTTGGGAAGAAAAACCGACCCAATCGTAAGCCCAATACAAAAGCTGGGTCGTCTTATATCCCCACAAAAAATGACAGATCTCATCGGTCTGAACCAGACCATCACCTTTCCAATCATCTTTTAGATGAAATTTACCCTTCGATTCTCCCCAAGTCTTTATTGCCTGGGGAATACCTACGGCAATCGTCACCACATTCAGTCCAACTACCAGTGAAGCCTTTGTATAATTGATTTTCCTTTGTGCTACAGAATAAGAGGTAAGACCTTTTTTATCAGAGTAATCCACCTGGTAGAACGAAGACCTTTGATCAGGTTCAGGCGAAATTTGATGTTGTTCAAGAATAGGGAATTTGCTGAACTTCTGCCAACCGTTTTCATTTAGAGAAAAAATAGAAGGGAAGAGATGATTTCGAGGTAAGGGCTTTGTTATGCCCAGAACCGAGTCGGATGTGCTGTGATTGAGAACCAAACCATGATCTTTGCTGAATCCGTGCCCGAAAACGGGGACAACCAAAATGTTGAAAATCCCGCCCTTCGACAGGCTCAGGGTGGTGAGCGAAGTCGAACCACCAAAGGCGAGGAAGAAGACAAATACCAAAATCAGAAAAGATATATGTATTCTCTTTCGGCTCACATATTTATTATAACCCAAATTTGAATTTTGTCAAGTATTTTAGAGCAGGCCAAGGACTCTGGTTATGTCAAGATAATTGTGTAAATTCTATTTGGGGCATATCCTGGGGTTGATTTATAACATAAGCTATTAAACCATAAATGATTCTTTCTATACTTCGGGAGTTGTTGAAGGACCGCATAGGGA
>Ga0315279_10001812_pt1 | contig 34175 bp, 39 predicted proteins | sample YL17G06_20_MG_FD_203694 | JGI IMG/M metagenome (GOLD analysis project Ga0315279, IMG submission 203694) | Sediment microbial communities from Yellowstone Lake, YNP, Wyoming, USA - YL17G06_20 | ecosystem: Environmental > Aquatic > Freshwater > Lake > Sediment | place: USA: Wyoming | collected...
AGGCTGATGGGTGAGTGTCTCTTGTCGAGGTTGGTTCGTACGCAGAACAGGGAGCTTGCTTTCAGGCTCGTCGCGTACAATGCCAACAGGATGGTGGTCATCACGTAGGAGGGTTTCTACAGAGCCATATAGGTCTCAAAAATGGAAATATATTTGGAAAAAATTAAATTTCTACAAAATCAAGGAGTTCATTTTTCTAATAACTTTTTGAACGTCTTTACACGTTCGGACCTGAATAGAAATTATGGGCTTCTCTTCTCGATTCGTTCAACCTTCACCTTTATACATTCAGCCCTAGATCAAATGTTACTTGAAGACATTTCTGTAGAGCCACCAAGCAATGGTTCAGACATAGACGTGCAAGGAATTTTAGATGGCAAGCGAATAGTGTTTCAAATAAAGTCATTGACCTCATTTTTATCTGATTATAATAAAGTAATAGATTTTTGGACAAAGAAATTTTATGATGACATTTTAAATAGATATGGTATATTCGCGAAAGTCATTTTCACATCATCCCCACAGAACTCGACAACTATGTCACCTTATATCCTAGAGAGAAAAAAAGTATCAAGCAGTCTCGAAGTAAGCTATGGAGTTCTATACTTCGATATTGATAGCCTCCAATATCCGACATTGAAAAGAGTTAAGAATGCTACCCATAAGAGTTATAAGCAGTTGAGAGACTCGAATGCGGAGTATAAAATAGCAGTTATAGATATAAGACATGAAGCTATCAATGAAGAAACTGCATATAGATATGTACGCGATATTTTCCTTGATAAACGTTATCCGGAATCATCCTTATGACATTCGACTTCTCAAGGAAAGGTAATTTAGCTGGAACAAAGCTAATACCTGTAAAAAATCCACACGCGGAGAATTCAATTGATTGGGGATCTATTTTCAGAGAGAAGATATTCATCATCGATAAGGGAAAACAGTACGTTCTCCAGATACCAACTATGATTCATATTTCAAGTCCGGGATGGCAAGACTGGATAAATATGGAACCAGGCTATAGGTTTGTTTACAAGGGAGTTGAATTTGGAAGGTTATAATTAAGATGTTCTTCATCAGAATTGGCTTAATGGAGGAAAGAGAAGAATGAGCGGGCCGACCAGGGGAAGGTAAGTAATTGAACTGAAAAAATACTATCCTACTCTTGTATAAACTACGTTCATGACAAGAAGAATTTCCAAAGCGCATTTAAAATACGCCTGCTATTCTTCGCGCCTCCACAACACGTATACTCCTTAGCGATTGTTATTGCTCTTGCTTGTTCGCGTATCCACCAAATTAGTGAATCATCAGAGAAAATGTCCTTTATATTATTCCTGTCCATGACATAAGATCTTACATTGTGAGAATAGGTAAAGTAGTCAAGGTCTATATCTAGAATAATGTTAGAGGTTTTTTTCCTGGGGAAGCCTATGTTCGTTATTAATTCTTTATTCCTTTTAGGAGCGCTATCAGTGAGAAGCCCTCTGGGTCCACCTAAATCATCAGGAGAGAGACAGTGAAAAATGTTGTGTTTAACAAAGCGAGAATCGGTGTAGTCCTTTCGGGAGAACGGATCAGGAGATATTATTAAAATGTCATTGACTAAACCTGCCTCCATTGCTGCAAAAATATAGTCATCGTTCAACCTCCCGAGTTTGTTTTTTGCGAATTTTTCTACCTTTGGTAGGTCGTTAAGGTCTAATTTCAAGATCTTGTCTTTCAATTCAGGGGAAATCTCAGCCAAGTCGTTATGATAATCCATTGTAACAACGAAAAATCCATTCGAAGTGCATAGTTCTTTTTTCATTTTGCACCAATAGTAAAATGACATCCTATGGTTTTTGAAGATAAACAGAGGTATCTGTTTTTCATGTTCTCCTCTTGCCATCATTTTACAGGCTCTCAATATCCTTATTGTTACAACAATTAAATGATATTAGCGATGTTAGCGGAATGAAGTAAAACGGGTAAAGTCGCCTTCGGCTATCTTTTTACCAATATCTGTTAATTTCGTTTTTAATTCTAAATTGCTTGAAATAGACCCCATTTCATCTCCCTTAGCCTTAACCATGCAAAGTATCTTCATTTTATGACTCTTGAAAAATCGTGCTAATGCGTCTTCACAGTGTTGCGTATCTTCCAACTCCTCTCCACCGACGCACAACCCTATTGCATATTTACATTCCAGTTTGCGCGGTTTGACCCTGACGAATGCATTGGTCCGGTCAATGAAGTTTTTCATCAATGCGGACACATTTTTAAAGTAATTGGGGCTTCCCACCACTATTACGTCCGCTTCCAATAGTAGTGGATATATTTTCTGCATATCATCATTTATTACGCAATTACCTCCGTTGTTATGGCAAGCATCGCAACCTGTGCAATATTCTATATCGAAATCTCTCAATAAAATTTTGTTAATTTGTGCACCCTCTTCCTTTGCAGAATCTAATATTTTATCAACCATCCATTCACTGTTTCCTTTAGCCCTCATGCTACCGCATACGCCCACTATTTTCATGAATTATCGTTAGAAATTCGACCTTATCAAGGTTTGTTAAAAAATGCTTTAGATGCTTTTTCAGGAGTATCTGTATTAGATAATTTTATATCTAAATTTGCGAATTGAAGTGCTGGGTGAATGGGTTGGTTTGGAGTTCATGGTGGACATACAACACTGCAAATGTATCAACGGATAAGGATGAGACGGGTGTTTATGAGTTGGGGGATGAAAACAAGAACACGGTTTATTATGGAAGTGGCAAAGTAAAAACAAGGTTGCTCGATCATATCAATAAAAAAGAATGTCCTCTAGCAAGATATTACAGAGTTGAATATATGTCAGATACTGATGCCCGGAAAAGAGAACAACAACTTTTAGAAGATTATAAAAAAACCCATAACGAGAAATTACCTATTTATAATGAACGAGTCGGCTGATGGCTAGATATCCTGTTTATTCTTTTTCAAGCATCTTCTCAAACTCGAACAGCTTTGCGTTCTCCACGGCTATGCGTTCCAGCAGTCCACCCGCCTTCCCCGGCTCCTTCCATACCTGCTCAAGTATCTCCCTTACCTGCGCCTCGTTCCTGGCGATGCGACAGACGTGCTGCACGGTCACGGCCTTGTCCGCGCCGCGTTCATGAAGCTTTTCGTTAAAGTCCGCGGCCTTCAGGAGCTGAACGTTCATCCTCGCTGCGTACGCAGCTAGGCTAATTGGCTCGTCGTTTATCATCACGGTCTCCTTCGGGTCGAACGAACTGGCGGCGAACACACCTAGCACGCCCTGTCGAACCTGACGGCCGTCCGGCGTATCGACTCCGAACTCCTTGCTCCAGCGCAGCACCTCGAAGAAGTCGTCCACGTACCTGCGTTTCACAAGCCCCCATTTGCATTCGAGCACGTATGTGATGGGGTTGGCGAACACTCCTGGCGTAACCTCCCACACCCTGTCGACCTCGGCGTTGTTCCTCCTCCCGCCAACCGGCTTCATGAGATGAATCGTTATCCTCCTCTCGTCGATGCCTCCTGTCCTGTGCTTCTGCGTCCAGAACCTCGCGCCCGTGGTGAACGTGTCTATGAACCACTCGGGCACCGCCTCCCAGTTGTGGCCCACACGGTTATCCCTCCCCTTGACGATGCGGATGTAGTTCTCCTTCATCCTCTTCGCGGCTTCCAGGTCCTCCGCTGCCATGGACGCATGGTAGAGATAGCGATAGACATTGAACAGCTTGGCCTCCCTGAGGTCCGGGTAGAGCTGCAGAGCCCTGTCGACCGCCTTGTCCACCTCGTTCTCCGTGCAGCCGAGCTCGCTCTGCATGAACTGCACACCAGCCAAATCCCTGAGCTTCGTGGACTCGATTACCATGTCCCTGACCTGATGTATCCGCTCGACAACGGGGTTCGTCGAGCCCCTCTTGTCCAGAGTAGCATCCGTCCTCTGGATAGCCTCCCCTAATGCCTGCTCCCTCGGCTTTCCCTGGTCAATCCACGTAAGCAAATAGCCCTCCTTGAACGGCGTCTGCCTCTGGTCGGTCCTGTAACCGCGGACGTACACAGAGTCGCCGTGCCGCCTGACCGATCCCATAATGTCCCGAGCCTTCACGCCCTTGTCGGCTAAAGCCTTCACGATCTCGGAGGAGTAGAAAGCCCTGTCCGCGTTCTCCCTGAGGTAGCCGATGACCAGCCGGGCCTTGCTTGTGCCCCTGGCTCCTCGGGCATCCCGAACACCTTCCCCGTAAGCGACGAATCTCCGGCCTTTCACCTGGACCGAGTCGCTATCGCCTTTCCTCAGCAGGTAGAGGTAATACGCGCGTGTGTTCTTCCTGTATCCCCGCCTTCCTTTGAATGTCGGTACGTTCTCGAAGCTCGGTTTCTCAGAGCGGAGAAGCATGCCCCGCTTCCACCAGTAGGCCAGGCCGTCCCATACGTTCTTCTTGTCCAGCCCTGTTGTTTTGACTGTCTCCTTCGCGGACATCGGCGTTTCCGCGCTCAAGGCTTCTAGAAGTCTGCCTCTCAGGTTCGAGCGTCCGCCCAAGCTTTTCACCCTGAAAAGCCCTCGACGTGGGGGCGGAAAAAGTTTCCGAGTTCAAACGCAAAAATAAAACCTCGACCGGATGCCGAAACAGGGCAGGATTAATAGCCGTCCCCTGCCTGAAAGGAGCCGTAAAAATGCCTAATTCGATATAAATGGATGGTGCTCCCGCCGGGATTTGAACCCGGGATCTCGGACTCGAGAGGCCCATATCCTTGACCGGACTAGACGACGGGAGCGCGCCGCATATCGTTACCCGGTCCCAAATAAAAATATTCTCTGCTTGCGGGTTCAGGCCGGCTGCCCCTCAAACTCATCTATGGTACTGACGCCTCGCCCCAAGACAGCCGTGTATATCCTGTGGCTCATGCCGTCCCTCAGCCTCCCCTCCGCGTAGTAGTGCCTCTTCAGGGCGAGGATCGTCTCCCTCTGCTCAGGCGTCAGCGAAGCCCTGAGGCGTTCAACCTTCCACGTCTTGTTTACGAACAACCTGTCTGCCACGCATCCGCCAATCCCTAAACGGATTTTGCCGCTGCGGGGGATGGGGCAGGAGATGAACGCTGGCAAGTACTCTAGCGACAGAGTATACGCTCACGTTTAACACGGCCCATTGGGGAAAACATTGCTCGAATCAGGCACGCGGAACCATTCAAAAACCAAACCGTCCAGGATATCTTGACAGCTAGACGTGCATCGGGCATCGCTGCCGATCATAGCTGCTCTGACCAACTGATCGTGTATCGGGCACTGTTGCCAGTGATGACCGTCACTGTGTTGTGCCCCTGTGTGGTGCTGAACTGGATCGTTCCGCTGCAGCCGGTTCCAAAAACTATGCCGTCGTCGCTGATACTTACGCCGGAACCGTCGATTATGACGCGCTCGTTAAACGACTCGATGGCGTCGCGACCCGCCCACACCTGCGTGACCGTCAGGTCCACCTGGGTCGGGTTGGAGAAGAAGATGCTGTACGTCCACGTTCCGGTTGACTGGTCGAATACGCGTGAAGTCTGAAAGACGTCCGGCACCAGCAGGTCTTGGGCGCCACCGAAGCTGACGCCAGCCGGAGGCACTACAGCCGGGTCGGCGTTTGTCTCCCCGGACGAAGTCACCATCATGAGCAGCAGCGGAAGCAGGACGGCGCCGATCGCCGCGGCCTTGAAGAACCCCTTTCCTTGGAACTGACTTATTTTCTGGTACTGTAGCAGCCGCGCGACGACCAGGAAGATGCCCGCAGAAAATATTATGGCGGCACGCACCGTGAGCAGAAATAATAGACCGCCGCCCTGATCGATACCGGCAGCCCAGTCCAGGTAGCGGTCAATGAACCCAAGGCCCGACGTGCCTACAAACAGCGCTAAAACCGCTGGCAAAACTCCGAAAAAGATGAATGATGAGAGGAGCAGGATAGTTATCGCGCCAAACCAGCCTCGCCTGCCAGACCCGAGGTAGAGACACGTGATCAGGGGCATCACGAGAACCAGCGGCACGAACGGGATCGGGTATTGGATGATGTACATGTTGAAGAAGATGACCGCGGTCGCAAGCCAGGCGAGGATGACCAGCGCGTAGATCACGCGTGTCCTCCGCTCCCACGCCGGCATCTTCGAATCGGGTTTAGCCGTCTCTTCTTGTCGTCTGGGGTCTAGTGTCGCCGGGGGTGGTTTGGTCATGGCTGTATCTTCTATTCGTTTTGGAAGATTTATCATTTTTTTTGCGATGCGGATTTATAGGGGGAACTGGGTCGAGTTGTGCCTACTTCTATAATGGAAGGGAGGAGATGAGGTAGGCTATTCAAAAACTCGACGCCTGAACGGGGTCAAGACACGACGAGCCATTGGTTGAATTATTAAGCTCGACCCGCGGGTAACATATCGGACCGAACCATATCGGTAAGTACCCGGTGTCATCCAGGAAGAAGGTGTGGAACAGTCGTGGAACTTTGGCCATTGCTCTCGATCATCATGGTCGCATTGATACTCATCCCGCTCATCAAAGGCAAGAGGGACAGGAAATTCACCCGGCGAAAGGCGGCGGCCATCTTGGTGGCGGCCCCGATCCTGTTCGTGCTCAGCGGCCTCTTCCTCGCAAACACCATCATCAACCCTGCCGACAGCATCCAGTACCAGGTTGGCAGGGCGCTGTGCCTCGCCGCCTCCCCGACGCTCATGCTGTCGGGCATCATCGTATACATCGCGGCCTCCCATGAAGAAAAAAAGGAGCCCGCAACTGTGCAGCCACCCCCCACGGCGCACCCTGGAGAGAAACCAGTAACCTCATTGCCGAAGTGGGAAAAACAGGCACGCAAAATCTATGGAACAACGGCGCTCCTGCTGATCGGACTGCTCGTAGCTACGTGGAGTCCTCTCATGATTTTCGTAGTGGGGTTAATTCCGTATATCATTTTCTTTATCTATATGTTGAGAGGTAAACGAAGTTTAGTCGTGTCGCTACTTTTCTTGTTGCTGTGGTATGTGTGGTTCTCGGCTCTCAGCGGCTCGATGTCACCTATACATTTTTCTCAAATTTTTACGGAAGTCATAAAAAATTCGCCGTATTTCGGTCCGCTGGGGTATAACGTGTGGTGGATGTTCTACTCCGTGGTGATGTTTTCGGGTGTCGTCATGCTGCTCTTCAGCTCGTTGTCGGGCGTCAAGAGGATAGAGAAGGTAATGGCGAGGGTTTTTACCGCGAAGACGTGTGCCGTGATTCTCACTGTGCCGGTGATTTTGATGTTTGCGTTGCCACCCGGGTTCGTAACGAACCCGCTTGTGCGTCATCCGTCCGTCGTGGCCGCGCAAGCTACCGACATAGGTATAAACGAAGACAGGACGGAACGATACTTTAATGATACGAGCGGGGAATGGGTGTATTCCATCGCCGTCAGATATAATGGAAACTTAATAATCACGAACATCTCCTTGGGTGGGAAAATCATCTCCCCTCCGTTTGATGTTAGCACGGTCAGGATAACTGAAAATAATAATGACATTACACCAAACTTCTCTAATAGCGGAGTTATTGTGATCAGAGATAAGACGTTTGTTAATTGGGTGTCCCTCGTTAGTAGGAATGCTTTGGGAGAGGCGATTTATGGTATCGGCTGGTTTTAATTGCTGAGTATTTTCAGAACGGGACATCCCAATTTTGATAAATTGCTATAAGCGGAAAAACGATTTCAATCGGGGGCTTCTTTAATTTCCGTGGTGTTGGTTGTCAGCTCTTCTTATCGGTGCTTTCACCTGCGCCTGCGTTGTGTTCAGTCTTTACTTGGTCGATGATTCTGGCCAACTGATCATAAGGACCCTTCATTACGCCCCATATGTTACCCGCGCCGAGCGCACTCATCGATGACATTAGGGTGAAGGAACACGCCTTCTCGCCCGCATCGGTCTGGTAACGTAATCTAAGATAGGGCGTCCCCCAGACCCTGTCCGCTTTGGCTTCGAGAACCTGGTCTATCGTGATCGAGAAACTTCCCTCATTACTTAGTCCTTCATCTATCTTATCCGAGTAGTCGGTGGATTTGGCGGTCATGAACTTGCCGCCGGGATACTTTGCGTAGACTATCCTTCGACTCGTGAGGATAAGCTGGCCCTTCATGGCCTGACCCATCCCTGGTTTTTCTTTAGGGTAGAAGCCTACCTCGACCTTCGCCACTACGTTCTCAGTTGAATCCAATCGCTTCCACGTATACGCTGTTGAACAGATTGGCTTTAAGTATTATCCTCAATGGCTTGAAAAACTTCCATACACCTTGTTCATCGGCTTTTCTCAATTTCTTGGGAACTTGACCTTTTTAGAAAGCCACGCACCCAATACCGCAAAGAAGGCGTAGATTAAAACGTCGGACGCGGCCCTGATTAACAGGATAATGGGCAGATAATATACTGAAGGAAGGGATACCCCCAGTAGAGGCCTCTTGGTGCTGTAGCCAACCACCGAAGCCAGGGAAACAACGGTTACGGCGACAAGCGCTGCGATCGCGCCTTTTATGGCGATTCGCTTTAAACCGAGCCCGGCGTAGCTCCAGCCCATGTGAACTACTATTGCTACCATGATCAGGCCGAAGGCCATCTGGCCGGTTGAGTAGGAGGATAAGGGGGGCAGAAGCTCAGTGAGGATCAATCCGCACTCCAATGCAACTATTGCTCCAAATAAAAGATAATAGAAAATTCCTTTCATGGTATATGCAATTCATTAGCTATTGCTGAGGGATAAAAGGTTTCAAATACTTGAAAAATCGCTTTGCCCGTTGAGGAACTTTCTCCTAGACGTCATATGTCTGTTCTGTAGATGGAAAACGGGGCCTAACTGGCGAATTTCGAAACTGTTCAGCGCCCGTTTATCGATTCCCCGATAAAGTTGTCTGCTCCGCGGTGGATCCACTCCTTTATCGAGACGGTGTACCAATCTTCCGAGGCTCTCGAAAACCGTGTACACGATCGGGCTCAGGTAGCTTTGGTTGAGCTCGAACGCGTCGCCGAGGTCCTTGAAGAACTGTTTCTGGTACTTCTTGCTCAAGCCCTGGGCCATCAACCGTTTGTAATCTGGCATCGCCCCGCGGGACGCCTTCGCCTCGTAGCCGTTCAGGTCATAGCCGCGCAGCATCTCCACGACCTCTCGCTCTTTCCCGTTCACGATCTGCATCTGCATCACCCCATACTGGCTAATTGCGGGAGGCCCGCCATCTGCTCTCAAGGAGAGAGGAGAATGAGCGGGCCGACCATAGTAAGGGCGAGAAAGGAAGAGTATACAGAACCTAATGCATTCTCTAACTTTATTAAGAAGATAACAGCAACGTAAGTTGATACAGATGAATCAACCTTGGATTGAAATTCCAACATATCAAAGCTTTGACCTTTTTCTACAGCATGAAGAAATCTCGAATGAATGGACCCTGAATTTAATCGCGCGGTATAATTATGTAAATCTTACGTATACTGATGTATCAGGAAAACTCACCAAGCAAAACGCAGAAGGTTTTTATTTATTAAAAACCGAAACAGCAGCAATTACACTCGAAAGACTCGATTCGAATTGGAGAGTAGAACTTAAGGCGGATGTTAATAAAATTTGGCATGTTGGACAGAATTCTTCTATCAAGTTACAAACAAAAATAACTCCATTTGCTCTTTCTGAAATTAATAAAAAAATTGGAAGTCAGGATTTGAAAATATCATGGCAAATTTCTGGATATGGATTTTTAGCCGACAATGATGCTAAAAAAATTAATGCACTTTTCGCAAGAATCGATGCGTCTAGTCAAAGTAGTAAGGTTTTTTCAAAAGGACAATTTTATGAACAGATTTTCAATAAAGTAGATGGATATAAAAGGGAATTCCTTGAAATTAATATACCATCAATAGATTCAATAAATAAAGCTCCGAGTGAGTTGCAACCATTAGCAAAATTACTGACTGAAAGATCAATATATTTACAAGATGCATTGAAAAAATATCATTCTGCAACAAATTCACGTGAATACGCTGATGCTATAGGTGATGTAAGAACAGCATTGGATGCTATGGAAAAACAATTGAGGAATATCAAAGATGACATGTCAAAGCTATTGATTCAAGACATGGGAATAATAACCGGAGATGGTTCTGAAAAACAATCAAAAGCGATTATTTCACAAATATTAGATATTATAAATAGATTAGAAGGATTATCAAGTGGACTAGGAATACATACAGTTACTAGTGAAAAAACAAAGCCTGAATCATATATCCCCAATCCGGACAATTTGGATACAAAATACATTATACTTATGTCGATTCTTACATTAGACTATCTCTCGGGAAGATTATCGCATTTGATAACTAAACGTAATTTTTAATAAAAACATTGTCTGCTCTTAGTCACAGTGGCCTCAGAAAGGAAAAAGGAGAATGAGCGGGCCGACCAGGGAAGTATAAATAAAAAGTAAATTTAATAAGACCTCTTAATGATCGATGACTTAATGTCTGTACGTGTTCCAGTTCCTGAGCGTTTAAGAACGGAAATCATGGCTAAATCAAACAACAGATGCTGCATTTGCCAGACACCCTTTTTTCAAATACATCACATCGACGGCGACCCATCAAATAATGACCCTGATAATTTAGCACCTCTGTGTCCTAATTGCCATGATCAGGCGGGTCTATACAGGGCGTTATCAACCAATCTGACCCCCAGTAGAATAAAGGCACTTAGGGATAGATGGTACACATATTGCGAAGCTAGACAACAGGGGTCAAATGTGAGTGGGAATGGAATTCTCAAAATGAAAAATTTCCAACGAGAGATGGGATTAGCAGATATTTCATGGAAACGTACATTTGCTACAGTTAATCCCGCATTTGGAGAAATGAGTCCGAATGAAATCATAGATCAGGTTTTTGCAACAACCAATCCAGATGATCTATCTACTTACTTAGAGACTGTAAAGGGTATGTATAAAAGTAAAATGACCGAAGCAAACGTTAAGAAATTTAGACAAGTATGCGCAGCTTTCGGAATCGATTACGATACACTGGCTTAAAGAGAAATGATTTAAACAGAAGTTAATAATGGTTTAGTATGCCGATTTTTAACATCAGGCAGAACAAGCTCGAAAAAGTCAGGGAAATCCCGTTCAAGAACGAGAAAGAGATACAGAGTCTTGTTGAGGAAAGCTTGAAGGATGTCCTTGGTCTTGAGTTTGTAAGGAGTGAATTCGAGCTTCACAAGCTGAGGATAGACACACTCGCCTTTGACAACGAATCAAAGGCATTCGTCATCATCGAGTTCAAGAAGGACAAGAATTTCAGCGTCATCGACCAAGGTTACGCCTACCTGCAATTACTGTTAAACAACAAAGCGGATTTCATCCTCGAATATAACGAACACAGGGGCAAGGGTTTGAAGCGGGACGATGTGGATTGGTCCCAATCCAAGGTGATTTTCATATCTACGCAGTTCACGAACTACCAGAAACAGGCCATAAACTTCAGGGACTTGCCAATCGAACTGTACGAAGTGGCGAAGTACGACAACGGCCTCGTGTCGATTAATCAGTTAAAGTCGGCGGAGATTAGCGAATCCATAAACGTCGTGAGCCACGGTAGCAGCGTCGTCAGGGAAGTCAGCAAGGAGATCAAGGTATACACCGAAGAAGACCACCTGTCCGGCATGCTGGAGGAGATAAGAGAGTTCTATGAGGATGTAAAGACGAGAATTCTCAATATCGGCGACGGCATCGAGGTCAGACCGAAAAAATATTACATCGGCTTCATAGCAGCGACCAACTTTGTAGATGTCCATGTGCAGAAAGGGCAGATCAAGCTGTGGCTGAACATGAACAAGGGCGAACTGGACGATCCGCGGAAAATGGCCAGAGACGTCTCCAACGTAGGGCATTGGGGGAACGGCCAGTACGAAATCCCCCTGAAAATCGGTGACGATCTCGATTATCTGATGACTCTCATCAAACAATCCCACGCGAAAAACAAGTAAATTTCTTAGAAAAATCTAAAACCTAGGAAGGATCGGCAACAGTAGGATGAACGGAATCGAGTACGACGTGTCGCAGACCGGCTTCCTTGCGGTGCTGAAGGACTGGCAGTTGAAGGCCATGCAGGTCGTCTGGGGCAGCCCGGAGGACGCGAATAGCCGCACAGTATGGCTCAAGGTGAACGAGATGCTCAGCGGAGACTCCATTTCCCGCGCGAGCGTCATCAACTTCCTCGAAGCGATGAAGGATATGGGGGTACTCGACGCGGAGGAGCGCACCGGCAAGGGCGGCCACCACTGGGTGTACAAGGCGGCGATGGACGAGGCCGGTTTCAAGCGGTTTATAGCCTTGACGCTGCTGGAAAGCCTGATGCGCGACTTCCCCCGAGGAGACAATGAAAGCGGTTAAAAATCTGAATTAAAAAGTTGTGAAGCATTTTCATTGAAGATATGTTATTATTGATGATTTGTGTAAGATATTTTAGTGTCAACAAATGGAAGATGAATTGAATAGCTTGTTTAGAGTTTTAATAACTCATTACTTCCAAGACAAACAATCATTGTCATATCACCTATTATCCCCAGAGCTCCAGAGACTGGCGATGGCTTATTTCTCTAATAATCAGAATTACCCGAGACATGACGATTTTTTTGCGAAATTCACACCCGCTTGGCAGGATTTATTAATGAAGCAGAGGCACTCAGAAGCTGAAGAACTCTGGCTTCTCGCAGTACAAATCGCATCAGAGTGGGAAAAAAGAAATCAACCTATTTTCATTCACAAAGGTACACCGTATTACTGGCTTGGAGTAACACAGATACTCGCTGATAAACTAGACGACGGTTTCCTGTCGATGCATAAAGCATTGAAGGAAGACGAAAGAACTCACAATACCCAAGCACCAAATACGCCTGCATATTATTTTGTAACACTGAATTACCAACCACCCAACCAATGGTTTGGGCCGAAAGTCAAACAACTGGCAGATTACTTGGATAATAAAATTCGAGAATACAGAAATTCGCGTGGAGGAACACTTACTCTAGACGACTTTAGAACAAAGTTTCTAGCATGCACGGATTTACGGGAGGAGGTTTTCACCTTTGTATATCTTTTATTTAAACTGGAAAAAATATCAAGAACTGATAGGAGTTTATGGAAAAATGAACTTGGCTCTCTACTAAACCTCGGTTTATTATTTAATTTATGTATGGTAATAGAACAAACAATAGACAATAAAAAAACGTGTCCTAATGAGCTCAGGCTATATTCAGATAAAATTCGGCATTTAATTGATAGAACCTCTCTATCTTTAACTACAAGTGGTGAAAACAAACACGGCATCATAAATAATGAAGTTAAATTTTGTAGCGATGAGTTTGGCTCTTCTTTTAGTACGACAATGACATCTATACTCCAAAATAATCATTCAATACTTAGAACAAAATTGCCGATAGAATCGGATCTAGTGATCTCTCTTGGGATTAGAAATCATAGTGCGCATAAATTACAGGATCAGCCTGTAGTATATCAACACTGGGAAGACCTTGCACAGAGAGTGCTTAATGTACTCTTTTTTACAGTTGAGAAAACGTATTGATTTTCTTCTCTTCCATCATCTTTTCGAACTCTTCGACCGTCCTGACGCCCCGCCCCAAGACGGCCGAGTATATCCTGTGGCTCATACCGTCCCTCAGCCTCCCCTCCGCGTAGTAGTGCCTCTTCAGAGCGAGGATCGCCTCCCTCCGCTCAGGCGTCAGCGAAGCCCTGAGGCGTTCAACCGAGTCAAAGGCCGTAGAGCTTGGATTATTCGTGACAAGAATGTCGATGGACCAGTCGCCTGAGCCGCTCGGGTATTTGTCAACGCCGATCTTTATACCGTGGCCAGGAATCTTGGTGATCCTGACCTCGGGCACAATCTCGTAGGTCAGTAGGCTGTTGGAAATCCCATTAGCAACCTCTAGGACATCCGGATTATCAACAAGTAGGTGTATGTCGATGTCAATCTTCACTATCAGGTCCAGCGCAACACTGCCTACGATTCGTGCCTCGCCGTAGGCGGAGAGGAGCCGTAGCAGGTCCAGCTCCTCAATTATCCTCTCAGCCTCGCGTTTTAATGGGCTCTCAGACAAATCCACACCAGCCTAACAAAACCGGTCAGAGAGAGGGTGCTGAACGCTCAATTAAGCCTTCTCGGCCTCTTCTCCATTGGGACAAATAACTATTGTTTCAGATAGAACATATTCAATTCAATATAGAACAAAGATGTCACAAAATATAAATAGCTCGCATGTCTTGCCTCTTCAAAACATCCCGTGAAAGCCCATGAAACCATGTGAAGCCTGTTTGGAGAATTACGGGGAATATCTGTGCAAGGCCCTCGGACACTGCGTGTTCGAGGGTTCAGGAGAGTGGCCGAAAAAGAAGCCCAATTCGCAGGAGATTAAAGCCGCTCCCGCATACAGTGTAATCACTGCGTGATTGTCTTGAAACATATATTGAGCGATTTCGACCTCTCGGGGAAGGAAGTCCTGGAGATACTCGACCTATCGAGCAGGATCAAGGAGAACCCCCTCAAGTATGGCGACTCCCTGAAGGGGAAGACCCTGATAATGCTCTTCGAGCTCGCCTCCCTCCGCACCAGGGTGAGCTTCGAGTCTGGCATGAACCAGCTCGGCGGACACGCCATCTTCTACAGCATAGAGGGCGGCAAGTTCACCCGAGACGAGACGATGGAGGACGGCATAAGGAACCTGAACAGGTACGTCGACTTCATCATGGCCCGCGTCCTCAAGCAGGAGGCCATCGAGAGGATGGGCAGGGTCGCCACGATACCCGTCATCAACGGCATGACGGAGAAGTATCACCCGTGCCAGAACCTAGCCGACCTCCTCACCATCAAGGAGCACAAGGGCAAACTCAAGGGGCTCAACATAACATACGTCGGGGACGGTGCATGCAACACGGCCACATCGACCATCATCGGCTGCACCAACGTCGGCGTGAACGTCACCGTCGCCTGCCCGGACAACCCCAAGTACAGCACGAACCCGGCTCTCCTCAAGAAGATCAAGGGCAAGGTTACTGTCGTCCACGACCCCGTCGAAGGGGTGAAGAACGCCGACGTCATCTACACCGACGTCGCGGTCAGCGCCGGCATGGAGGCTGAGAAGGAGGAGAGGATCAAGGCCTTCAAGCCATTCCAGGTGAATGCTGAGCTGGTCAAGAAGGCGAAGAAGGACTGCATAGTGATGCACTGCCTCCCCGCCCACATAGGCTACGAGATAACGAGGGAGGTCATGGACTCGGAGCAGTCGGTCGTATTCGACCAGGCGGGGAACAGGATGCACACCCAGAAGGGCCTCCTCCTCTGGCTCGCTAACAAGTAAATCCCTTTTTCTCCGATAATTTTCGCGTAAAAAGGCCGGCATCTTCAGCCGGCTTTAAAAAAAGTTTTACTCCTCGTTGGGTCCGCCCGGTGGCATGCCGCCCTTCGGTCCGCCTGGGCCGCCGGGTCCGCCTGAGCTCTTCGCGGCGACGACATCGTCGATCCTGAGGATCATGCTCGTAACCTCTATCCCAGACTTTATCGCCTGTAGCTTGACTACGAGAGGCTCAACGACGCCGTTCTTCATCATATCAGCGACTCCCCCCTCGAAGACGTTGACCCCCATGGAGAGGCCGTCCTTCTTCTCATGGGCCGCCTTCATCGCCACCATCGTGTCGAGGGTGTCTAGGCCAGCGTTCTCGGCGAGGGTTTTCGGGATCACCTCGAGGGCGTCGGCGAAGGCCTCGATGGCGAGCTGCTCTCGTCCGCCCACCTTGCGGGCATAGCTCCTGACCTCCTTTGCGACCTCCATCTCGATTGCGCCTCCGCCTGGAACCATCTTGGGCAGCTCCGCGACGTCGCTTACTACGTATAGGGCGTCGTTAAGGGACCTCTCAGCCTCGTCTATCATCCGTTCGAGGCCTGCGCGGACGAAGATGGATACAGCCGCCGGGTCCTTGCACTCCTCGACGAAGATCATCTTGTCGTTGCCGACCTTCCTCTCCTCGACCAGACCGCAGTGGCCCAGGTCGGTCTTCTTCAGGTCTGCGAGGTTAGAGACGATCTTGGCTCCGGTCGCCTTCGCGAGCTTCTCCATGTCACTCTTCTTCACCCTACGGGCCGTCAGGATGCCCGCCTTAGCGAGGAAGTGCTGGGCCATGTCGTCGATCCCCTTCTGGGTGAGCAGCACGTTGGCGCCGCTCTCGACGATACGGTCGGCCATCTTCTTCAGCATCTCCGACTCCTGATCGAGGAAAGCCTTCACGGAGTCAGGGCTCTTGATCCTGATCTCCGCGTCGATCTCGGTCTTCTCGATCTCCAGGGCGGCGTCAACGAGGGCGATCTTGGCGTTCTTCACCTTCTTCGGCATCCCGTCGTGGACGACCTCCTTGTCGACAATGATGCCCCTCACGAGCTCCGTCTCCTCGAGGCTCTTACCCTCCTTCTTCACTATCTGGACGTTGTCCACATCCGCAATGACCTGACCGTCCCTCTTCTCGACGATCTGCCTAATCGCCTCGATAACGATGGCGGATAGGTGGTTCCTGGCACTGGCGACCGCCTTGCTCCTTATGGCGGTGTTAGACAGCTTCATCAGGGTCTCCGTATCATCCATGTCGACATCGACGGCGACCTTCTCAAGTGTCTCGATGGCCTTGTCGGAGGCCTTCTGGTAGCCCGCTATGACTACCGACGGGTGGATGTTCTGCTCGAGCAGCCCCTCAGCCTTCTTCAGGAGCTCGCCGGCGAGGACCACCGCCGTCGTGGTGCCGTCGCCGACCTCCTTATCCTGTGTCTTCGCGACCTCGATCATCATCTTAGCCACGGGATGCTGGACGTCGATCTCGTCCAGGACCGTCGCGCCGTCGCTTGTGATTGTGATGTCGCCGAGGCTGTCTATCAGCATCTTATCCATGCCCCTCGGCCCCAGCGTCGACTTGAGGACCTCCGCGATGATCTGCGCGGCCATCATGTTGCTCTTCCGAGCCTCCTCGCCGCGGCTCCGCTTAGTGTCCTCCCTCAATATTATGACGGGTCTACCGCCCATTTGCGCCAAACCTGAAAACCTCTAATTAGTTTTTAACTACAAGAAGCAAATAGGGTCCGGATATAAATGTTTTCCAAAGCCGGCTTAGACCATGTAAATCCTAGATAATCGGCCCCTTGAACGAATAAGGATGCAAAACTAATTCTGTGGGCTGGGGAGAAGCCGTCAGCGGAGGTAGGCCGCAACGAGCTTCACGATCTTCCCCGGCGACCTCTTCACCATCCTAGCTAGCGTTTTCTTCACGTCAGTGCCGTTGGCGAGGTTAAGGACATCCTCGTTCGTTATGACTCCGGCAAGCGTGTTGAGGTCGTCATCGCTGAACTTGTCGAGCATCTCAACGACCCTTCGGCTGTCACTGATCCTCTTCCCCCAGTACACTTCGAAGGACCTGCGGTAAACGGAGAGCCTCGCCGCGGATAGGTCTCCTTCCTCTATAGCCTCAGCTGCGACGGTGCCTGCAATCTTGCCGGCCTCGACGCCGCTGTGGACGCCGGCGCCGGTCATGGGGACTAGCTGCCCCGCCGCGTCGCCGACGAGCATCAGTCGGTCGTCCACGATCTTGTCGAGCATCCCCGAGACCGGCGTGACGCCTCCACTCCTCCTCAGGACCTCGGCACCTATGAACCTCGGATCGGAGTCGATGAACCTCTTCAGGTACTCGATCGCAGGCTCGGTGTGTATGCGGCGCACTCCTAGCCCGACGTTCGCCACCTCCCCGGACTTCGGGAACACCCAGGCGTATCCGCCTGGGGCGTACTTGAAGCCGACGTAGAACTCGTTCGTCTCTGGATCGTCTAGGTGGAGTCCGCCGAGCTGGTACTGGGCGCAGGTGACGATGTCTGGGTACCATCTAGAGAGGCCTGCGGACCTCCTGATGATGGACCTACATCCGTCGGCGCCGATGACCACCTTCGCCCTGATCTCCAGCGGCTCACCTCTCTGCTCGGCCCTCACGCCAACGATCGCCCCATCCTCCTTCAGGACAGCTTTAGCCTCCGTGCAGGTGAGGAGCTCCGCCCCGGCCTTCACCGCCCTCTCGCCGAGGGCCCTGTCGAATACGTCCCTGTTCAGGGTGTAACCTACCCAGTCTCCGCTCGTCAGGTCGACGCAGCTCCTGTTTGGGGCGAAGACCCTCGCCCTCGAGATCTTCTGGCTCACGATCGGCTTGACGGGCTCGACACCGGCGTCCATGATGCCGTTCAAGCTGAGGCCCTCGGCGCAGTGGACTGGGGCCCCAATCTCTGCGTGTTCCTCGAGAAGAACGACGTGTACGCCCTTGGATGCAGCGGTCTTCGCCGTGAGGCACCCAGCTGGGCCTGCGCCGACGACGACCACGTCAGAGTCGATGAGCCGCATAATTAATCAAATAGTCGCCGGTGGCTGGGGTATATTAATTCTATCGTTCGAGGACCTTCTGCGCCGCGATCTCGATGTCCCTTGCTTTGATGGTCTTCCTGCCGGCGTGCTTGGCGAAGTCGAGGGCCTCCTTTGCGACCTTGACCCCTATCTCCTCGAGGGCCTTGCCCAGGGCGACCGCGCTCTCCTCGCTCACCCTCTCGGCGCCGGCGCGTTTAATCAACTTGTGCATTGGCGCAACCTTAATCTCATCCGTCAAATCAAACCCTCCTATTTCATCTCATCCTTTCCCGAAATATTTAATCCTTTTCCTCTTTTTCATAAGTCAGCCTAAATAATGAGCCTTCTTATGTTTCCGCACCACATTAAAGATGGAAAAGGTGTAAAGACTGAGTAAACCACATTGATGAATACCGGGAGAGTCGGACATGGGTTACATCTGTCTTAAGACGCCTCCACGAATCCAAATCAGTGAATGGGCTCCGGCGTCACGGTAAGTGGCAATAAGCACGAGCTGTTCATGCTGGCGTCGATATCCGTCTACTCGGCGGTCTTCTCCTACTTCACCTACCTTAAACACATGAGCTTCCTGAGCTATGCCTGGGACCTAGGCACCTTCGACCAGATAATGTACTCCTCCGTCTTCGCCGGGAAGCCGTTCTACTACTCAGCCGATCTCTTCATGAACGGCTCCGGCAACTATCTCGCCATCCATTTCAGCCCAATCCTGGCACTGCTGTTCCCGATCTACTACGTCGCTCCAGACATCTCGACTCTCCTCGTGATCAAGAGCGTCGCCATCGGCGCGGCTGCTTACCCCCTCTTCAGGATCGCGAGGAGGCTGACCTGCAGCGACACGACAGCCCTCTGCATCGGTCTAGTATACCTCCTGAACCCTGGGATACATGGAGCGAACTGGTTCGACTTTCAGCCTCAGTCCCTCGCCCCCCTGCTCATCTTCGCCACATATTACCTGCTCATCGCGAAGAGGTGGGCCTACTACTTCCCGGCCTTGACCCTAACCCTGATGATCGAGGAGCACGTCACCCTCGTAGTGCTGCTCCTCCTCATGAGTCAACTGATCCACTCTAGACGTGGTGACTTGAAGCGATTACTTGACCTTGGACTGAGGGAGAATCAGGTCCTTCTCATCTCCGTTGTACTTTGCCTTGCGTCATACGGTGCCTCGGCTGCGATGAAAGCCGTTTACCCGATTAGACCAGAGTTCAGGGACGTATACGCTGCCTCCAGCGCCTTTGGCGTCCTGGGCTATGGAGGAGACGTCCTCTCAGCGCTGATCAGGGCGATTTTAGACCCCCAGGCGGCCCTCGGTGCACTGACCCACGACTCCTCCTTAAAACTTCTCTATATGCTGATGCTCTTCGCATCGCTACTATTCGTGCCCTTCCTGAGCGGCTTCCTCGCCGTGAACGCCCTCATCGTCGTCCCATTCATGCTCTCCAACTACAGGCCATACTACATGATCGGCTCCCATTACCCCCTCTACTTCATGCCATCCCTCTTCATCATGTACGCCTACGCGGTGTCTAGGCTGAAGGAGAGGGGTACAGGCGTGGCGAAGGCCGCCCTCATCACCTCGACTGTGATCATCGCCGCACTGAGCCCGGTAAGCCCCCTCGCGGGCGCACTGAACCAACGCTCCCATTTTCTATGGTACACTGAGGCGGAGCCGCCGGGTCAGGGCGAAGCCATTCACCTCCTGCTGTCGCAAGTGCCCAGCGATGCCTCAATCCTCACCCAGAACGATGTCTTCCCCCATGTCTCCTCGAGGACCGAGGCCTATGTTCTACACGTCCTGAGCTTCGACCGCGACCAGACGAGGATGGTTGAGGACTACGTCGACTCACTCATAAACCACGTAGAGTACGTGCTCCTCGACACCACCACCACCGACCAATGGACGACCTACGCCAGAGGCCGCTTAGAAGGGAGCGTGGACCACGTAGCCATGAGGGTGAGTGGCGCAGTTCTCTACCTGAGGACGAAGTCGGGACAGGGCTAGCCCAAGCTCGGCGCCGGACACGTCTCACAGGGGCGGGCAGGGTAAACGTTTAATAGATTGTGCCCGCCTCACATACAGCGTCCGGCGAAACGAGCCGCGGTGGTAAAAGTGGGTAAGGTAAGAACCGAGATGGTGAAGCGAGTCGCGATAGCGCTCATAGACAAGTACCCCCAGAGCTTCACCACCGAGTTCGAGCACAACAACAAGTTCCTAGCGGAGGTCGGGCTCGACACCTCGAAGAAGATGAGGAACAAGATCGCCGGATACGTGACGAGGGTGATAGAGACCGACCTGGCCTACGAGGCCGCCGCCGAGGGCGAGGTAGAGCCTGAGACCGCCCAGGGCGCCTAACCGATTCTCTGGCGCACACAGTCTCAAGCGACGAAACATATATCCCATTTAGACTAAACCACTTGATCTAGATGAGACTCCCGCACCAAGCCGCCCACACGGTAGACCACGAAGGCATGTAGCTGGACCTCGCCGTGGTCGAGACGACGCGGCTCCTCAGCGAAGAGACGGCGACAGCCGAACTCAAGTCGGTGGCCGAGGCCCTCAAGAAGACCCACGTCGTCAAGGAGCCGGTCGTCGTCGCGCGCGCGAAGCCTGAGCCGGCCTTCATCTTCGAATTATACTCATTTAGCCTTGCCGCTTCGACTTGTTCGAAACAGATTTCGAAAAAAAAAGTGATTAGCTGTCTAAGTATATTCCTCTGTGGCGATCAATTTGGGTAAAATGAGAGAGAACGCCCTAATCGGCGTCATCATGATCGTAGGCGTCCTAGCGGGAGCTGTATACGTACACGCGGTGGGAGGTCAAACAACTTTGACACTCAGCGCATATGAGATAAAAATCGTTGTGCACAGCCAGGCTTTGGAGAACCAGGCAATAGAATTAGCTCTCGCCGATTCACGGATAAAAACATTAGCCGATGTGAGCGGTGCGAAGATAAACGCGACCTTAGGCATGATTAAGATATCGTTTGATAGCAATAGTACAAGAACTGGGTACTGTACAGTGGAATGGGATGGCAAGTACCGCGCCCTAGTAACGATCAAGTACCCGGATAACACAGGCTACGGCGTTGATGTCAACGTCACAGATAAGCTGGTTGGTGAGCCGAAGCGAGCGGTTTGGGAAGAGGGAAAATACTTCAAATATCTACCGTAAATTATTAAGGCGGATCTTTCGTGGGAGGCTCTTGAGCTGAGGAACTTGAGACTGGTGCTCTTCGCTGGACTCCTCATCTCAATGTTCGTCCTCTCCGTGAAGTTATTGCAGCCGGTCTCCATTCAACTAGAAGTAAATGGTCAACGAATCGAGTTTATCCAGCAACCCGCATTCTATGGCTTCGGAGACGTAGCTCTCATAACGGCCTCAGCCTTCGCCTCCGGCGTCTGCCTGGTGCTCCTCTTGGCGGGTGAAGATGCGTTAGCGGCTAGAGATAGAGTGAAGATCGACTTAGCCGACGTGATTGTTGGAATCGAGGACGAGGATGAGAGAACGCTTGTTGGCATCATCGTTGAAGCGGGCGGCTACATGTTTCAGAGCGATTTAGTTGAGCGGAGTGGATTCTCAAAGGGCAAGGTGAGCCTCGTACTGGACCGGCTTGAGGCGAGAGGCGTAGTTCGAAGGAAGAGAAGCGGTATGACCAACTTGGTCACCATCGTCGGTCCTCCTTAGTAATGAAATCTAGTAACAATGTCGGAATCCCACGATCTGAGTTCATCTTCGGATAAACATGCAGGATACGAATAGGGGGAAGAATAGCAAGCAAAGCTTAAACCAAACAACCAGCGAACCATTAGAAAGGCGATGAGGCTCGCCTTCAACCGCCCCCTCTCCGGGGACTGATAGCTTCTACAGAACAAACTAAACAATGTGAGAAGATTTGACCGAACAAAAGGACTTGAAGAGAAAGGCATACGTCGCCATCATGCTCATGGGCGTCGTAAGCATGCTCGGAGACATCGTCTACGAGTCCGGGCGAGGAATCGCCCCCGACTACCTCTACTTCCTCGGAGCATCAGCCTTCCTCGTCGGATTAACATCCGGCATAGGGGAGCTTGTGGGCTACGGAATGAGGCTGGTCAGCGGCCCCCTCGCGGACCGCTCCCACGCGTATTGGCTCTTCATCTTCCTCGGATACGGCCTCATACTAGCCATACCACTGATGGGCCTCACCAATAGCATATGGCTCGTAGCGGGCCTCGTTATAGCTGAGAGGCTTGGAAAGGCGCTCAGGTCCCCGTCACGCGACGCCGTCGTGTCAGTCGTGAGCAAGGGCATGGGATCCGGGAAGGCCTTCGGCCTCCACGAGTTCATCGACCAGATAGGAGCCGTCGCTGGGCCAGCCTTCCTCGGCCTCATGATGATGTGGACCGTGAACAACTTCAGCCTCTCCCTCCAGTCGCTGTTTCCCTTCTACCTCCTGATGATGGCTGTCCTCTATCTAACGTACCGTAGGATCAGGGGCACCGTCGAGGAGATTAGGAGACAGAGCACAGCGACGGAGGGCAAACTCAGCAGGGGATTCTGGATGTACTCAGGGGCTGTGCTCATGAATACAGTAGGGCTGATGCCCATCGCCCTGATACTCTACAACGGAGCCAAGATCCTCGAGTCTGGTGGACAGCTGTGGCTGGTGCCCTTCCTATACGTCGTCGTCCAGCTAGTCGACGCGCCGATGGCCCTGGTCTCCGGGTATATCTACGATAAAATCGGGATAAAGTTCCTCGCAGTACCCTTCACCTTATCGGTCCTGCCTTTTGCATTCCAGTCCCTCGTTGGCTTGCCTGGGGTAATCCTTGCCTGCGTCTCCTACGGGTTGGTCCTCGGCATGCAGGAGTCAACCTACCGGGCAGCTGTAACCGACATCGTGCCCCTCGGCAGGAGGGGATCCGCCTATGGCTTCTTCAACGTGATGCTGGGCGCCGGTACCTTCGTCAGCGGAGTCGCCTTCGGCTACATGCTGGATGCCTCGGTGTCGCCTCTGCTGATGCTCGGCTTCGTCGTTGTAGCCCAGGTCATCGCTGTCGCCCTTCTCTTGGGGGCTAAGCTGAAGAAGAGGGAACAGTAGCTGCGCACGCGCAAGCAACATGCCTCACAGATTAAGTTTTCATAAGTCAGTGCCTTGACCGGCGTTCATCTTCGGGTAAACAAGATGAAGACCGAAGGGGCTCAATGAGTTGAGCTATTCAGATGCTGAAATCGTCTATAAACAGCGCACATGCATTATAGTAAAATATTTAGCCACTGATCTACTCGTTAAGCCCGAGCGTCAACAGGCACTTGTATAGAGCCTCTGTAAACAGATTTTGGGTTCGGAGTTCGCCCCTCTAGGAGCGAAGAAGATAGGTGAGTAATTCACACGTTGATGAGCCCGATCAGCCGCCGGCTGATGATCTAGGCGACAGGATCGAGGACGCCTTCGATAAGATAGACGATTATCTCAAGATGACTCGCTCTAAGGGACTGATCCGAAGATACTTCGCCATGAACGCCTTCGACGGTGCAATGACGAGTCTGGGCGTGGTCATCGGCTCCTATATCGCTGGTATTGAGAATCCTAGGTCTGTGATGGAGGTATTAATTCTGGGCGGCGTCGCCATGATGATCTCGGGGTTCATGGGGACCTATATGGTTGAGAGCGCTGAGAGGCGGAGGAGCCTGAACGAGCTGAGGGAACGGGGGGAGCCTCGGGTTGATGACCCTGAGCTTCTGAGGGCTACGAGGTTTGTGACAGTCTTCGCTGCAGTGGTGGATGGCTCGGCGCCTTTCCTCGCTTCCCTGCCTAGTCTGCTGCCGTTTGTCCTCGTTATATATGGGTTCGTGGAGATTCACTTCGCCTTCGCTTTGGCGGTGGCTATGATGTTGGCGACCTTGTTCATGGTTGGCGCTTTCTTGGGTAGGATAAGTGACACTAACCTGGTTTACTCCGGGTTGAAAATGGTTGTTGCGGGGGCTATTGTGGCAATGATCGCTCTCATTCTAGGACAATAATGCGCTAGCCTGTTTAGAAATTCATTCAAAGATCAAACATGATAATAAATTCATCATTTACCCCGGAGGGTCTACCACAATTTTCAAAGAATTGAACAGATAAAAGGCGCCAAAACCAGTAGTTCTAGATCACTACAACAATTTCTAAACACCCTAGCGCGCGAAGATAGACGCTACGAGGAGACCCTATACGTCTTCGAGAGGAGCCAGGTACTTCCTCAACTGCTCCTCCTTGAACCCCTTCCCAAGAAGCTCTTCATGGATCGCCTTTTGGTGCAACCCCTTAGACCTGAGCTTCTCCGCCGTCCCGAGGAGGCATTCCTTGACCTCCCAAGGGTATACGACCCACGATTCCGTCCCCTCCGCGTAGTAGTCGGGCTCGAAGCTGCTCCACGGCTTGTAGTGGAGCGTCGCGACCCTCACCTCCGAGGCGCCCCTCTCCGAGACATGCCTCTTCGCCGTCTCAAGGGAGTGACCGGAGTCGGAGACGTCGTCGACGACGAGGACCCTCATGCCGCTGACGTCGGCGTTGAGGGGGTAGATGACCTTTGGGACCTTGCTCTTCTCGTTGATGGCGTTATAGTACTCTATCTGGAAGCTCGCCAGCCTCTTAACCATGAGCTGGTCGCAGAGAATCCTGGCGGGGTCGAAGCCCCCCCTGCTCACGCCCACGACCACGTCCGGCCTGTAGCCGTCGCCTCTCATCTTCCCGGCGACCACCTCACAGAGACGCTGGACGTCGCTCCACGTCAGATGAAGGAACTTCACTTCCCCCAGAGCACCGCCCCCAGTTTTGATTAATACCCATGATCGGATGATCCTTAAATAGGGTAATCCCTCTGGTGCGCGATACTGCTGGAGGAAAATGGTTTTTACCGGGCTGACATTCTGGATATTACGTCTTTTGGCGTGGACAAGGAAGGGAATAGAATGGTGAATGTCAGTGGAGCCTGGGTTGAAGCCTTGATCAAGGGATTCATAGCGTCCCCTGAGAACAACATGGGCAACGAGTCCAAGGAGCCTGCGTGGGCCGAGCCCATCGTGGGTTTCTCCAGCGGGGCGGACCCACTCTACGAGTTCTACAAAGGGGATATTGGGGTCTTCTACATTCGGCCCGTGGAGTTCTTCAGGCATGCGTTCCCCTGCGTCCCCGCTGAGGCCAGCGACCTCACAGTCATCAGCTGGATACTTCCCCAGACAGAGGCCACGAAGAGCGATCACAGGAAGGAAACCCAGTGGCCCAGCGAGAGGTGGGCGAGGACGCGGGTCTTCGGGGAGGAGGTCAACGACAAGCTCAGGAGGCACCTCGTCGCGAGGCTCGCGAATGTCGGCGTTGAGGCAGTCGCACCCATGCTCTCGCCACTATGGGCCAGGAAGACCTCCGAGAAGTACGGCTACGCCTCGACATGGTCCGAGAGGCACGCAGCCTACGCCGCCGGCCTCGGCACCTTCGGCCTCTCCGACGGGCTTATAACGCCGAAGGGGAAGGCTCACCGCTGCGGCTCCGTCATAGCTCGCTCCAGGATCGAGCCCACGCCGAGGCCCTACGAGGACCATAACGCCTACTGCCTCTTCTACGCAAACGGCACATGCGGCGCCTGCATGAAGAGGTGCCCGGCGGAGGCGATATCACCTAAGGGCCACGACAAGGTAAAGTGCTCGGCCTACGTCGACAAGATGCACGAGTACGTGGGAGCCCACTACGGCTTCAAGGGTTACGGCTGCGGCTTCTGCCAGACAGGCGTGCCATGCGAGTCTAGGATACCAGAGGGGCTGGAGAAGCGGTAGGATTCTTCATCATGCGTCCTTCCTCTCGATCTCGAAGCCCGTGAATCCTCTGATCCTCTGTATCTCATCTTCGAGCCGATTCTCATGCTCCTCTGTTAGCTGTTTGAACGGGCTTACCTCAAGGCTCCAGGCTTTCCCGCCCTTCCGCATCTTCCATACGCCTTGCACCCTTCCGTATACGAGCATCACGGCGGCGACTTCCGCTGCTGGGAGGAAAATCTTCGCCCTGTGCTCAGGGTCCAGGAACCTGGTCTTGTCCTTGTGGCCCATGATCAAGGCGTCGAACTGAGGGAGGAGGCGGACTACGGGTACAGGCTTGGTCTCCGCGATCTCCTCTACATCCTCTTTCAGCGCCAGAAGGGACTGACGCTGTCCTGAAATCCTCACCTCTCCTAAGTAGGGCTTGAGGGAGTCGAAGATCGGCTTCGCGTTCTTCATCTTCATGCCGCTCCAGTGGCTGAAGTCCTGCATCGACGCCGGCCCATAGGTCTTCAGGTACCTCAGGATCAGCTCCCTCTTCGCCTCCTCCTCCTTCATGGGTCTAAAGTCGGGCAACCACCTGTCGACCCTGGCATATGTATGCTCTGTCTCGTGGTGCCATGTGCCCAAGGATGATGCGTGGCAGACAAGCGCCTTGAGGCTCATCTCCCTGACCACCCTGTGTACTATCCTCCGGGTGTCCTCTTCACTCACGTTGAGCCGCTCAGAAAGCTGACTCATGGTGAGCGGTCCATCTTCAAGAGCCTTCATGACATCAGGGTAGTAGCATTCCCAGGTCGAGGGCGAAGCCTTGGAGCCGGTGCGGACGGTCCAACGGTTCCACTCCTCCACAAAGCTTTCTCTGAGGGCGGTCTGGACGATGGGAAATAGGTCGGATGAGACGATGTGCACAGTGTTCCTCATCATCCAGGTTCTCACGAGGGCGCGTCTGTCCAACGACTCCCTGATGAACGTGGAGTTGAGGTCCCGTACCCTGGCGCAGAGGCTGAGCTGGTAGTTGAGGGCGCCCTGAGCGTTCAGACCCAGGACGTCGTCGATCACCTTCAACGCGTCACAGCTGTGTGACGGTTTTAGCAGATGATGGCGCCTGAGGGTAAAAAATGTGGCTTGGCTACTCTGGACTTCGACTCCCAAAACCGATCAACGCTTCAAACCCAGATTAGTTTAGGCGTATTTCTATTTTTTCTAAAATTTATCAAGAAAGGAGAGTAGTAGTAGAACAGCTTGCCCTGTCAGGGCGTTGCTCCCTCGACATTGCTGTCTTGGTCGACTTTCCCGGTCCAGTTGAATGTCGTTGCGCCTTCGAAGGCTATCTCGACCGTGTATGCGGGCTTCCAGACCACGGGGTAGCTGACCGTGACCCTCCACCCCTTGGCGGTGTACTCTAGTTTCGATGAGCCCACGAGTCCATGGGGCGTGAGGTCCTTGGTCTCCCAGCTCTGGGGGGCTTTCACGCCTGAGAGCGCTGGATAATATGAGAGAACATACTCTACAGCCGCGTCCCTAGCCTCCTCAGGCGAGAGGATTTGCAGGTGATCCTGTGAATCTCCTGCAACGTTCCTAGACTGGTCGACCTCGCCATTCCACTGGAACCCTTCCACATCCTCGTGGGTGACCTCGACCGTGTATGTGGGCTTCAGTACAACCGCGTGGGAGACTTTAACTGTCCAGCCCTCGCCCGTGTAGACTATGGTCTGGTAGCCGAGGAGTCCGCCCGTGACTATCTCGAAGCTCCACGCCTCGGGGGTCTTGATGTCCTTGAACTCAGGGTAGTTTTCCAGGATGTAGGCGACGACAAGGTCCTTCGCCTCCTCCGGTTGGAGTATGTTGTTCTCGGCCTCTAGGTGGTTGCCGAGCTCGTCCCATTTGTCGTCGATCAAGGCGCTGACCACCTTGCCCTTTTCGACCCCGATGACTGTCTCGTGGGGCGTGATCACCTGAAGCAAGATCATGCCTGTACGGTCGCCGTAGCTTGAGTGGGCGCACTCGAACTCTATCCTCACCCGGTAGAGTATTGGCAGCTTCTCGAGCTGGTCGACGCCGACAACCATGACGGAGCCGGCGACGCCGTCGAACCCGAAGGTCGGAGAATTGATCAGGAAGTGCTTGGCAGCTTCGATGGCCTGCTGCTCGCTATACGTGGGCGCCTGGCTCTGCGAGGCGTATAAGCCCAGGGCAGGGAAGAAGCCCACCACGATGAGCGCTAAGACGACGCTCAGTTTAAGATTCATCCATTACACCAACTATAAGGATAATTAGGTTTAGGATAATCCCATTGAATCGAACAATCATTCAAAACATTAGAACAGGGCATCGAAGACCGGTATGGATGCCCGGCGCCTCGGGGGGAAAACCATAAACAGTGGGCGAGCAGACTACTCACCAAATCCTGAGGAGAACCCAGACTTGACGCGAGCCCTCTTCGTTGGAAGGTTCCAGCCCTTCCACTTCGGTCACCTGCACGCCATCAAGGCCATCCTCGAGGAGGCCGACGAGCTCGTCATAGTCGTCGGCAGCGCCCAGATGAGCCACGAGCCTGACAACCCCTTCACGGCTGGGGAGCGCATAGAGATGATCAAGGCCGCCCTCCACGACGCGGGTCTCCCCAGGGAGAGGTATATGCTGATACCCATCGCCGACGCGCCGAGCCACAGGACCTGGGTCAGCTACGTCGAGTCCCAGACGCCGCGTTTCGACGTCGTCTACTCGAACCAGCCCCTGACGAGGAGGCTCCTGATAGAGGCCGGCTACGACGTCAGGTCGATGAAGATGCACGAGAGGAGCATCTACGAGGCGACGGAGATAAGGCGCCGCATCCTCGAGGGGGAGGACTGGCGCGAACTCGTGCCCCCAGAGGTCTACAGGATAGTCCAGGAGATCGACGGCGAGAGCAGGATAAGGGACCTCGCCAAGACCGACTCAGCTAATAGTAGGCAAGCCCATTAACGCACGTGAGAAGCCGATGCTCCTGAAACTGAACCCATTGTTGCAGGCCAAGTTCCCGGGCCTCTCCGCGACAATCGTCTATATCAACGGCGTCAAGGTGGAGGCGGAGGACGCCAGGCTCGAAGCCTTCAAGTCTGAGGTATTCAACAGGATCAAGGCACGCTGGAACATAGACGAGCTGAGGGAGCACCCCGTTTTCCGGGCCTACAGGGGCTTCTTCTGGAAGGTCGGCGTCGACCCGACGAAGACGAGGCCCTCCTCGGAGGCCCTCATAAGGAGGGTGCTCAGGGACAGCCCGATCCCGAGGATAAACACCCTCGTGGACGCCTACAATCTTGCCTCCGTAGAGACGAGCGTCCCGTTCGCCGCATTCGACCTCAGCAGGCTCGTCGGCGAGCCAGTTATGAGGGAGGCAAAGCCCAAGGAGGAGTTCCTAGGCATAGGCATGGATAAGCCCCTGATCCTAAGCGGCGGTGAGCCAGTCATCCAGGACATGGAGAAGCTTATCGCGGTCTACCCCCACAGGGACGCCGAGACGAGCAAGGTAACGCTCGCGACGAGAGATGTTCTCCTCCTCGCCTGCGGCGTGCCCGGCGTCGACGATGAGGTCCTCAGGAAGGCGGAGGCCGTGGCCGTCAGCTACGTCACCCGTTTCTGCGGCGGCAAGGCAGGGTAGGTGAACCCCCCTTGATCGAGGTGGACGGCTCCATGATGGAGGGGGGAGGCCAGCTCCTCAGGATGGCCACCACCTACAGCGCCGTCCTAGGTGAACCCGTCAGGGTACACAGCATAAGGGCGAAGAGGGGCCAGCCCGGCCTTAAGCCACAGCACCTCACGACCCTAGAGGCCGTTGCGGAGATATGTGGCGCCGATGCGAAGGGTCTCGAGGTGGGTAGCCGGGAGGTGACCTTCGCGCCCGGGGAGATCGGGGGAGGATCATACGAGTTCGACATTGGTACGGCGGGAAGCGTGAGTCTACTCCTCCAGTGCGTCGCTCCCATCGCCTGCTTCGCCGACTCCGCCGTGAGGTTGAGGATCGTCGGAGGCACGGCCGTCCGGTGGTCGCCCCCGATGCCTGTGCTGGAGAACGTCGTCTGGAGGGCACTCAGGGAGATGGGCTTCGCCGGCGAGGTCAGGGTAGCGAGGGAGGGCTTCTACCCCAGGGGCGGAGGCGTCGTGGAGGTGGTAATCAGGCCAGTGAGGTCGCTGAACCACTTCATCGCGGAGAAGCCGGGCAGGCCCGAGTTGGTCCACGGGGTCTCGGTCTGCGGAAGGCTGCCGAGGCACGTCGCGGAGAGGCAGGCGGCGGCCGCCGAGAAGGCCCTGAGGCAGGCCGGCTACAGGGCGGATATCAGGGTGACCTCTCTGGATGGTGGCGAGGCTCCCTACTCGCCCGGCAGCTACGTCTGTCTCTGGGCTGGGGATGGGCTATTCGTGGGATCAGATTCGCTTGGTGAGCGTGGCAAGCCCGCTGAGAGGGTCGGCGCAGAGGCCGCAATTGGGATGGTTACCCAGTTGGCTACTGGGGCCACCGTCGACCCCCATACCGCGGACAACCTCATCCTCCCATGCTCCATCGCCTCGGGCTCCTCGAGCTTCACGGCCAGCAGCCTGACCACGCACACCCTCTCGGCAGTCGAGCTCGCTCGCCGGATGACGGGGGCCGAGATCGTGGTCGAGGGAACGAAGGAGCAGCCAGGCCGCATCGCCTGCAGGGGAATAAGCCTTATGAACAGGGCGGCTTGAAGCCCGAGACACATTTATTCAGAGGGTTCCCATCCAATGTAACTGGTGGGCCGGGCCTATGATCACAGTGAGGTTCGACGGGGGGAGCGTCGTCGTCGAGGGCGGCGAGGTCTTCCTCGGCTCCTCCGTGATTCCGGCCTACCGCTACAGCGAGGTGCTTGAGAGGCTCAGGGAGGCCGGCGCAGAGTTCAGGGACGAGGCATCGGAGTCGCCGCTGTGCCCGCACCTCGAGTCGAGCTACGAGCCGAGGGACTACCAGTCCGAGGCGGTCGAGGCCTGGGCCAGGGCCGGCTGCAGGGGCGTCGTCGTGCTTCCGACCGGGGCCGGGAAGACCGTCGTGGCTATCAAGGCGATGGAGAGGCTTCAGGCTTCGACGCTCGTCGTCGTGCCTACCCTCGTCCTCGTTGAGCAGTGGAGGGAGACGCTTCAGAGCGCGTTCAAGATCCCCGTCGGCTCCCTCGGCGGAGGCTCCGAGGATATAAGGCCGGTGACGGTCTCCACCTACGACTCCGCCGCCCTCAGGGCTGGGAGCCTTGGGAACAGGTTTAAACTCATAGTCTTCGATGAGGTCCACCACCTGCCGGCGCAGACGAACAGGAGGATAGCGACGGGATACACCGCACCTTACAGGCTCGGGCTGACGGCGACCCTGAGCGAAGACGAGGAGGCGCTCGTGGACCTCGCCGACCTCGTCGGCGCCGTGGTCTACGAGAAGGCCGTCGAGGAGCTCGCGGGCAGGCACCTGTCCGGCTACACGGTCAGGACGGTTCAGATCCCCCTCGCTCCCGAGGAGAGGGCGGAGTACGAGAGGCAGTACTCCATCTACCGGGGCTTCCTGCAGCGGAGGGGGCTGAGGATACGCAGCCCCAGGGACTACCTCAGGTTCGTGCAGAGCAGCGGCGTGGACCCTGAGGCGAGGAGGGCGCTCCTGGCGAGGAACGCGGCGATGGACCTCGCCCTCAACTCTGGCGCCAAGATCCAGTACCTCAGCCGACTCCTTGAGTCGAACCCGGCCAGCAAGACGATCATCTTCACCCGCCACAACAAGCTCGTCTACAGGATAAGCAGGGAGTTCCTCATCCCCTCGATAACCCACCAGACGGGCCGGGAGGAGCGGGAGGAGATCCTCTCCAAGTTCAGGGACGGGACATATCGGCGTATAGTGACCAGCCAGGTACTCGACGAGGGCGTCGATGTCCCAGATGCCTCGATGGCGGTCATCCTCAGCGGCACCGGGAGCAGCAGGGAGTTCATCCAGCGCCTCGGCAGGATACTGAGGAAGAGGGAGGGGAAGGAGGCGGTCCTCTTCGAGCTCGTCTCCCAGGACACGGCGGAGACCCGGATGAGCAGGAGGAGGAAGGGGGCTTGATGCTCCCGGTCGAGCTCGTCAGGGCGAGGAGGAGGAAGGACAGCCTCACAGCCCTCTTCGCAGACAAGGAGAAACTCGGCCTCTCGAAGACCGTCATCGCCGTCCACCGGGAATCCGTCGAGAAGAGCAGGGCCGAGCTCTCGGACGCCCTCAGCCGATGCGAGGAGCTCGGCTACGATTACAGGCTCGTGAGGGGCCTCTCAGCCGTCCTCGAGCCGAGGTGCATCTTCCAGTCCAGGTCGGTGGCGCCGCCCCCTGAGGTAAGGACAGCGCTCTTCACGGAGGCGGCAGCGCTGCCCGTCGTCAAGCCCCATGACAGGATCAGGATCGTCTCCGAGGTCGCCGCCCACCTCGGCGTCGGGCCGGGCGACGTCGAGGAGAGCATGTACGCCGACCTCGAGGAGGAGGCAAGGCTGACCGACTTCAGGCCGCCGACGCCCGAGGAGCACCTGAGGCTCTATAACTACGCCCTGACGGTCACCGTCCTCTCCCACTCCGTGAGGATGGACATCAGGTACCAGGGCAGGGACGACCGAATCGAGAAGATCGCAGGCGGTCTGGGCAAAGCCACAGTCAAGGCGGGTAAGACCACAATCATAGACGTGACGCTTAGGCCTCTCAGGCAGCTCTCCCTGAGGGCGGCGAGGGTCGACTCGCTCCTAGCCCGGCTCCTCGGCACCGTGGACTGGGAGATCGCAGCCGACGTCGCCTACCCGCCGAGGTACAGGGAGCCTCGGAGGTTCGAGCTGAGCCGGAGGATACACGGCGGCATCCTCGAGGCCGACGCCGTGGAGAAGGAGGAGGTCGTCATCGAGATTACCCCGAGGCAGAAGAAGAGCTCCCTCGGCGACCCCGTCGTCCTCGAGGAGTCGGCAGAACGGTTGGGGTTGACTGTCTCGGAGATCAAGGCTAGGATCGCCGCCGAGAGAACGAGGTACCTCGACCTAGGCGGCGTCATGATGAGCAGGGGGAAGCTCGGTGAGCTCAAGGAGGCCCTGAAGGGGGCGCTGGACGACAGGCTGAAGACGTATCAGGGTATCCTCAAGGCTCACGGCTGCAGGAACCCGGTGCCGGTGCTCTACGCCCTCGGCTACGACGTCGAGTGGGCGCAGAGGAGCGGCGATAGCAGGGTTTTCAGGCTCGGCGGCCGAAAGGCAACAGATTAATAACGCGCCTCACTTAAGCTGTCTAGGAAAGTGAGTGCTATGGGTTGGCAGGACTTCCAGGGCGCGACCACCGTCGGCCTCGTCTGCTCGGACGGCGTTCTACTCGCCTCTGAGAAGCGTGTAACGTGGGGTAACCTGGTCGCCAGCCGTGGCGGCATGAAGGTCTTCAAGCTCACAGACAACATCGGCCTCGCCTTCGCAGGCCTGGTCTCTGACATGCAGGCCCTCGCCAAGGAGGCCGCCGCGTACGCCAACCTGTACAGGCTGGAGAACAACCGCCCCATATCGGTGAAGGCGATGGCGAAGCTCATCGCTAGCATGCTCTTCGGGAGGCGGATGTTCCCCCTCTACATGGAGACGCTGGTCGGCGGAGTCGACGAGGAGGGGGGGACCCTCTTCGCCCTCGACCCCATGGGGAGCCTTATACCGGACAAGTTCATCACCGCGGGCACGGGCGCGGCCCTCGCCATGGGTCTGCTAGAAGCGGAGTATAAGGAGAAGATGAGCCTCGAGGAGGGCGCCAAGCTCGCCCTTAAGGCGATAAAGGTCGCCGTCGCAAGGGACATCGCGAGCGGAGACGGCGTGGACATGCTCCTCATCAAGCCGGGCGGCGTCGAGGAGCGTTCCTTCTCGCTGAGAAACTGATCCGGACCGCCTTCAGCCGTCTTTCTC
>Ga0315279_10001813_pt1 | contig 34145 bp, 33 predicted proteins | sample YL17G06_20_MG_FD_203694 | JGI IMG/M metagenome (GOLD analysis project Ga0315279, IMG submission 203694) | Sediment microbial communities from Yellowstone Lake, YNP, Wyoming, USA - YL17G06_20 | ecosystem: Environmental > Aquatic > Freshwater > Lake > Sediment | place: USA: Wyoming | collected...
GGGCCACCCTCGCTTTGAAATTGTCGTCGTACGTTCGTCTTTTTCCCAACTGTACCTCCTTTTTTATTTTAAGGAGATACACCTAAAATTGCGACTCCTTTTGGTCTGAATCAATAAGACCATTATATACTTGCCGGGGCTAAAACCCGAGGCTCGACTATACGCAGATTATGCCGGATTTGCCTACACTTCGCTAGCTTCGCCGGTTCCGTTCCGGGTGCCGTTCATCCCCGGGCTTGAAAGCCCGGGGTTTTCTGGCAAAAATATAAAACTAAAGTAGAAGCCATGCCTCAGGAATCTGCCCTTCAAATCCCCAGGCAGTTATACCGTCCATGATTTTGATGGCCGGTGCAATCACAATTTTTGATTTTGATTCAGCCAGCCAGGCCCCCCACAAACTGAAAGTGCTGTTGGCAATGATGAAATGCTTGCACTGGGTCATGAGCCACAGGTCGGCATAGGCATTCTCGTCTTTTCGGTTGTGATTCACGCAGGTGACTATGGTCTCTGGCAGGGCGAGCATCTGACGCGCCGCCTCTGGGTCGTCGGAGAACAGAAAAAAATGCGGTTTCGACACCCTAACCATGATCCACTGCGCGGCACGCACATAGTAACCCTGTTCAAGATTGTGTACCCTGTGGGTTTGGCCCTCCTGGCGTTTGTGGAACCAACGGACATGTACACAAATGGAATTGCAGGATCTGATCCTTTCTGCCATCTTCTTATTGCCCTGATCTTGAGGCGGGATGATCTGTAGGTCCCGCTTGATCACGTCTTCCACGCCCTTGAAATAGCCTTCGCTTTGCCACAGCCCATCCAGATAGATCGTTCCTTTAACCTTGAAATCCAACAGCCTGGGGTCGAAATTGATCCCTTCCTGCTCAACGTATCTACGCTGGTGAAAAGGCCTGTGCCGGGCGATAAACCTGGCCAGGCCGCGGCGATAGCGCTCAAACGGCTCCATGCGTTCGCTAGGCGTGGCTTTTCGAGCTGATATATTAAAGCTGTCCAGCAAGTACTTGCGTCGATATTGATGGTCTCTTATGAATCCCGTCACATCATCTATCACTAGTTCGGCGCGATTCACCAGTGCCAGTCGGCGGGCGGCGGCGTAGCAAAATAGTTGGTTCCCCATGCCACCCTTGATGCGGGCAATGACTTTACTCATATGACATCCGATTTATACTTGCTTGCATGTTCAATGCTTGATATTTTTGTCCAGAGAGAGCCTCTTATTTTCTTTACAAGGAGTTGGGAGACTTCTCCCTCTTAATTCCACAAAAAATTGCATATAGAAAATAAAACAAAAACCAAATAATCATTACGTTTATAAAATATTTTTCCCCATACCAAAACCAATGCGGCAATATCATTACTAAAACACCCGCGAGGCTAATCGAAGTTGCATTTTGTTTTTTTTGATAGGAAAGGTCAATATATGCCAAAAAATAACCAATTAGCATCAAAATGAAAAACACCCCTATCAATCCAAAATTCATAAATGGAACAACAGTTGCATGTGTTCCGCCTATTCCATATGTCATTTTCCACGCTGGACCTTTAAAAGCGTCAATAGGACGTTCATATCCCAAAAAATTAGCTACAAAACCCGGTGGTAAAGAAAGTATCAAATCAATATATGTCTGTCCGTATTCAAACTTCAGCAAACCATAAATATAATCACCAGAAACAGAGAGTGGAGATAAAAGAACCGCACTCCAAGTACCATAAATTAATTTTTCTGGTTGAAACTCTTTTATATAATTCTCTATGAAGCCCATTCTATCGTAATGCATACTGCTTCTTGCTGCTCCAAAAAAATAAGACACAAAAAAAAGAACGAACACAAGAAGACCTACTTTTGCTAACTTAAAAATATTCATAGTTTTTCTGTTTTTTTTTATTAAAAATGGATTTAAAAAGAAATAAATAAAAATAAGCGAAATAACAAGCGTGATTGATTCTCTATCACCGCGCAAAAGTTGGAAGAAAGTTACTATTATTAAAGTTGATATAATCAAAATAAAAAACTTAATTTTTTTTCTAAATCTTGAATATTCAAAAATGGCATCCACAAAAGCAAAAATAAGTGCTACATAAGAGAAAGTCCACAACGATGAAAAGTCCCAGCCTTGGGATATACCTTCACTCGTTGTGTAAGCAGCAGTAAGTATTGTTTCTTTTGGAGCAACAAGATAAGAAGAGAAAATAGAGAATAAGCATAAAATCAATGTATAGAATATTGGTAAAGCTGGTTGATGATTTCTTGGCGGATGAGAATCAAAGTCCGCATTCTTATTTTTGTAGAAATTCATATTTTGAACTATCAATACGCCAAAATAAAATGCTATAACAGATATAGTTGCTATCATTGATGTTAAATTTATAATATCTCTTTCAAACATATAAGGATTTGAAGCCAGACCCCACATCAATTCAGGTCTTTCGTTCCAGTCAAACCATAAATATGGTATTAAGTGAATGTAAGGCAATGCCAGAGCTATCAATCCAAATTTGGCTAAATAAAACCTCTTAATAGAGAAAAACAAAGCTATTGTAAGCGACATTAAAACAATGGACACATAAAATGGCAAATAGTCTTTTAAAAAAAAGAGAACAAAACTTAACACACTAAAACCTAGCAATAAAATATGCAAATAAATTTTCAAACTACCGAATACGTAAAATTTTTTACTTTTTGTTGTCCTCCTTTCTTTGCCAAGACTTTCCGTCATTTTACCTACTCACTTCCTTGATGAGCCATATTTTTTATCATCCCTATTCAACCACACTTCTGTATACCCCGATGGTCTTGGCACAGCGCTTTCGCGCCTTTCGCTAATTGTCGCGTGCCTCCCTATACAAGCCAGCCTGGGGAGTGCCTTCTATATCCCGCTTGAAAAGCTGCCTCATCTTATTTTTCCTCTTTTGTAATGTCACCGGGCCGACTGATAGCACTGTTGGAGTTTCATCAACGTTTGACTGCCACCACGTGATACCCCACCGTCGCCATCCGTTCCAACCCCAGCTCATCCAGCACTCCGCCCACCAGGGGAAAAAGCAACCGACAGAAAGGCAGCGTGACTAGCCAGAGCAGAAGCAACAGCGGCCAGAGCCAGCCGGTGTTCAGGGTACGGCGCGGGTCAATGAGAGTGCTGAAGCGAACGGCCTCCTGCCCTAACCAACTGAAGAAGCCCCGGTTGGGCTCGATGCTCACGACGTCCAACCCGGCCTCGGGCAGAAACTTGCGGTAAAAGTGTGGCGTATAACCGCCGTAAAAGTGATACGGTTCCTGGTGCAAGAAAGAGCCCAAGGGCGCAGTAAGCAGTAATTTCCCTCCGCGCTTGAGGATCCGGGCAATCTCTTGCACCGCCCGGATCGGTTCCGGGACGTGTTCCAACACCTCGGTGCATAGAATCACATCAAAGGACGCATCGGGCACCGGGATGGCCGTAATATCAGATTCATAGTCCAATGGGGTGTATTTCCCGATTGTGCCGGATTCCAACCCAAAATCATGCGCGCGGAATTCACAATGGGAAAAGAGTGATCGATAACGTCCCCTTCCTGAACCGACATCCAGCACGCGCAGCCCGGTCGGAATGTTCTTTGCATGAGTGGCGACCCAACGGTCACGTGTGGTTTGGTTAAAGGCGAAAAAGCTGTTCATGGAATTAGCTTCTTTCGATAGCTCCTTGGAACGAGAACACTTCACAGGTGTAGCGACTGCCGATGAACTCGTCCAGGCTCACCCGCTCCACATAACGCGCGTCATCATAAACGCTGGAGAACTCCACCTGGTTCAGTCCCACAAAATACCCTTAATCGCTTTCACTGCAGAAAAGGTAATTGCGCGCCACCCAGCCCGGTCGAACTTCGGTGTTGGCATATTCTTCGATTTCAGAGCGAGAAATCTTCCAGGTTTGTGGACCCACGGTTCTCGCCTGATAGCCGAGGCTCCAATACAGTTTACTGAGCAGCCAGTGGAGCTTAAGGAGCATATTCCGAAAATTCATAATGGTGCCTTCGGCTCGCTAAACAGAAAGTTGTGCGTCGCAAATCTTTGATTATCACTCAAAGCCAGATTAACATGTTCCATTATTACCGGACGCATAAGTTCATCAACATTGAATGCTTGATAACCATATTGGAAAAACAATTGAAATGTGCTCTTAAAATTCGAATATATTTCAACACCATGCGGCTGATGCTTTTTAGTCGTGATTTCGACCACCCAGATTGGCTTAGGATCGTTAACTAGCATTATGGTTGCGCCCTCCAGCACCCATTTCTCCGCCCCCTCAACATCAACTAGAATAAGTGTCCTCTTTCCCTGTAACCGAGTACCAAGCACTATATCCATGGTTGAAGACGGCACAAGCGTCACATAGCTTTCGGGCGTACCTGCCCACCCCTTAACAACGGATGCGCCTGTGTTACCTCCATATATCTCGAGTACGCCTACGCTATTAGACAATGCTTGCAGAGCTGTTGAGATTTTTTTTGAGTCAGTCATTCTCAACCTTGAGCCGACCGATCTGCCGAAAAAGCTCTTCCTCGAGCTCCGCATGGCCCTTTTCGCTTTTTGCCGCGCCTTTGGAAAAAACTCCCGGCAGAGCAGCCAGGGCCCGATCCCGCCACAACCGGATCTGGTTCGGATGGACGCTGAACTCGCTCGCGATATGGGCGATCGTCTTCTCCCCCTTGGCCGCTTCAAAAGCCACTTTTGCCTTGAAGGCCGCGTCGTACGTCTTCCTCATACTCGAAAGCATACCATACCTCCTTCTGAGATATGGTAGGCTCAAAATCCACCTTAAGCATTTGTCCAGTTTTTGGGGAGTAGCTCAAATCATTGCGCAATGTTCCTATAAAGATTTTTTTCGCCGCTCACAGAGCGGGCCTACATCAATGCACCCCCGTTCTACGAACGCCTGCTCTGCGAAGTAAAATTGGCCCGATGTCAAGACCTGCCAATTGCAATGAAAAAAGCCGTGCGCCTGTTTTCCATCAATACAACGCTCGGTCTAAATCTGAGGGGTCACGATGTAACACGTAAAAACTTTCTACGTAAATGAATTAATTTTTCAAACAACCAAATATCTATCTCGCTTCCAATAAAGCACAGATGATTAAGGCGAAACGCTGCAACAACCGAGAACAGTTTTATAATAAACTGAGCTATTCTGCCGCCCTTTCGTACTTGTATAATGCGACAATAGTAACGATTCAGATCCACAAGCATTTGTTTATGCTCACTTGTAGCCCACGGCAACCAGTCTATTTGACAAGTTTTATTCCAAAACGGGTCACGGTAAGCCCATTCTTCAGAAGACTTTGGCCGAGCCATTCCTTCGCTTACAGCCAGTTCCAAAAACTCGGTCCCAGGCAAGGGTAAATACAACTGTAAAAATGTATGAAAATTGGAATGAATAGAACGTATCTTCACTGCCGTTTTCACAGTTTGCCGGATTTCATCCAGCGTTTCTGTCGGGTTACCAATAATCGCTCCGCCCGAACATGTAATTTGCGGGTATTTATCCGCTAAAAGTTGTATTGTCTTAAATATTATCTCTTGATTGATATCCTTGTGCATTAACTTCAGGATACGATCCACCCCCGATTCCCATGCTAAAAAAACTGCGGTAACACCTAAATCCTGTAAGACTTTCATAATGTCAGGATTTTTATATAAATGACTAATTCGCAAGGCTACAACGCCTATTGTTAACCCCAAATCACGAACTCCTTGCATAACTGCAATATCTCTCTTGCTACAAAATAAGATATCATCTGTCATATGAAAAGTGTTGACGCCATACATATCCCGGTATTTTTTGGCATAGTGTAACACATATTCAATTGAAAATTGACGGTAGGAATGAGAGTAAAAATTAGCAATATGACAAAAACCACATCGAAATGGACAACCACGAGAGCTTTGGAACATCATAGCATTGCCACTTCCACCAACATATTGCGAGGCATTATCAAGTACGTCAAGGTCGAAATTAAGCGTGTCCAAATCCTTGATCAAGATGGGAGGGGAATTCTTAATGACCATTCCATTTCTCTTCATTGCAAGCCCCGGAATAGAATCAAAGCCTTTATTCGATTCCACGGCTCGTGCAAACTGAACGATCCCCTCTTCTCCCTCACCCATAAACACATAATCAATGCTCGACTCAGCAAGACATTGCTCAGGAATTGCCGATGGATGGTGCCCACCCCAAATAATCGGAATACTCGGTTCCAAATTACGTACCTGCCGGCTAATCTCCAAGTTATGCAAGGTGCTCACCCCGGTAAGAACCGAAACACCAACAAACAATGGTTTGAGTTTTGCAATCTCATAAGCAGCATCTTCAATTTGATATTGTGAAATATGATATAGTTTAACTTGATACCCTGCTTTTTTAAGAGCACTTCCTAAGTAAATAAGCCCCATAGGTAGATTATGTGGTCTTTCGTCTCGACTTTGATGAACTTGCGCTACATTAACTAAAGCAATCATAGTTTATCTACCTTTTTCCTTCTTCATTTCTTTATCTCTGTGCCTATCTCTGTTCGGTCCGAAGCGGGCTGGCAATTTATTACCCCGGATCAATCCCCGGCGCAAGTGCAACCCAATTCTGATACTGGAAATTTTCCAGACGCTGGTCATAGCGTGGAATGTGCCGCAAGTCATGGGGATAAATTTTATAAAAGGCATAACGATATGGCGCACAAAAAGCAAAGAAGTCTTTCAGGAGCATTCTCGCATCAATATTACAACCGCCGTATTCAAACTGGATACGTTTAACGGCGCCCTTTTCCAGCATTCCCTGCGCGCCTTTAAAAACTTCCAATTCATGACCCTCAACGTCAACCTTCATAAAATCAATTAAGGTGATTCCGTTCCGCTGACAATAACATCCAGCGTTTCAACACGGATGACTTCCGTTTGTGATTGAGGGGCACGCCCCCATCCGTCTTCCAAGCCTTGACGCCGATAAATAGAGTTTTCTCCGAAACCATCATCAAAAACGTGCAAAGTCAACTCTCCTTTCGCCGAACGTAATCCAAAATTATTGGCGCACGCATTTTATTTCCCTCCCGGCATGACGCGCCTGCGGGCGATGGAAGGTCGCCTTGCTCGGTTCAAAACAGTGAATTATCAAGGCAGGATTAATTTCCAATGCCAGCGCCGTCCAATCGCCTATGTTCGTGCCGACGTCAAATACGGTCGCGCATCAAACGCAACTCACCGTTGGTATGAATGTTGTCATTTTTTTCAGCGTTATAAAGGTCAACATAGCGCCTGCAAATGCGATAAATAAAATTATTTCGTGGCACAATATTTGCCAGATATTCTCTCATGAATGTTTATCCTCTCAATGTATTATTTTATTAAACCAGAACATGCCGCAGGCATATTCGCTTTCGCGGAGCTTATCCAACCCGACATGTTCCACGAATTGGCCGCTATCATGTACTCCGGAAAACTCAACAAGCTGCAACCCCGCAAAGTAATCCACTATGGTTTCCGGCGTATGGATACGGTGGGCATTAAAACACACCCGCGGTCTCCCGACCGGCATGGCAAAGTAAAGATTACCTCCCGGCGCCAAAACCCGTTTTAATTCAAGGCAAGCCTGGCGGGTGCCATTCGGATTTAACGGATCACCATACCGGCCAAGACCGACATGTTCGGCCACATGCAAACAAGAAAGCGAGCTGATAGAATCATCGGCAAAAGAGAGGTTTAGAATATCGCCGCTAATATTAGTCAATCCTTCCATCCGTGCCTCTAATGCGCGATAATCCACAAATGTGACCGGCAGGACGGCGCTTAGCAGGTTGACAAAAATGGTCTGTGAGCCAACGTCCACGTGCCGTGTCGGACGTTGGACCAAGATACGCCGCATGGCCCAGCCGCTGACATAGAAGTAGTGGGCATCAACTCCAGTAGTGCTGGTACGGTCTTGCAGTTGAGGATAAGTGTCGCGCAAACGAATCGGCTCCGCGCATGGAAGATGAGAATAGTTGTGCAAGTCGCGCAGATACCAGACCAGTCCTTTCATGGCGCAAAACATTTTGACCGGATCTGCAAACTGGCTTATCCAGTTATAAAGCGTCCGTAACCATTTGCTTTTTTTGCGCATATACTTTCATCCGCTTGAAAACAATTTAAATACATGTCATAAATTTCTTGGTAAACTTTCTGTTGAACATAACCTATCATTCCAGTTTAAGTAGCACCAACATGTCCTTTGCGGCATCAGAATTGACGAAAAGATAACTTATGGCTTCCGATTTTTCCTGCTGCTGTTCTCCGCGCTGAGCATCCAACCAGGATTTTATTTCACTGCAACGGGCTCCAACTGAAAAAGCGCGATAGCCCTTCTGTAAAAAAAGATCAAAGGTTTGTTCAAAGAGAGGATTTTGCCCGTTGGGATGGTGTATGCCTCGCACTATCTCAATCAGCCAGTATGGGCGGGGAGAGTGTTCAATCACATTTGCGGCACCTTGCAAAGCGGAATATTCAGCGCCTTCAACATCCATTTTAATAAACAACTGCCGGCCTTGAAACCGTTTACCTAGAATAATGTCCAAGGTCAAACACGAAACAGAACGGTGGTAATTTAGCGACGTATTTGTCCAGCCGCTTATGAGGGAAGCGCCTGTTCCTCCCCCATATAATTCAGCCAACCGTGGCTTTGAACTTAAAGCCAATGGCCATACTTCGACATCGTCCCAACCATTTTCCAGTATATTTGCATATAGGTAGCGTTGGTTTTCAACCAACGGCTCAACAGCAATGGATCTGACGCCCAATGACCGAGCCAGACAGGTATAGTATCCTATGTTTGCCCCTATATCCACGAAGACATCAGCTTTTCTCAAAGCTTTTGTTATGAATTTTGTTTCTTCCGGCTCAAATTGACCGTTCTGCATATCTGTACGTCCGATTAATCTGAAACAAAAAGGAGTAAGGCATGGTTTTTGCCGACAAAATGTCCATTCGGATTTTGCGGAACGATAGGTTGAAACCAAAGACGGGGCAAAACGTTCAATTAAGCGTCGAATAAAAGCATTCATTAATCTCTCCAGCAATCAATCTCCAATATTGTATGATAAAAAATATGAAAAACCTATTAAGTCTTCTTTTTGATAGATTCTGTACCTGACTTGATAAGCCGCCTGTAACGAGCCATGGTCAACCACATAATCCAAAGCATATAAGTCATGGAAAATATAATCCCGGCCAGCACTACCCCAAGGATACCCCACTGAGCCGCGCCGATAAAATTCAATAAAACGCCGATAATAGCCATAACGATTTTTGGCGCAATCAAGCCTCGCGTGTCGTTCCGCGTCATCAATGAGAGCGAAACAAGCTGGCCGGCGGCAAAAAAACCTCCTGACAACACTAATCCCGGCAACAACCATGATACACGGTGATATTCCGGCACAGTCAACCAGCGAAAAACCTGCCGATGTACAAAAAGAGCAAATGCCGACGCCAAAATTGTCAGTCCCAAGACTGTTAAAATAAGACGCCAGTTTATGACGTAGACCCGACGCATACGAGATTCATCCGTTGCATCTCCGGCACGCTGATAAAATATGGGCGCGACAAGCTGCATTATCAATCCGGACAGGAGAGAAATGGGATAATATCCTAACTGAAACAGGACCGCATATAGTCCTACGTCCCGGGTTGAAGCAAACATCTGCAATGCCCAGCGGTCAGAAACAATCTGCACCCATGTGAACACTCCAAAAAGCGAAATCGGCCAGGCATAAGTGAACATCTGATTCTGCCAACGCTGTACCAATCCACCTCCGGTTGCCGACGCATCACTTGCAGGTTGCAGCCTGTGCCGAAAAAAAAAGAACTGCGAAAGCAACACCATGATGGTAGCCAGAACATATCCCACCATAGCCGCCACGCTATAGGCGCCGAACCACAGCGCCATCCCTACCGCCGCTAGAAATCGCCCCCAAGAAGCCAAAGCTTGATGCCAGGCCACAACAGCACGCTGACGGGCGGCGTTCTGCATGCCGTCCAGGATAGAATTATAGCCGGAGAACAGAGCAAAACCGAATGCGGTTATGCCAAGCCAAAGCCACTTGGTTTGCTTTGCTAATAAAAGTCCCAGGCAGATTATGCTGGCTATTCCCAATATGACCGCTGTAGCTCGAAGCATTAAGCCACGTAAAGCGACTAAGAAACACTTAAGTTCGCCAACATCTCTTGCCGGTGCAAAAAAGCGCATAGAAGCATTGCTCAGTGGACCTAAAACGACTTGATTAACCAGCATGGCAACAGTCATCCCCAGCGCTAACTCTCCATAGGCTTGTGGTTTCAGAACACCAGTGAGCATGCGAACCCCCACAAGCATTCCTAAAATTGCCACCGCCTGTCCGGAGGCAATCCAGAGGAACTCACGCCCAAGGCGTTGAAATCGCTCAGAAGTTAGCTGGTGAAGCCATGTTGGTGCCGTCTGTGACATTCAACCACCTCAGTTGATTTTAGCGTTCGAATAATTCTGTTGATCAGAGAAAATGACGAAGGGTTTAAGTGGGTAATTCTGGTAAAGCGCCCAATCTATATTGCCTGACTTTTCCCATGATTTTATACACTAGGTTTTTCAAGAAGACGAGGGTTGATTTTTTTGAGGATGTCCTCCTGGGCCTTGCTCATCGTCACGGTCTTGACGAACCTGTTTTTTGACTTGGGATCCGTGAGATACACCCGATACATCGAATCCAGAGTGTCCAGGGCTTCCACGGCCGTCTGCCCTGTCCCTTTCAGTTTATATTCAAGCACGGAAAGCAACAAGTAGGCAAGATAACACACAAAGATGTGTCCCCGGACGCGGTTCGTCAGCCAAAATCGCACCTTGTCCATCTCCAGGAAACTCTTCATGCACCGGAAGCTCTTCTCCACCCGGTCTTTCTCAAAATATCCGTTGCCCATCTCCTCTTCGCTGAGGTCTCGGGTGGAAAAAACCACTGAGATGCCATCATACCGCTCTGCCTCTTCCAGCGCCTGATGGTTGACCCTGCGGCCATGAAGATATTTCCGCAGCCCCTCTTTAATGGGTTTATGCTCCTCCAGTCGTTGGAGCGTATGATCAATCTCATCGTAGCGACGCTCGCGGATCGCCTGCCTCTCTTTCTCATTCATACACAACGCGATATAACCCCGAACTCCTTCCGCACGGTATCTTTTCTTCTTCACATAAAAGGTAGCATTCTTCAACCTCTTTTAGGGAAAAGTCAGGTAATTTAATAAACTGCTTTTTTCGCCAATTTAAATCGTGCTTTAAAAGAAAACCAAACATAGGACATTATTGGCTTTAGCTCTTTATAGATGTGATATTGCTTAAAAAATAGAAAATATGTTCCCACACTAATTAATGAAAACAGCAAACCTTTTACAATAAAATCTGCTGTTCCCCATGCTAATTTTGTGGTAATGGTTGATTGATGAATATAGTTAAATGCATTAAATTTGTTGAATGCCAGTATAATACCTGTGAGTATTGCGGATATCATACAAATTTTAGAAATAAAGGTAATTGCGGACTTTACATTCCCATAAATCTGTTTAAATGCGATACCTATTATTATGACGGAGATGAATAGAAAGCTGAAAGAACAGGCAAAAGCGACACCAGTTATCCCAAATCCATTAGTAATTAGGAAATAATCCAGCAAGATGTTGATCCCCAACCCCATGGCAATAATTAGCAGCCTTTTTTCGAGTTGATTGGATACATTAAGATAGTAGGTAAGAAAGACTCTTGATGTATATACCATATACCCGAAGGCAAGAATTATCATTACGGGCAGACTTTCAAGGTATTTAGTAAGAATAATCTTTACAGCCATCATATTGAGGATAATAGCCAGTCCTAAGATGATGCCGTTGAACATAAGATATGAGACAAACAGTCCTTCGGTATATTTACGAAAATGTTTCCTGGAAGAAGTGCCAAATTTTCCGCCTTCAATCATTATTTTGCGGTAGACTATCATGTTAACCCCTTGAGAAAATGGCTCTGCTACTCTTATGGCTGCAAGCGCTATACTGTATAAACCAACCTCTTTTGTTGTCATCAGGGCAGAAAGCATTACCAGATCAACGCTCCAGAAAATACTATCGGAAATACTGTTGATAAATATCGTAAAGCCCGTTCTGAGATGATAAAGAGTTTTTTTTATATTTACATAAAAATGAAATTTTGGTTTTTTCAAACCAATAATATAATATAAAATCGATACCGCCTCAGATAAAATCATGACAAAGAGAACGCCATTTAATTTGAAGAATATAACTGCCGGGATTAGAATAAGTGGGGAAAATTGGAGGATGAGATCCAGCTTGCCAATAATCATAAATGTGCCTTCTGCTTTGACGTAAGATCTCAGGAAAGAATTGATACGGTTTCCAATCAGTATTATAGAAACCAAGATGAGTATTTCAATATTCAGAGTTCCTTTAAAAGTAAATCCCAAAATAAACAAAACCCAGAGAATTATTAAGGATAAACCACTGCTTATGAAAAATCCTGTATAGACAATATTTGTTATAAGCCTGGCCTCTTTTTTATCGCCCTTGCCATAGGCAATAGGTACGTCTCTTGGTAAACTCTGAAGGAGCCCTAGATGGGTGTAGCCGGCATACTCGCTAATAAGATTAATGATAGCTAGTACTCCGAGGAGAGAGGGACCGAGGAATTTAGCTGTTACTATCGAACTGGGGATATGGAATATTCTTCCAATAATTGCAGAAAGGGATATGACCCCTGTTAATTTAACTGTGTCTTTCTTTTCTGCACTCAGGTTAAGTGGATGTAATACTCCCATTTCTTTTTTATATTCCTTTTCTTCGTTCATAATGTGTTTGAAATTTTTTCTTAAAGGAAAGAAAGGGAGTTCAGTAATTTAATGCCTGGTTTTTTAATTGTCCTAAGATATTCTCTGAGTTTCTTAAAAGCTAATGATCTGTAATTTATAAAAGTCCAATTATAATTTTAGCTATATTTTTTGCTGCTGTTCCTTTATGCGGCCCTGTTTCCTGTTGTGCTAAATATTCTCTCTGCTTTTTATTTAATGAAGGATTATTTAGATAATCGTTTATAGCAGTAATCAATTCTTGAGGAGTGTAACACATTCTTAATGCACCCGTGGCAATGACTCTCTGGTTGTGCACTTGATCATAATCCACTTCAATGCTCTGTCTTACACTTTTTTTCCTATCAGATTTTCCTTCAAAGACAACATTCACAGCAGGCACATCCATTATTGATGCTTCTATGTTCAGAGTAGAAAACATGTTCACCAAGACATCTGTATATTTTAAAATAGAAGCAAGTTTTATCTGTTCCAATGCAGGCATATCCATCGTCAATTTATCAGAAAGTATTTCGGGTGCATCTATTTTTACAAAAGGATATTTTTCAGCTAAATTGTCATATTCTTCAATTAAATACACGTTTTTTCTTTTGTCCCCTTTAACCAGAAAATGCAGAGGATGCAGTCTTATCAATAATTGGGCGGGAACCGTTATTTTATTTTGGGATATAGATTCTGCGATTATTTGGGCAATATCTGCATTCCAGGGATAGCTCGTCGGGGATTTCGTTCCCAGGACAATCAATTTTGTATCACCATTCAAATTAAATCTGTTAAATATCTCATTTTTGGAAAGAAGTTCTTCTTTTCTGTAATATGTATCAAAATGGGCAATGCCTCCAACAGAAATCATATCACCAGGGAAATCAAGATATTCTATAAGCTCCTTTTTCATCACTTCTGTCCAGGCGATAATATGGTCAGGAATAGCTCCGCCCATTCCTTTCCCGGAAGTATTGTCCCAGCTCAAAATAACTGTCACAGTCTTGGCGCCATGCTTTTTTGCCTCTCGCATGATAATAAAGTCAAACCCTTTTCCAACGTTACCGAGCGAAGTGGTAATAACCGTATCTGGCTTATACTTTTCAAATAGCTCCCTATGGATATCAGGGCTGAACATTCTGCATTCAATCCATAAAAATAATCTTCTGAGTATTTTCGAAGCACGCAAAAGCTTTACAATTATATGAATGATGAGGAGTTTATATTTGGGTATAAAACCTTTTGCTGAAGATTCCTTGAGGAATAATTTATAGTGGCCATCCACCGTTCTCAAATCATATTTTCCATTCAAAACAAAACTCCGAATAAGTTGGAAAAACCTTTGGCCTTTTGATTTTCTAATAAATTCTTCACACTTCTCATTTTGGAATCTCTCAATATGGACATTGTCCTTCTGAAATTCCTGCTTGAAGTAGTCCTCATCGGCATTGGGAGTAATGATGACAATTTTTTCAACCTGATTTTTAAGTTCTTTGAAAATATCAGTACGAAGTAAGTACCTTGCTCCGAATCCCTGATGGACAACAAGAAAAATGCATTTTGTCGTTCTTTTCATTCTTGGATCTTACCCCGTTTATTCATACTTCTTTATCTCTTTAACCTATTTCCAATGCTCTGCTTGTAAGTGCCAGTATTAAAAAATCCATTGACATATTTATCAGAAATCCATCTCATGGTCCTCAAGGCAGTAGGACCAAAATGACCTGACTTTATTATGGGTTGCTTATATAACCAGTAAGTGTAATCTGAGTTAAAGATTTTGACCAAATTTTTAGAATTAATTTCTGTTCTAGGAAACGGAACGACAACGGTCCAGACACCGTTGTCCAATCTCAATTGTTTTGCGAACCACATGCTTCTTATCCAGCTCAAAATAGATTCGCCTGGCAAACCAATGAGAAAGAATCCGTAGGTGGCTATGCCCACTTTTTTTGCAAGATGAAATGCCTTTTTGATTTGTTCTTTTTTATATCCTTTTTTTGAATTTTCTAGAATTCCAGGATCGCCGGATTCTACGCCAAACTCAATCTGGACACATCCTGCTCCCTTCATTTTTCTTAAAAGATCTGTGTCGACCTTGTCGGGTCGAGTTTGGCATGACCACCTGAAAGGTATCTTGCTTTCGAGGATCAAGGCGCATAGCTCTAGTACCCGATTTTTTATGAGCGTAAAATTATCGTCCTGGAAATGGATGTTCTTTATGCCGTAATTTTCATAGACTGTCATCATTTCCTCGAACACCCTTCGGGCAGAAATCATCCGACAATATCTCCACATCATGGGCGATGAACAAAATATGCATTTGTTGGCACACCCCCTGCTCGACATAATATGAGTATATCGCCCTTCAAACCTTCTTAATTCACGAGTGCCATATTTATGTAAAGGTATCAAGTCTCGTGCTGGAAAAGGGAGTTCATCGAGATTTTTTATGAATTTTCTATCCTCTGTTTTAATGAATGTGTTGTTTCTTTTGAACATAATACCATTGACTTTTCCGCAGTCCATATTGTTTTCTATAGCTTGAAGAAGTTCGCAAAAGGTTATTTCTCCCTCACCAAGGGCTATGAAATCAAAATAGGAGGTCTGGAGGGTCTCTTCAGGCAGTGGAGTGGCGTGAGGTCCACCCATCACAGAGATCTTATTATTTTTTTTTGCAAGCCATGAAACATCTCTTGCTTGTTTACATTGTGAAGTTGTTCCCGTGACGGCAATTATATCGAATTGCCTTATCTCCTCTTCCAGTCTTGTTAATGGATAATTGTAGACATTGTTATCTATGACCTTAATCTCATTATATCCTTTTTCTCTTATGTAGGCTGCCAAATATAATATTCCAAGGGGGGGGGGATGGGCAGGGCATCTCTGTTTATTGATGCTGGATTTATGAATAAAACGTTTAGTTTATTTCCCATTTTTTCAGGAAATTTTCTTTTATGAGGTGTTCACATAAGAAAAGGTCGAACTCTGTGTCTATCTCAATAGATCTTTCCTTTTCGGTGATTATCGCCCTTTGATTGTTTTCTGCGTACATATTATTTTTGTTCATGATAATATCTCTTTTCACAACATCAACTAAGCCGTTTGTCCGGTAAATTCTTGGGAGGTCCTGTCTTCTTGTATATTTTCTTCCTTCAGGAATAAACGGTTTTAATATGTCCTCTCCTTCAATAACATCCATCCAGTAAGGAGTTTCTGTGACTCGATTGACTGTTCTCACTCCATCTGCATTTGTATCAATCATTTTTTGGACAGCATTATCGATATCCTGCGCTGTTCTGAAAGGTGAGGTACATCTCAGGTGGACTATAATATCCGGTTGATAATCTTCCTTTTTCTCTAATGTGTTTATAACGTGCTGGAAAACCGGCAGGTCTGGTGTTTCATCTTGAGCCAGCTCTGCCGGCCTCATTATAACTTCAGCGCCATACTTTCTTGAAATCTCCGCTATCTCTTCGCTGTCTGTAGAGACAATAGTTCTCTGAACGAGTTTTGACTTGAGGCTGGCCTCAATCGCACGCACTATCAAGGGCTTGCCGCCTAAAGGTCTTATGTTTTTTTTCGGAATCCCCTTGGAACCTCCTCTTGCCGGGATAATTGATATTATTTTTAAATTATCTTTGGTCATTTTCTTTTCTTACTAGGGATTTGTTCTTTTTTTGAATTATTCTGGGAGATAGATTTTGCTATAATTTCATATGATTAAATTGCCTCTTAATCCTAAAATTCATCACCAGATTTTCTTCCCAAAGAAAAAGCACCCGGGATTTTCAGCCCCATATTTTATAGCGTTATTCATAGGGTTTAATTGAAGTCCGCTCTTTTCAAAAAAGCGTTCCCACGTTTTTCTAAAAAAATTCCATTGGGGTTGTCCTGTTTTGTCTCCGTACCATCCTTCATCGGCTCTGTCTTTTCTGTAGTGTCCCAGTGCAGGAATCATATGCAGGAATAATCCTGATTGTCTCAAAACTCTTGCTATTTCTTTTATTCCTTTTTCTGGGTTATCAAAATGCTCAAGGGTTCCATAGTTGATTGACAAATCGATGCAGGAATCCTTAAAACTAAGATTAATTCCATCTCCTATGATAAATTTAATATTTGGATATCTTTGTTTTGCTATATTAAGAGCAACCTCTGATATGTCTATTCCTATGAGCATTAATTTATAATTTTTAGACAGAGTATTGAAGATCAAGCTTAGCATATATCCTGTCGCACACCCTATATCAAGGATAACAGCATTCTCATAAAGATTATAATCTTTAATTGCATTTAATATCACTGTTTTTCCAGGCGCCTTATCCCACTCTCTATCCTTACCTTCTTTGAAAATTTTATTATAATAGTTCACTTTATCCATTTGTTCCCATCCTTGAGATTCCCTTCTTTTTTTAACTTATTGTACACATTATTTTAATTATCTTCTAATCCGGTTGTGATAACACAAGAAAAAAATGCATTGTCAAATCTTATTGCGCCGTGAAATGGGAAAATTTTATTTATCTTAAAATAAAATGGAGTGTTCAGATATTTTTTCTAAACTTTATTGTTCTATTTTCTTAAAATGTTGCTGATGCCATTCCCAAGCGTGTTGAATTTGTGTTTCTAAAGAAGAAAATTTTGGTGACCAACCAAGATCTCTCATTGCCAATCGAGCATCACCAACCAAAATGGGGACATCTCCTGCCTGTCTTGAAGACAAAACAGTAGGAATTTTTTTGCCAGTTACGCGGCCTGCTGTTTCAATCACTTCTTTTACGGAAAAACCTTTGCCATTACCCAAATTGAAACAAGAAGTTTGTCCACCTTTTTCCAAATGCCGGAGGGCTAAGATGTGAGCATCTACTAAATCGGCAACATGAATATAATCCCTTATGCATGTTCCATCAGGCGTCGGATAAGCATCACCATAAATAGTAATGTTCTGTCTGCGTCCCATAGCCGTATCAAGCACTAAGGGGATTAGATGGGTTTCTGGATTATGATCTTCGCCGATTTCAGCCTCTATGTCAGCACCTGCTGCGTTAAAATAGCGCAGTGAAACCGATCTAACTCCGTACGTTAGATCCAAATCTTTTAGTATCTGTTCCACCATCAGTTTACTTTTACCATAGGGATTTGAGGGGCGCGGTGTATGCATCTCGGGTATAGGCAGAACCTCAGGGTGGCCGTAGATCGCACAGGTGCTCGAAAAAATAAATCTATCAATGCCATGTTTGCAGATGGCTTCAAGCAGAGTTATACTTCCCGCCACATTATTTCTGTAATATTTCAGAGGATTTTGGACCGACTCTCGAACATAAGCATACGCCGCAAAGTGCATGATGGCTTCAGGTTTGTATCGTAAAATTACCTCGTCTAGCCGTGATTTGTCAGCAATATCGCCATTTTCAAACGGTCCCCAGCGTACAGCCCAAGGGTGACCGTTAACGAGGTTGTCATATCCTATGGGTATGTAACCTTCTTTAGCCAGAGCTTTGCAGGCATGGCTGCCGATATAGCCGGCAGCACCAGTTACAAGTATGTTTGTCATGAACAATCCCTGTTTTGAGAATAATTTTATAAGAGGCCGGGGAGAAGACAGTTATTTACCGAAACTCAAAATATACACGATGTTTGCGCCCGAAAAATCTGTATAGTTTTTATAGGGAAGCGTTTTCTTTAACCATGAAATCAATTTTTCAACATGACCCTTCATCCCGGCATCACGCAGAGCATTTTTTAATCTTTTTTTAAAATCAATTATTAATCTTTCACCATGCCCCCAATCTTGGAAACATGATTTATAGGTAAGCTGTGCATCAAGTTTTGCTGCAAATTTCTCAAAATCAAATGGACAGAGAAAATGAACATCTGATTTCGACATGGGCACATCAAATAACAATTGTAACGTCATCCAGATATACCCTCTCACGTTCAGGAATGATGGACTGCTGGTAATAATTTTTGAGTGCTTATTTCGTAAAAGTCTAGTCTTAATATGAAATAAGGTATTAAGGGGATCCTCTGTATGTTCAAGAACCCCTTTCATAACTACGATATCGTACCTCTCTGAAATGTCTTTATAATCACAACAGATGAATTGACAATTATCCAGGCAGTATTTCTTTTTTGCAATTTTTATGGCCTCTTCGGAATAATCGATGCCCGTCACATTTCCCCCATGAAACGCAATTATGGAGGCTAAATCACCTTCACCGCATCCGATTTCCAGGACTTTCCTGCCTTCCCAATCTGCACTCTCAATTATGACCATTGCCTCTTGATAAGACAAAAAAGTGAAAAACTTACTGTATGCACCCTCAGCATATACTTTATTATAGAGAGCTTTTAAATCCTTCTTCATCAAGACATCCTTTTCTTTATAAGATTATCTAATGCAAATTAAATAAAGTGTCATCGCGAGGAGCGAAGCGACGTAGCGATCACGCTAGACTCCTCAAGGAGATTGCCACGCTCCCTTCGGTCACTCGCATGACATAGTAACCACAATTATTGCGTTAATATTATGTTAATTCTTAAAGTCCGACTCGTCTTAGCTTTTTCATTATTGGAATCTCACTTTCATAGACGCATTTGACTCCATCGCCCATAGCGTTTTCAATAACGTGGATGTCACGGACCAATTTGGCAAAACCATGCGGTTCCACGGAGGCGGCCTGATCGCTTCCCCACATTGAACGGTCTAGTGTGATATGCCGCTCGACCAAGCATGCACCCAATACAGAAGCGGCCACTGTTGTGGCAAGTCCGACCTCATGACCTGAATAACCAACAGGTACTTTGTAACGTTCCTTTAGAGTCAGGATTGTTTTGAGATTCAATTCTTCGACTTTTGAGGGGTAGGTACTATTGCAATGCATAAGAATCAGATCTTCAGTGCCCAGCACTTCCACGGCATGGTCGATCTGCTCCATTGTGCTCATCCCGGTAGACAAAATAATTGGCCGGCCGAAACGACGAAGATGTCGTAGTAGATTGTCATCTGTAAGACTAGCTGAAGGAATTTTGTAGCAGGGAGGAGTAAACTGTTCAATAAAATCTACGGAGGCTTCATCCCAGCAGGAGGCATACCACATAATCTTATGTGAACGGCAGTATTTATCAATTGCCCGATATTGTTTGTACCCAAACTCTAGTCCTCTCTTGAGGTCGCCATTGGTGGTTCCGAACGGACTCTCGCGCCGGCGAGCCAGTTCGTCTGGTGTGTAAACAACATCAATTGTACGTTTCTGAAACTTGATTGCATCACAATTAGCCAGGAGGGTAGCTGAAATCAACTTGCGCGCAATATCCAAATCGCCATTATGGTTTATGCCAATCTCTGCTGCAATAAAACACGGCTCTCCTTCCCCTACCCACTTATTGCCAATTTTGACTTTGTTCGCCATTTTCAACACTCCTGATTGACTTGATTAAAATGAACTCAACATATTTTCAGTCATTGCAGTTTATTATTTTTGAATACCTAAAATCAAATCTGCAACTTCTCGTACTGCTCCCCTTCCTCCTGGTTTGGTCGTTATTAAACGACATATTGCTTTGATCTGAGGTACGGCATCAGCTACAGCAATAGGAGCCCCTACCCATTTCAAACAATCTCGATCATTAATATCATTGCCAACATAAGCAACCTGTCCTGGTTCAAGGGTGCGTTGTTTAACGATATCTTGCAAGGCGGAAAGTTTGTCATTGCAGCCATAAACACAATCAATCCCCAATTTCTGGCAGCGTACAGCCACTACTGGATTGGTTTCCTTAGACAGCACAAGGATTTCGATGCCTCGTTCTTTGAGTTGTTCAATCCCCAAGCTATCGCCTCGGTGACACCAAACGGCCTCTCGTCCCTTCTGATCCACGCAAACTCGGTTATCTGTTAGTACACCATCAAAATCGAGCACAAGAAGATGAATATTCTGAAGATCGGGCTTTTTTTTGTTGGAATGACGCCGGGCTATCAGCTGTTCCATGAATTCCAAATCTTCAGGTTCATTGACTCGGAAAGAATCCAGTTCATGCATTCTATAAACTGTAATTTTGCCTCCCAGCCTGTAATTGTTATTTCTGAGTACCCAGGGTTTGAAAATGTAAATGGAACCGTTTTCAATTATATCTTCGTAGTGGATATTCTGGAGTTTCATCCTGTGCTGGTCGTCATGAGTTATAGATGATAATTTTTCGCCCTCCTTGCGCCAAACTAAGCCGCGCATTAAGCAAGCGGAAAAAAGGGAATCAGCCTGTTCAGACAATAGTGTTTTGATCGCATTCTGAATATCATCTGGCTGGCGCAGGGGGGTGGTGGCCTGCAGGGAAACCACCAATTCGGGTTCCAAGCTTTCCGTCTCGCGTAAGTGGTCGAGGGCATGAAGCAAAACGGATTCTGATCTAACCATATCTCTGTTAATTTCTTTCGGTCGCCTTATGACTTCAGCTCCAAACTCTATAGCAATATCTGCAATTTCAGAATCGTCTGTAGAAACAAATACACGTTTTAAACCTGGTGTCTCCAGAGCATCCTCAATGCTATAGGCTAATAAAGGCTTCCCTGCTATTGGACGAATGTTTTTTGTGAGGATTCTGGCAATATTACCGTGCACAGGAATTATGGATATAATTAACTGATTATTCATCCTATTACAAAATACTTCTACTGTTTAATATCATCCAGCCGATGTCCGATATATTGAGCGAGACGACTTATATGTTTCATGCGTTCTTCTTCCTGGGCTTTTTGATCGTCATTGTTTCCACCAGGAGAATATACACCTTTCCGTCTAATAAGCTTAGAATAATAATCCACGGGAACAGAATCCTTCATCACGGCAGATATATAGCTTAGAAGGGCCCCTTCATCGTATTCATAATTCTCTAAAAGATGCCGAATGTCATTCCCTAACCGATCTGGATTAGATGCATGACGAATCATATTGCCTGGCAAGATGCTGAATGGAGTCCGGCCCAGCACTACAACCGGCTTCTTCAAAATTATAGCTTCAAATCCCATAGAGCCTGCAATGGCCGTGATAATTCGGGCATGGGATATCAGCTCCCTTGAATTTAAGCTTGGGTGAGCAAGCAAGACATTTGGAATCTCTAATAATTTTCGATAATAACTAAGAGGGCGCTTGCCAATTGACCAGGGATGCTCTTTGACAAGAAGTTTCATGCCAACAGGAATGTTATGACTAAAAAGCCGAATTGCTTCGATTTGATTGAGATAAGGTTTGCTGTATACACATAATGTCACCTCTGGCTCTGTATGGAGAGGGAAGAAAGCATAGTTTAATTGAGGGAGGTCCGTTGATTTGATGTACATTTTAAGGAAGCGCCTATCCATTAGTCTGGCACGCCATGGCCTGATGATTCTTTGGTTAACCAAGGGGCCAATAAATCCAGAAATATGATTATCGTATCGGTATTCTCCAAAACGGCACTTATATTCTCCTATTATAAATCTGACCAACCCCTTGACATTCAGCAAGCTAATCATAGTTTTTCGGATAGTTCTGATTCCTGGTGGCTTACTAGAGGGTGGTACTATACCCTCATACTTTGCATGAATGCTTCGCGCCTCTTGTAGGTACTCAAAAGCTTCATCCCTCAGTGAAGGCTCAATACCATTATTAAGGAATTGATTATAAGTTTTTTTAAGACGGTCTGATGGCTCTAGAACGCTTTCGCCGGCATAAATATAGTTTTTTATCCTGGTTGGCCTAAGATTCAAAATTTGGATATTACGAGCTTGAGCAAAAAGGAAAGAAAGATATTCTCCTAGAGTGTTGCATTGAAAGAACACAATAAAATTTGGCTGCACTTCATTGAAAAACTTTTCCATCCGTTCCAGCCCTACCTGAAGTATAGCCATCATTTGCTCATGACTGAAGCGAGGATGATAATCCTGTGCATAAGCATATTTTTTCCCCAAATAAATCCGCCGGTCTGCAACCAGAGCATTCCACAAATAAGGTTGTCCGATTTCCCTTTCATACCGCTCAAGAATATAAATATCAGGCTTTATCCCAATGGATTCCCGTATAATTTCCCACTCTTTCAGGAGAAAAAACTTGCCCATCTCTATTTCAGGGCATTTTTGTGTAAATTGTTTAAAAAATCTTGAATCAGCAACGTAAAATCCCACTTTATTCAAAGGGATTATTTCTTTTACCGCCTGCATTAGATAGAAGAACATATCAAGGCTTGAGCTTTGAGTAAGAAAGAGAGCGTTCATTTAATAAGTGATTTTTTTCTGAAGTAATTTTAAATCGATATCGATCGTTGCCAAAACATTGGCAATCTGTTTTCCTGCGTTTCCGGCTCCATAAGGATTTTTACAATTTTGACATTTTTTTCGAAAATTCTCATCATACAGTGCTTTTCTCACTGCATTAAGAATTTCATCTCTATCATAATTTACATCTATAACATTGTCTGTTCGAAGACGGCCATTCTGTCTCGGTCCGATATTGACAAAAGGACATCCTAAAGCTGGAGTTTCTTTTATTCCACTCGAGGAATTTCCAACACAAGCTCCAATTCCAATCCTGCCGCCTAAATTCAAAATTCCATGATAATCGAAGCGCCCAAGGCTTTGGTGCACTTGAATATTATCCAAATTTTCATTTTTCAGCTTTTCAATTTCCTTTATGATTCGCCGCCCCCCAGCGTCGTTGTTGGGGTAAGTAATAATGACCTGGCATCCCTCTTTGGCCAGGAGACGCATGGCTTCTAATGACGGTCTGACTTGATCTGCAGCTTTCTCAAATTCTGTTGTCACAGAATGTTGGGTGAAGATGATAATAGGCTTTGTTGTGACAAGTCCATATTTTTCCTTGAGCTCTGCTGGCATTGCGAAATCACCAGCAGCAATGAGATCTAAGGCAGGGAATCCAACATTATAAATTCTCCAGGATTCTTCTCCTAACCTTCGTATGCGTTCTGCTGCCTGTTCATTAGTGGCAAAGTGAAGATGGGCTAATTTGGTCATTGCGTGCCGAACCGAATCATCCAGAGCTCCGCCTTCTGTAATGTCCCCGCCTTCAATATGAACAGTAGGTATGTTCATCTGGGTTCCAGTAATGACCGCGGCAAACCCCTCGAAGCGGTCAGCGTAGACAACTAGAAAATCAGGTTGAATATTGTCTAGGATCTTGCTCAAGCTTAAGATACCCGAGCCAATCGCCTGGGCAGTTGAGAATAAGGTGTCTTCTTCCATTGCAAGTTTGACTTCGCTAAACACCTTGAAGCCATCTTTTTCTATTTCTTGTACAGTATAACCAAAATCTTCTTGAAGATGAGCACCTGAAACCAGCAGAAAATATTCTAATTTGGGATGCGAAGCAATCGCTTTCAAGATTGGATATTGCAGACCATACTCAGCACGGTTCCCTGTAAAAACAGCTACTTTTCTTTTTTCAGATGTCATGATTCAGTTAAATTTTTTCAGGGTGAGCGATAGCCCTTTAGCCAGATCATATTTTTGTTTCCAGCCTGTCATTTTAATCAAAAGAGCATTGCTTAGAACCAGTGATGAAATTGAATTATTCGAGATATTTTGCGATTGAATTTTATCGCTGGGAATGCCAGCTACTTGGCATACTATCTCGGCTAACTTTTTAACAGAGGTTCCGGTCCCTGTGGATAAGTTGACAATGGTAAAATCAGTATCATCTTTTGAGATTAATAAATGCAGGAAGCCCTCGATAACATCCTCGATATATATAAAATCTCTCACCGGAGTCAAATCATGGATCATAATTTTTTCGCCGGTTTTCACCTGTTTTACAAGAGTGCCAACAAGCGTGTCTAAATTACCTCCAGGTCCATAGACATTGCCCAAGCGGGCAATTTTGCAGGATATCCCGAAGCTTCTGGCATACCCTTGAATCAGGGCTTCAGCACAGACTTTGGTAGCTATGTATAAATTTTTGGGGATTGTTGGGTCATTCTCGGTCACCGGTCTATGGTGATGATCACCATAAACAAGCCCTGTCGATGGAAAAATAAATTTATTTACATCATTATTTCTACAAAATTCTAAAGCATGATAAGTCAACCACACATTGGATCCAAAGGCTTGTGAAGGATTTTTTTCACATTCTTTGACATTTGCCAGACCTGCCATATGGAACAGAGCACTTTTTTTTCTTTTAGTTGATAATAACAGAGAACCTGCTTCGTCTAATTTTTCAAGGAAGTTCCCGCAGATAAACCGAAAAGATTCATGGTTTGTGAAATCTGTAATAGGTTGTGTAAAACGATTGCAATAATCAACACCCACAACGAATGCGCCTTTTTCCAATAAGACTTTCACTAGCCGGCTGCCTAAAAATCCGGAGGCTCCTGTCACCAGGATTTTATAGTGATGTAAACTACCAATTTTCGATGTCATCTGGTCTAACTTGATAATCCTTTGGTAAATCTCTAGCGGCTTTCTTCCCTAATACCGTGTTGAGTTCACTTGCTAAAATACATCCAGTCCCAGGCCTTTTAACCCAAGTATTTTTTAATGAAAATGTTTCCCCAGCTTTAACCGAGGCAATTGTGACAACTGAGGCGTAGGCAAAATCAATTACAGGCTTTTCCTCTTTTAAAATGGTCTTCTGGCCTCCCAAAGCGGAAAAAATAGCTCTCGAACCTTTGACCATCTCTGTTAGTTCATTGGGTTCGATGGAGATAGGCACATCTGGTCCAGGCCATTCCCGGCTGATAGTGAAATGCTTTTCTAGTGCACATGCCCCTAAAGCAGCCGCAGCAAGGCACGTATATATGCCAATAGAATGATCGCTAATTCCAACTGGCAAATTGAATTCCTCCTCTAGTTCTTTGATAGCCCCTAAACGTACCTTATCATAAGGAGTTGGATAGATCGAAGTGCAGTGCATAAGCAAAAGGGGACAACGATATTTTTCTATAGCATTGACTGACTTTTTTATTGATTTAAGATCATTCATCCCGGTAGAAAGAATCATGGGTTTTCCCATTTTGGCTACGTGCTCTAAGAGAGGAATGTTGTTGCATTCACCTGATCCAATCTTGAACGCCATAACATCCATCGATTGGAGACGATCTGCTGCCTCCCTGGAAAAAGGAGTACACAGGTATATGATTCCTTTTTTCTGACAGTATTTCTTGATTCGCCTTTCCTCATCTTCGGTGAGTTCGCATCGTTTTATGATATCCCATAATCGTTCATCAGAGATTTCACCCGGCTTCATATCAGTGGGAATCATTTCTGCTTCTGTGATGTGGCACTGAAACTTGACACAATCAGCCTCAGCTTCCACGGCTGCGTCTACTAGCTCTATGGCTTTTTTATATTCGCCTTCATGGTTTATGCCTACTTCTGCAATAACAAATGGAGGAAAATCCTTGCCTATTCTTCTTCCCCCAATCTCAAATTCCTTCATAACCTATCCTTTCCTTTCTTTATAATTCATTGTTTCCTCCTTTTTACCATGCAGTGAGCCCTCCATCCACTACTAAGTTTTGCCCTGTCATGTATCTTGACGCATCTGAGGCAAGAAATAAAATTGCCCCGTTGAAATCGCTCCAAACTGCCATTCTTTTCAGAGGAGTCCTTTTTACATATTCTTTATAAAAATATTCGTCTTGATTATCATAGACGCCACCTGGCACCAAAGAATTAACCCGTATGTTCTTTTCAGCAAAATATACAGCCAGGTATCTGCTTAAGCCGATAAGACCGGCCTTAGATGCAACATAGACGGCCGGTAAGCTGAGAGGAAACTTGCCTCCATAAATATTAGATTTAGCATTTTCGTAGATCCTAAAATCAGGGGAAACAATGGCATATATGGAACTAATAAATATGATGCTGGCTGAAGTATTCATCAAAGGAAGCAATTTTTGTGTAACCAGAAATGCCCCACTTAAATTCCCTTTAAGTGTTTTATCCCATACTGAAGACTTATATTCTGCAAAAGGGGCATAATAATTGTCGGGTTTGCTCATAACAGAATAAATTAAAACATCAATTTTTTTTATATTTTTTTTCAAGAAGTTATAAAAATTATTTACTTGGTTTTCATCAGAAACATCGCACTTGAAACTATAGATTTCTTTCCCTTCGAATTCTTTAGATAAGATCTGAATTATCCGTTTAATTTTTTTGCTATTAATATCTGCTATAACTAACGATTGGCAATCTGAGGAGAGAAGAGTATAGGAAAAAGATTCGGCCATTTTTCCGGCCCCACCTATTATTGCGATATTTTTGCCTGATAATGAGAAACAGTCTTCCAGGGAACGGAGTTCTTTTTGCCTAAATTCTTTTTTCATGCTTTTTCGCCTGATTTTAAAAACAGCTCAAAAAATTTCAAATCGACTTCTTTATCTATATCAACATAAGGACTATTAATTTCATAAGGGATTGTCCTGCGGGGAATTCTTAGGCCCTTCAGAATAGCTTTTCGAGAGAAAGTCCAGCAATTATTTGTAATATCAAAAATAGGAGGTGCGTCCTGCCTTTGAGAGTAATTTCCCTTTAATACGAGTTGGGCATAGCCCATTTTGTTTATTTTCACCATATTAAAATAGGGATTCCTTCTGCACTTACTTACGGCGATTACTAAATCTGGCTTCTTTTTTAAAAAGACATTTATCATCTGTTTAATTTCAGTTTTTTCTCTCAGAGGGCTTGTCGGATCAAAAAGAACAATACCATCTATTTTTTGCGAATAGATCTGTTCACATTTCAATAATGCATGTTTTAAAACTTCAAGCATGGAAGTATTATCTTTAGCCAATTTTTTTGGCCTGATAAAAGGAACCTCTGCACCGTATTTTTTCGCCAGATCAGCTATCTCTAGACTGTCAGTCGTCACTATTGTTTTGAATATCTCTTTGTAGCTCAAAGCCTCTTTTATCGTGTAATAGATTAGAGGCTTGCTCAAGACGGTTCGTAGATTTTTATTTTTTATTCCTTTTGAACCACTCCTTGCGGGGATCACACCGAATAAAATAGAGTTTTTTTCCTTTTTTATTTGACGTTTATCCATTTTCTTTTTTCTGAGGAGGAATGAGCACATAAAGCGATTTTAGAAATATAAACACCTCTTTCCAGGGAAACGAGCGGTTTTTGTTTTCCGCTCAAAACTTCAAGCCAATGTTTTAATTGACTAATAAAGGTGTTATCTCTTGTATAGTTTTCAGGTTGAGAGAAATTAGATCTTTTATTTGTAGAAGTCAATCTTAATCTGCCTGAAGAGTAATCCCAAAAGATTTCTCCATTTTCAAAAATAAGTTTAAATTTTCTGGTATATTCTTTTTGAAGGTAATCGAGATGCAGATGACAAATTCCCCCATTTTTATGAGACAATGTTATTTCTGCGATGTCTTCTGAATCAATTTTTAAAGAAGACATCTTTTTTTTCATGCAGCTAAGAGAGTTTACTTCTCCTAATAAATCTACGGCCAAATCGATCTCATGCGTTAAATCAAAGATTACTCCCCCCCCTAGATCTCTGTAAGCGGAATAGCTGGTTGTATAATCGAATTCTCTCCAGTTTGGCAAGTATTGACCGGTTTCTGCTAAAATAGCAAGTATCTTTCCCATTTTTTTAGAAGCAATCAGCTCCTTAATTTTATTATAAAGATAATGATGTCGCAGATTGAATCCGACGAGTACTGGTAAACCTTTATCTTTGACAATATCTAATAATTGAGGAATTTTTCTCATAGAAACACAAACAGGCTTCTCCATGAGAAATGGAATATTTTTTTTGGCGAGAATTATTGCAGTTTCTACGTGAAAAATTGGAGGATTGCATACTATGGCAAAATCAATTTTGATCTTATTTATTTCTTTGCAATCGAACAGATATTTCTCAACTTCAGGGATGTCTTCTCTGGTTTTGTTTTTTTGCCTGAGAACAAAAATGCTACAATCAATGAGTGCCTTAAGAATTTTAATATGCCTTCTTCCAATAGAACCGAGACCGATTATTAAGACATTAAAATGTTTCATCTCAATTTTGAGCTGAATGTAAATATAGCTTGTAATGACTTATTATTTATGTGGGCTGAGACAGATTTTGAATTTTTATAAGAATTCTTTTAATAAGGACTTTGATTTTGAAAACCCAAAAAATCCTAGTTTTTACCCTAATTGTATCTTTTATGTTGCCCCTAACATGACCGTAAGGATAGGCCAATATTTTGTTTTCATCAAAGAAGTTTTTCGAAATTAAACCTTGAGAAATTAACTTAAGTATATTTACAGCTTTATTTTTAAACTCTTCCTTACCGTCCATAATATGCAAATGGTATTTTGCGTAGGTGACAGTATTGAATTTGTCAGTTAATTTATAAGATAAAGTAGAAGGAGCATACGTTGAATTTCCTGAATATGAGCTTCCATTATGAAGAGAGACTAGCTCTTTGTTTATTATGTTAACTAAATTTTTCACCTCGTTTCCTTTGTAGAAATAAAGCGGTTTTAAATAAGGCGAAGCTTTTTTTCTATGCATTTGAAAAGTATAAGAGTGAAAATCAATGTAGATAGAAGGTTTTATTTTTAAAATGAACCGCCACAAATAATAAGCTTCAGGTGCGTTAGCGGCATCTCTTTCTCTAAAATCCCAGTATAGATTTATTCCTTTAACATTACATCCATTGTAGCCATAATAAAAACCGTCAGGATTAGAAATAGGTATTACTACAAAATTGAAATATTTTAAGAGGTTTTGTCCATTGTCAGTGTTTAAATATTCCATAATGGCTTCAGTGGCAAAGGTGTCTGCCTCCATAGGATGAAATCCAGATGTAATTAAGAAAGTTGGCCTTCCGTTATTAATTGGGATATTCTTTGGATAGATAAAAGCAATTAAATTTCTGGCCTCAATCGATTTTCCGTATATTTCTCTTTTACAGTTTGGTTCTTTGCCTAAATTTTCAAAGGTATTGGAGAGTAACTTTAAATTTCTAAAATATGTATTCGAAAGATATATTGTTTCCATTTCTGATAAGAGTACTTTTATATAATACTTCCTATAAGTATCGGTATACGCTTCGATATTAATCAGAGGGAAGAAATCTAAATCAATTTTTTGCTGTCCTAGAATATTAGCCTTATATTTAAGGACGTTTTTGTTATCACAATTGATAAATATTTTTATTTCCTTTGAATTTTTGGAGTTATTTTTTAAGCCAAATACAAAATGCCATCCATAATCATGAACAATGCCGTCTTTTTTGACAAGAGGCTCTTCTTTTAGAGTTGCATAAATCCTGTCATCACGAATATGGTAATTTCCTATGGAAGCACCCTCAAAATTATCAACAACTTTAATATCAGACAATTTTCTTTTTATGAAGATTTTTTAGATGGTAGAATAGAAGCGCTATTAAAGGAAAATATAAATGAGTTAGGTTATTTAGAGAAAATTATAAAAATTTACAGGCTACCGCCATTAACTTCAAAGAGGAACGATAATTTAAATGGTCGATTTAATTCTATTCCCCTTTTGGCTTCCTGTTTTTTTGAGGTATTCAAGGAAAAAGGCGAGTATCGTGAATAGGGTGAAACCTAACATTCCAGCAATCAATACCATGAGTTGCTTTTTGGGAAAAACAGGGCGGGGGGATGAAGCAGGCTCTTTTATAATTTTGGCATATTCAATACGGGTTTTTTTGTCTTTTAAATTATTAAATGTATTTTCCAGTTGTTTTGATCTTTCTTTTTTTTCTTCAATAGCTATATTTATATCGGCTTCTTCCATATTCTTTGATGCCAGCAGTTCTTTTAAAGTGTCTAAGTGAATTTGGCTTTGCTGAATCTCATTAGTAGAAAAGAGCAAACCCATATTTTCGGATTCGTTTCTATTACTTTTCTCTAGCTTCGATGCTTGTTCTTTTTTTAATGAATCGAGCCTTTCCGTTGTATGAGAAATTTCTTCTTCGATCCCTTTCTTTCTTAGCCCTGTACTTTTAACTTTATCTTTTAATATCTCGATTTCGCGTTCCATTCTCATTTTCTCAATTTTATTTGACTCCATCTGTGTTTCAATTGCGTTTATGGCAAGATCGGCTTTTACATCTAATTCCTTTTTTAAATGGTTGAAAAAGGAAAGCAAATTAATTTTGGCCTTGTCGACATCTTGCCCTCTTATGGAAACGCGTATGAGCTTTGTATCGGGAATATTCTCTGCATTTAATTCTGGGTAGGACCGCACATCCAGGTTTAATTCGGCGGCGGCCAAATTATTTACTGATGATTGATTGATCAATTTTGCTAAAAGCGAAGGATCAAAGAACAGAATTTCTTTAATCTCTCCTCCTTCTGTTTGGATGATAGATTTACTAGGCTGGATTATCCCATTGATCTCATATACGGGCGTAAGAAGGAAGCCGTATATCCCAGCGGAAATAGCAAAAAAGAGAGTTGGAATAATTATAAGCCATTTTCTTTTCCAGAAAATATAAAGGTAATCGATTAATCGAGTTTCGTCCTGGTATTCTTCCATTATTGCACCTTTAACTGCATATTGATATTTAGCCTAAAGTACCTCTCTAAATTATAATACAGTGTGAAAAAATTCAAGTTAGCTTCTTCCTATTAGGAATGTTCATAAATTATTATTTCTATAATCCCAAACCTCTAACAATATTGAGTGATTACGCGATATTAGGAGAGACTAAGCAGAATGTGGCAATTTCAAAAAAAATCTTATGGAGGAAATGGTATGGCTTGATTTTTGATGTCCATAACTTATTTTCCCCTCGCCAAAACGAGACTAACTGGAGGAGTTTGATAAGATTTTTTTTCGTCTTTTGAGGTTTTCGATGAATAAGGCTAGCATGGTGAATATTGCTAAGCTCAGGATGCTGGCAATGAGTATGTTTAGTTTCTTTCTGGGGGAAACAGGAGTCCCGGAGGGCGCGGGGTTTTTCACCAGCCGTGTAGACTCTATCCGATTTATTTTTCCTTTTTCTGTGCTGACCTTAAGAATTATATTTTCTTCTTCGAGTTTCTTATCACTCAGCAACTCTTTCAATTCATCATAATATCTCAACCTCTGTTGAATTTCATTAGAATAAAGAAGCATTCCCAGACTTTCTGAGCCAATCCTGTCTTTTTTTTCTAGGTTTGTTCGCTGTTCAGATTCCAATAATTCAATTCTTTTCATCGTGGTATTCATTTCTTTTTCGATTTCGTCTATTCTCTTTTTTACTATATTAAGTTGTTTTTCAAGGGTTTCGATTGCTCGTTCTGTTGTCCTTTGTTCTATTTCACTTTTTAAATCCAGTTCTTGTTTAAGATGATTGAATAACGAATGAAGAATCGACTTTGCTCTTTCTATATTTTTTTCTTTTAAAGAAATTCGTATGAGATTTGTTTCTTTTATATTTTCTGCTCTAATTTTCGGGAATTTGTTAATATCCAGTTCTAGTTCAGCTGCAATTGAATTATTGAAGGAGCCTCTGTTAATCTGTTCTGCATATTGTATAGAGTCATTAAATACATATTCTTCAAATTTTCCATCGACTGATTGGATAAGAATCTTGCACGGTGAAACTAATGTATCAACTTCCCATATTCGGGGTTGGAGAAAGCTATAAATACCGGTTAAAATGACCACAATAAGAGTAGGAATTATTATAAACCATTTTCTTTTCCAGAGGACAGTAAGTAAGTCTATCAAGTCAATATCATATTTGTAATCATTCATCTGTTACGCCTTATTATTATATTGAATTGCCTAAAAATTTCAAGGAAAAGGTTCCTCCTCTAGTATTGAAAAGATTGTCCTATAATTTTTATAAGATCGAAGGATAATTGCTCCTTGGAGAGTCAATGTTATTCAGCTATTCTTAATATAATAAGTTAAGTTTTTGAAATCAAGGACGAGAAGTCTTACATATTCCAATTTAAGTTGGCCCCCTTTTTTTTGTAGAATATAATATGGAGGCTGAATTATAGAGTCCACTTCCCATTGTGATGGAAGTAAAAAACTATATAATCCAGCAATAACAACACAGAAAAAAGTAGGCAAAATAATGAACCATTTTCTTTTCTAGAGAACATTCAGGTAATCGATTAAGCTAATTTCATCTTCATAATCGGTCAGTATATATATCCTTTTAAATCAAAAGATTATAATGATACGCTTCATATTTTAAGAACAATTTTATTATGTTTGAAATTCACAGCTTAATTTATAATTTTTATGATCGTTTATAGGAACCCGGCCTACTTTTAGCCAATTACCTTCAGGTAAAAAAGTTGCACGGGCAAAAGGCAGAGGGAAAAGCTTCAGGCAATGGCTTTTTTAAAGATTCTTTTTTTCTGCTAAGGCTATTTGACTGCAATGCAGCCATATCCTTGAATATATTGCTTTTCATTTTCTATCTCATTCAATAAACGATTAAGTCGTCTGTTTATTGTATTATTTAATGTCATAAATATTCTTCGTTCAATTCTACTGTAAAGGCTTTTTGATTGCTTGCTATGTATTTTCAGAAGAGACTTTTGTATCGTTTCGTATATATCTAAAATATTTCCTATTGGATAAATTGTAATCTTTAAAATCCTGCTTTTTTTAAAAGCCTCTCCAAGGCAAAAGATGTATATCGATAAAAATCGTATGGAGCTTGGTGTATTTTTATTATAAATGGTACTAATATTATTAATCTGTTTTCTTTAGGGGCTAATAATCTATTACATTCATTCAGTAGAAAAGCCGGTTCAGGAGTATGTTCAAGTACATTTGAAAGAAGAACAATATTTGCAGTGCCACTTTTTAAAGGTATTTTTTTTGTGAAATCAGCAATAATAGTTATTCCTTGATATGGATAGAAATCTATTGTTATATATTTTTTATATCTCATGAACAATTTTCTAAAATGACCAGAACCTGCCCCAATATCTAGAACTACGCTGTCATTTTCAGTTCCCTGTATTGCTTTTTTGCAGAAATCGAAGTTTTCTCTTCTCCATTTAGTCCAATGGGAAATGTCTGTATAATCTCGGTTGAGGTTTTTTGTAATAATATTGTTTTTTTGGAGACAAAAGTGGGGAACATTTTCAATGACGGGATAGCAATTTCCACATTCAGTACAAAAAATTTGACTCTTGTCTTTATTAATATTTGAGCTTGTCCCAAAGTTACGTGATGGCATTTGACAGCGATGAAAAAAAAGGGCTACAACCCTCCATGATGTTCACCACAACACTAGGAGGAGTAGCCCAATGGACGACCTCGAAATCAAGATCGCCA
>Ga0315279_10001814_pt1 | contig 34135 bp, 28 predicted proteins | sample YL17G06_20_MG_FD_203694 | JGI IMG/M metagenome (GOLD analysis project Ga0315279, IMG submission 203694) | Sediment microbial communities from Yellowstone Lake, YNP, Wyoming, USA - YL17G06_20 | ecosystem: Environmental > Aquatic > Freshwater > Lake > Sediment | place: USA: Wyoming | collected...
GTAATAGCGGATAAACCATCTCGCTGGATATATCCGTCAATAAACTGGTTATCCCTAATAGAATGATGTTAAACATGTGGTTTCGTTGCGTCCGTTTAGCTCGTTTTGTCCGTTATGCTCGTTTTACTGTAAATAATCCAGGGGGTCCTGGGGTATTCCGTTTTTCCTGACTTCAAAATGTAGATGTGGCTGTATTGCGCTGGATCTGGCGTTGCCGGTTTTTCCTACCTGGCCGATAAGCGCGCCCTGGCGGATGAATTCATACTTATGCACATAAATATCAGAAAGGTGACCATATAAAGTAATCAGATCACCCCCGTGTCTTATGACTATATATTTACCCATGCCCCTTTTTTCGTCTCTGGTTGCCGTCACCATTCCTGAGCGACTGGCAAATACTGGGCTGCCTATGGATGCAAAAAGGTCAAGCCCTTGGTGCATTCTGTGTCCTTTACGCGAACTGGCAAAAAGGCCGTTACCTTTAGAATCAGCGCGAATCAGAATATCGCCATGATATTCTACGGGAGAGAGGAAATAATCCTTATCTAAAAAATAGATGCTGGCTGTCAGATAAACTGGAATAATTAATAATAAAAATAGCCATAACTTTTTCATTGAAGAGGCATTATTTTCACAAAAAGAACAGAACGAAATACACCATAGAGTGCAAAAATAAACAATAATAAAATAAAAACATCGCCCCAGGCTGTATAAAAACTCAAAATCCCTTTCTCTACGAAAATCCTCTGTGTATCATAGCCGCTGCTGAATATGGTTTGACCTAAGTTACTCTTAATATATGAAACAATTTCACCGCTTGGGCCGATAAAACAGGAGACCCCAGTGTTGGCCGAACGCACCAAAAATACACGGTTTTCTACTGCACGGAAAACCGATGCCTGAAGGTGCTGATAAGGTGCTGAACTCATTTTATACCAGGCATCATTGGTAATATTTACTAAAAAGCTGGCGCCTTTTTTTACAAATCTGCGGGATAATTCGGGAAATAAGTCCTCAAAACAAATCAGAACCGAAAATTTAGCTGAGCCATTAAAAACTTTGTATTCTTTTCCCGGAGTAATCTCGCCGATAGGCACAACTGTCTCCAGAAACCCTAAAATTTTCTTTAAAGGTATGTATTCACCAAAAGGCACGAGATGTAACTTATCATACAACTCTAAATTTTCTCCTTTGTCAGAAACTAAAAGGCTACTGTTATAATAATGCCCGTTCCTCAAAGTAACTGCGCCCAGCACAACAGGAGTTTTAATCTGTTTTACTAAATCTTTCACTTTTTCATAATAGAAGGGTTCTTCCTCTAAAACCACAGGCAAGGCTGCTTCTGGCCAGATAATTAAATCCGGATTGTCTTTTATTGCTTGGAGCGTTAAGTTTACATATCTATCAATTATAAAATCCCGCGAATTTATATCCCATTTTAAATCCTGGAGTATATTACCTTGCACAACCGAAATCCGAATTGATTTCTGTATTGGACTTTTTCTGAGAAAATTTATTTTATAATACCCGTAACCCAGACTAACCAATACGCATAAGAGACAACTTAAAATAATTGCCCTTTTTTGTTTTTTTATAAGCGCTAAATAAATTGCGACATTAACCAGCATGACAAGAAATGCTACCCCCCATGCTCCGGTTATATCCGCAATTTGAATAACTGGTAGATTCAGATATTGCGAGTATCCTAAAAGCGCCCAGGGGAATCCGGTCAATAAATGAGAACGTAAATATTCAAGTAAAACCCATATAGAGGGTATAGAAAGTAGATAGTATGTAGCCTGCCTGCCGGCAGGCAGGTAGATAGTAGATAGTGGATAGGAAGAAGCAAGGAGACCAAAGAGGCCAAAATATAAAGCTAAATATAAAATTAAGAGTATTGTTCCGGCTAGAGTAACATGGACTAACCACCAAATGGTGCCTAACCAGAAAATTATCCCGCTTAAATAGGAAAGCAAAAATGCCTGCGCCCTGGTTTTGTTTCTTATGGCGAAAAATAAAGGCAGGAAACCAAACCAGGCAAAAATCCAGAGATTAAAAGTAGGGAACGAGAGAATCAAAAGTAAAGCGGAAAGAATAGATAAAGAAATATCTTTTTTCATCAGTTAGTATTCTACCATTATAAGAATTTTAAGCAAAGTTAAAAGTTCAAGCAGCAAAATTATCCACCGTAAAATTAAAAGAATTAACTTGCGACTAAGAATCAGGTATTAACAACATTATATATATTTTAAAAATTCAAAGATTGTTGTTGACAGGTTAAGAATAAACTGTAATAATAAATAAAATGCCTAAATGTTCAATAAGAAATTGCAAAAAATTTACAAGATATAAAGATACAAAGGAAATTTATTGTCCTATGCATTTAGCCAGAATTAAACGCCACGGCCATCCGGGACTTCAGAAAAATTTCCATAAATTAGAGAAGTTGCCACACTCTATTGTTGATGAATTCATCCGCAAAAACTATAAAAGTTCCATTGATAAAGAGATTGCTAAAGAGTTAAAAAAAGAAGGATTCAAAGGGGCTACTCAATGGACGATAAAATACCGCCGAAGGAAATTAGGAATTAAAAAATATCTTAGCGGTGAAATAAAAAAATATAAAGCATGGATTAATCTGCAAGCTATAAAAAAATACGGGAATAAATGTGAATTGTGTGGATATAGACTAATTGTTGAGACCCATCATATTTTACCAAAAAATAAAGGTGGCCTCCATGAAATCAATAATTTAATGGTGCTTTGTCCTAATTGTCATGCGCTTATTACTAAAAGACATCTTAGTTTAAAAAGCAGAAAAGACATACCTAAATTTCGAAGGAAACTCATTAAATTGCAAAAACCTTCCTATCCATATTTTGAATAACAACATTTTTTATATTTCAACGGTTTGCCGGTTCTAGGATCTATTTTCCCGCAGGGGCAAGGGTCATTTCTGCCGACCTTGGGTTGGGATAATCTCTGCGGGGTACTGGAGGCTTTGGCAGGTCCGGATTCGATTTCGGAATATTCCTCTTTTGCGGATGGCCTCTCGAATTTAACTGCTTCGGGATGGAGAAATTCCTGAGAGACAGAACGAAATACTCCCTTAAATTCCACGGGTTTAATCGGCTCTAATTTAAAAATCATCTCAACTGCTGCGTCCTCGATACTTGAAACCATTTGAGCAAACATCTCGAAGGCCTCGCGTTTATATTCAATTAAAGGGTCGCGCTGGCCATAGGCGCGTAAGGATATACCTTCGCGCAAACCATCCATGGCATAGAGGTGCTCTTTCCATTTAGTGTCAATTATCTGTAAGAATACTGTGCGTTCCAGATAACGCGATGTATCCTTACCTATTGCTTTTTCTTTTTCTTTATAGGTAAAAATTGCCCTATCGTATAAGTGTTCTTTTATCCTGTCTTTACCCAAGTTATCTATCGCAGATGGCTCAATCTGTAAGCCGAATTTTAATCTTATAGCGTTAATTAAACCGCTGATATCCCATTCCTCTGGGGCAGTTGTTTCTCCTAAATATACTTCGGTTATATCAGAAATGATGCGCTTAATAATCTCCAAGATTTCTTCCTTTAAGGAGATGCCTTCTAAAATCTGGCGGCGCTGGGTATAGATAACCTCTCTTTGTTTATTCATGACATTATCGTATTCCAGAAGCTGCTTTCTGATTTCGAAATTGTGGGCTTCCACCCGCCTTTGCGCAATTTCAATGGAGCGGCTCACCCAGGGATGTTCAATTACCTGTCCCTCTTCTAAGCCCAGTTTATCCATAATCCCGACTAACCGGTCCGAACCAAAGAGCCGCATTAAATCGTCCCCTAAAGAAACGTAAAATCTTGATGAGCCGGGATCTCCCTGACGACCGCTGCGTCCACGCAACTGATTATCAATGCGCCTGGCTTCATGCCGCTCGGTACCTAATACATGCAAACCGCCCAATCCTACTACTTTCTCATGTTCGCTTTGTGTTTCTTTTCTATACTTATCCAAGAGTTTTTTATATTCCTCTTGATAATTTGAATCGTACGCCTGGAGTTTCTGTTTTAAAATATTTTTTACCATATGCTCAGGGTTACCGCCTAATAAAATATCCGTTCCTCTACCCGCCATATTGGTAGCAATAGTCACAGCCTTAAATCTACCTGCCTGAGCCACAATATGAGCCTCCATTTCATGATATTTGGCGTTAAGCACCTGATGATTTATCCCGCGCATTTTTAACATCTCCGAAAGCCGCTCGGATTTATCTATAGAAATAGTACCCACAAGAACCGGACGACCTGATTTATAAAGTTCTTCGATTTCCTCAACCACAGCATTAAACTTCTCTTTCTCGGTTTTATATACGCGGTCAGGGAAATTTGTGCGGATGAGCGGTCGGTTAGTCGGTATGACCACCACATCCAATTTATATATGGATTTAAATTCATTGGCTTCGGTAAATGCGGTTCCGGTCATGCCCGCTAACTTATCATACATGCGAAAATAATTCTGGAAGGTGATGGTGGCTAAGGTCTGATTCTCGCGCTCTATCCTGACACCCTCTTTGGCTTCAACTGCCTGATGCAGGCCATCTGACCAGCGCCGCCCCGGCATCATCCTGCCTGTAAACTCATCAACAATAACTACCTGGCCGTCTTTGACTACATAATCCACATCTTTTTTATAGAGGTTATGCGCGCTTAAAGCCTGGATAACATGATGCCGCCATTCCATTGTTTCCATATCATGAAGGCTGGCAATATCCAACAACGAACAGACCTTGGCTTCGCCTTCTTCAGTAAGATAGGCGGTGTGAGCCTTTTCATCAACAATATAATCAAATCCTTTTGCTAAATCCAGGCCTTTATACTTGGCGTCAATTTCATCCTTTTCCAGAATGATTCTTCCTTTTAGGCGGGGCACGATTTTATCTACGGTATAATATTTTTCAGTTGATTCTTCAGCCGGACCAGAGATGATTAAAGGGGTGCGCGCCTCATCAACCAAAATAGAATCTACTTCATCCACAATCGCGTAATAAAAAGGCCGCTGCGCCAGTTCATCCAGGGAATATTTCATATTATCGCGCAGATAATCAAATCCAAATTCGTTGTTGGTACCATAGGTGATATCGCAGGAATACGCGATCTTCCTCTCTTCATCCGACATATCATGTTGGATAACCCCCACGGAAAGACCTAAGAATTCATAGATTGGCCCCATCCATTCCCGGTCTCTGCGTGCCAGATAATCGTTGACAGTAACAATATGCACACCTTTACCTAAAAGCGCATTTAAATAAGCAGGAAGTGTTGCAACAAGAGTCTTTCCTTCACCAGTAGACATCTCGACAATTTTTCCTTCATGGAGCACAACTCCACCGGCAATCTGAACATCAAAATGCCTAAGACCTATGGTGCGTTTGGAAGCCTCTCTGACCACGGCAAAGGCCTCGGGCAATATCTCCTTGAAGATTTTATTCGTAGTTAATTTTAATCTTTCCTTGATTTTTTCTTTTTCTTCAGAGATTGCTGCGTAAAACACAGCCTCTCTTAATTCGCTAAGCTCTGGCTCATATTCTTTATATTTATTTAATACCTGGGCCCTGAATTCTTCGCTCTTTTGCTTTAATTGGCTATCCGAAAGGAGGCTGATTTTAGGCTCCAGGACATTAACCTGCGCAACGGCCCTGGCTAACTCCACCATTTTGTTTATGGAGGGGTTAGGCATATCCGGATGTAAAACAATATTAACTCCAGAAAAACGCCTTTTTATAATATTCTGTTTTTGATTTAAAATGATTTTTTTAATATAACTTAACATAACGATCTACTTTGTAGTTTTCTGCAGGCGTAAATATCTCTCGATAAATTCATCGAGTAAGCCATCCATTACTTTAGAGACATCCCCGGTTTCATAATCAGTGCGGTGGTCCTTAACCAGGCTATAAGGATGCATCACATAGGAACGGATTTGGCTGCCCCATTCAATCCTTTTCTTTTCTGTACCATACTGCTTGGAGAATTCATCTTCTTTCTTTTTTCTTTCAAACTCATAAAGGCGCGCTTTTAAAATTTTCATCGCAGTCTGCTTATTCTGATACTGGGAGCGTTCGTTCTGGCACTGAACTGCTATGCCGGTAGGGATATGGGTGATTCTTACTGCTGAATCCGTGGTGTTTACGCTCTGTCCGCCTGCGCCTGAAGAGCGGTACACATCAATGCGTAAATCACTCTCTTCGATTTTGAAATCTATTTCTTCTTCTACTTCCGGGATTACATCTACCGAGGCAAAAGAGGTGTGCCTGCGTTTATTCGCATCAAATGGCGAGATACGCACTAGTCGGTGCACGCCTCGTTCTGCTTTCAGATAACCGTAGGCATAATCACCCTCGATTAAGACCGTAACATTTTTTATTCCAGCTTCTTCGCCAAAAAGGATATCTATAGTTTTAACCTTATAACCCTTGGATTCTGCCCATCGGTTATACATCCGAAAAAGCATGGCTACCCAATCACAGGATTCTGTGCCACCAGCACCGGCATTGATACTTAAGATGGCACTACTTTTGTCAAATTGTCCGCTAAGAAGCGTTTTAAATTCTAAAGCAGAAACTTCAGCCAAAAGCGCATCGAAACTACGGTTAAGATTATCAATTAATTCTTTGTCTTCGGCCTTTAAGATATCCGCTACCTCTGCCAACTCCGCATACTTATCGCTAATTGCTTGCCAGGAATCAACTGCAACTTTCAGGGATTTAAGCTGTTTGACTATTTTTGCGGAATTCTCCTGGTTATCCCAGAACCTAGGTTGAGACATCTTAAGAGATAAATCATCAATAAGCTTTTTTTTGTTATCTATGTCAAAGATAACCTCTTAGTTGTTGCAGGCGGGTTTTAAGGGATGAAAGGTTTGATTTTATATCGTCTAACATAGGTGTCTCCTGATTTTTGCTGCTTATTTTCGTTTAATGCCTCTTAAGGCTAAAAGAAATTCTTCTTTGTTATCCGCGAAATTAGCAGCTTCTTCTTCGCTCACCTTTCCTTGTTTAGCCAGATTTACCAGACATTGATTAAAAGACTGCATACCGAAAATTTCTCCGTCCTCAATGAACTGCGGTATCTCCCAGGTCTTGGCTTCCCGGATTAAACGGCTTATGGTTGGAGTAAGCAGCATCACTTCATAAGCAGGAATTCTTCCGGGCTTATCCTTTGTAGGAATTAGGCGCAAAGATATAACGCCTTTTAGTAAAGAAGACAACTGAGTGCGTATTTCCGGATGCTGGTACGGCGCAAAGAAATTAACAATTCTTTCTACGGTCTGCCCCGCGTTTACAGTGTGCAACGTGCTTAAAACCAAAACTCCGGTTTCAGCTGCGGTCAGGGCAGCAAACATTGTTTCTCGGTCGCGGATATTGGCTATATATATCACATCCGGGCTCTGCATGGTAAACGAGCGTAATGCTGCAGTATAGGAAACTACATCCGTGCCTAATTCTCTCTGGTTAATCACTGATTTTTTGTCCTGGAAGGTAAATTCAACTGGCTCCTCAATGGTTAGGATATGCTTACAGTTATTTTCGTTAATGTACTCAATCATGCTGGCAATAGTGGTAGATTTACCGCTACCTGCGCTACCTGTTAATAGAATCAGCCCCCGCATCTCCATACATAATTTTCTCAATACCTCTGCGGGTAAATTAAGCTCTTCAAAGGTCTGGATATTCCGGCTGATATTCCTTATTACCAAAGCCGGCCAGTTGCGCTGCATAAATATACTTATACGAAAACGGTTATCTATTTCCGGAATATAGAGTCCGAAGTCCACATCCAGATTGTTCTGGAAGAAATCCCTGAGCTCATTGGAAGTTAAATCTTTAACTGCATCCTTAACTTCATCCAGACTGACGATACGCTCATCTATAATCACAATCTTACCGTCAATACGCATACGTATATTTGCTCCTGCCCTATAAAACATATCCGAGGCATTTTTTTCAACCATTAACTTTAAATACTTTTTTATCTCCATATTAACCTCCAAAAATATTATTATATCATAGATTTGTGAATTAACCGCTCTAAATTTAAGAGTTCTTTTTTTCTTTTTTGGCCAAAGGCATAACCGCCGATATTCCCGTTTGCGTTGACTACCCTGTGGCAGGGGATAAAAAAAGGAAAAGGATTACGTTTTAATATTTGACCTACTGCCCTTACTGCTTTGGGTTTTCCAGCTTTTTTAGCTACCCATTTATAGGTACGTACTTCGCCCAGCGGTATACTTAAAACTACTTTATATACTCTTTTAGCAAAAGGAGTCATCTTTATTTACCCAAAGTCTTTTTTCTGCGTAAGAGGTGATGATAGGAAAGCGCAAAGCGATGTGCCTCATCCCTGATTCTACGTATCAAATTTAAGGCCGGAGTATCCGCATTAAATCTTAGTGGTTGCTTTCTAGCTTTAGTATATATATTCTCTTTATCTTTAGCAATACTTACTAAGGGAATTTTTAATTTTAATTTTTCCAATTCTCTGCTGGCTACCAAAAGATGGGCTTTTCCGCCATCAATGAGGATTAAATCCGGTAAAGCTAAATTTTCTCTTATTGATCGACCGTAGCGCCTGCGAATGACTTCGGCCAGCATTTTATAATCATCAATACCTTCTACGGTCTTAATGCGAAAACGACGATAATTATTCTTATCCGGCTCACCCATATAGAAACTAACCATAGAGCCGCAGGCTCCCTGGCCAGCGATATCGGATATATCAAATCCCTCAATCCTCTGCGGTATTTTGTTTAATTTTAATAAGTTCTTCATATCCTCCAGTTGATTAAGTCCTGAACTTACGCTTGCGCTGCTACTTAGAGCGCTTAAGGCATTGATTTGATCACGAATTTTTGCTGCTGCCTCGAAATCCAACTCTTTAGATTGTAAATCCATTTCCTGGGCTAATTTTTTAATCAAAGTATCAATCTTACCTTCCAGAATTAAACAGATATCCTCAACGGTCTTGGCATATTCCTCATTACTGATTTTTCCAATGCAGGGTGCAGGAGAAAGTTTAAGCCGGTAATAAATACAGGCCTTTTTGGGAAGTTTCTTACAGGAGCGAAAAGGAAAACTGCGTCGGATAATCTTTAAGGCTTGCCTTAACAATTTTACGTTTGTATAAGAACCTATATACCTGGCTCCGTCTGTTTCTTTTTTACGGCTAATATAAATCGCCGGGAATTCTTCATTAGTTATTTTCACAAAAGGAAAGCTCTTATCATCGCGTAAGGATACATTATATTTAGGTTTATACTGATGGATAAGGCTTGCCTCAAGCAACAAAGCCAGGCTCTCATTTTTACATACCCTATATTCAACGTCGCGGACATTGGACATCAGCGCAACGGTTTTAGTGGCAAGGTCTCTACCTAAATAACTACTTACCCGCTTCTTTAATGAATTGGCCTTACCGATATAAATAATCTTGCCTTGAGCATCCTTAAAAATGTATACCCCTGGGGCATCCGGCAAATTCCCAATTTTTTCTTTTAGTTTATCTAACATAGTTTGTAATGAACTTTAATTTTAGGTTTTTGTTGGAGTGGGCATAAGAAATTTTTTGGCACTTCGCCTTACGGCTTGGTCGGCAAGCCTGCCTGCCGGCAGGCAGGGAATTACGAGGAGCGTAGGGCAGATAATCCGATAAAGGCTATCCGAAGCGACGAAGTAAACCGTAGCAGACGGCGAAAAAATCCAGCGCGCGGAAGCAAAACCTAAAATTAAAGGTTTATGAAACTATGGGGACAGCCTCCCCTGCCTGCCGGCAGGCAGGCGATTGACTCGAAGAGCGGCTCCCGATTGGCTTCAAGGGTGTCCCTGTTCTCGTAACCAGTGCCAGAGTTCCTGCATTTCTTTGACTCTGAATAAAAGGCAGAAAAATATGTAACTGATTAAACCTAAAAGAATGGGTAAACCTAAATTAGCCAGTTTAGATGAAATATTGTTTCCCGCAATAACAAAATTTCGGGAGATAAAATAACAGACTAGGCCCATGCCGCAGCTTGCCAGCAAAATACGTATAAAAGATGAAATGATTATTCTTATGCCAAAAGAATGCAGCTTTTTCCGAAGTATCCAGAAAAGAATTATAAAGGTATTTATACCCGAAATGGATGTGGCAAGAGCAAGACCGGCTAATTTTAGGGGAAACATAAGAATGGAGTTTAAAATGACATTTACTAAAAGAGCTAGAGCTGATACCTTAGCCGGAGTTAAGGTATCCTTTAGCGCAAAAAAGCAGGATTGTAAAATCTTAACCCCGCCATAGGCAAATAAACCGATGCTATAAAATAGTAAAGCTTGAGCGGTCTGCTCTGTAGAATAAACATCAAACCTGCCGCCTTGAAAAATAGTTGCGATTATCGGATGCGCTAAGACCATAAAAGCCACTGATGCCGGTACCATTACTAAGAATGTAGCGCGCAAGCCAAAAGAAAGTGTATTTTTTAAGTTACTATGGTTATCTTCCAAGGCCTGGGTGGATAGCGTCGGCAGTATTGCCTGAGAAAGGGCATTACTAAATATCCCTATGGGAAATTGAATTAAGCGATAGGAAAAATATAAAACTGCCACTCCGCCCTCGCCTACAATAAAACCTAAAGAACCGAATATGGAATCCACAAAATTATTTAATTGATAAATCGAAGAGCTAAAAAGCCGCGGCAGCATTAATTTACCGATTGTATTTGCTCCGGGATGCTTAAATTTGCGGAATAATTCCAGATGAAACCCTTTTTTATAAAGCACGGGGATCTGAATTGCAAGCTGGAGGAGCCCGCCGATTAGAACTCCCAGGGATAAACCTTTTATGCTCTCGCCGAAAATTATCGCAAATACAATTATGGAAATATTCAAAAGACAGGGCGCAAATGCCGGCACGCTAAAATGCTTTAAGGTGTTAAGGATACTCATGGCATAGGCAGCCAGAGCCACCAATAAAATATAGGGGAAAATAATCCGGTTAAGTCTTACGGTTATCTCTAATTTGTGGGGGTCAGAGATAAAGCCCGGGGCAATCAAGCGCACGATAAGCGGAGAAAAAATTATGCCTAAAATGGTAATACTCATCAGTATAACTAACAATAGGTTTAACACCACATTCGCCAATTCCCAGAATTCTTTTTCAGAATGCTTAACCTTATATTCGCTAAATACCGGAACAAATGCGGCATTAGCTGCACCTTCGCCAACTAAATCGCGGAATAAATTGGGGATTTTAAAGGCAACTACAAAAGCCTGGGCATAGACGTATACGCCGAATAACCTGGCCAAAACCATATCCCGGATAAATCCGAGAAGCCGGGAAAAAAATGTGGCTAAGCCGATCACACCTGCGGATTTAAGAATAGATTTGTTTGTTGACATGGATAATTAATTGTGATATAAGTGAGGACTTAAGTTATGGAGCGTAAGCGAACATAACTTAATTGTCCAAACTTATCCTCGCCAATTTCTTAAGTATCTGCAGATGGAAATTGGCAAGGATTAATTCGCCCAAACAACTTACGTTTCCGCCAAAGTATTTGGCGGATCCGCAAAAGCTTTGTGGCGGACACTATCGTTCGTAAGTTGTGGGCTCATTAAGGAGACGATTTTATGCCAAGGCGTAAGAGTTCAATAAAAAGAACGCGTGCGGATAGAAAAAGGCACCTTAAGAATTTAAGGGTAAGGCGGCAGCTTAAAGCCACCTTAAAAAAATTTCAGGCACTGCTTTCAGCTAAAAATATAACTGAAGCCAAAAAACTGCTCCAAAAGGCATTTTCCCAGTTGGATAAAGCCGCAAAAAAAAGAATTATCCATCCTAGAACTGCTAATCGTAAAAAATCCCGACTTAGCTTAAGGATTTTTAAGACAGCATAGGTTAATCACCAGCTTCTCAAGAGCAAAATCTGGCCTTAACCTTCCTGTTTTTATATCAATATCGCAAAGAAGAAGAAGCCTGAGTCTCTTACGCGTCTCTAAAGGGTCAGGTGACCTGCTCTCCCAGGCATACCTTAATCCGCCTAAAATCCGCTCTGGCCTCTCGCCTTTTTCTAAAAGTTGATGCAGCATCCTTAGACTTGAACCCGGCTTTTTCAATTCTATCTGCCTAAATAAACTAAAAGTATCTAAACGCACTTCTTCTTTTCGATAAGTGGTTGCGTAGCTTACAATGCTATTGACAAATCCATCATCTGGTTCGGCCTTGTCCATGTCTAAAATTAGAATTATCTGTGCTTGCGGCTTGCGGACATAAGCGCTGATAAATTTTTTAATATCGGCTGAAAGTTTTTGTGCGTTATTGATAATAATTACTCTTTTCTTGGAGTGAACCGGAAGGCATAATAATTTTTCCTGCAGCTCCTTTAAGGTTAAGTCACTGGCATATAATCTATCAAAATTGAAATCCTCTAGATTCGCAGGAAGGGATTCTTCTTTTATCTTATGGATGATTTTATCTTTGGAGGGAACATCCTGGCCGACAAATAGATATACTGAAACTTCTTTTCTTACCATTGCTCCACTGCGTGTTCAACAATGCGGCGGGCTAAATCATTTATAGCATCCGTTACAGCGGTATCTTCGCTTTTTGCCAATGAGCCGGTGGTAAAATAGCTGGTATCTCCGGTAAAACCGTCCTCTTTCCAAAGCAATTTATTTTCCCGCTTATCCCAGAGGCTTATGTTGACGACTATATTAATCCGGTATTCCGCTACTTCGTTGCTCTCAGTATATCTTAAGGGATCGCGCCGGAATTCTACCAATTCGCCCTTTAAAACTACATCGGCTAATTCTTGTTTAGTCGGCTTAAGATTACCGTCAAATAAGAATTTGTTGTTTACGGCTCGGCTAACTTCGCTTTCTAGCATGGGCCGGTATACTTTATATTTATTGCCGGTATTAACTTCGCTAGTGATATCCACTTTATTCACAAACGGCACAACATAGATGGTCCGGAATTTATTCGAAATCATGGAACGGGTAGTATAGCCGCAACCTGTGAACGCAAAAAGCAAAAATGTTATTGGCACTAGCGGTATTATCGATTTTTTTAATTTGGAATAGTTCATTTTTTCTTCCCCATTATCTGCAATCTCTCCAGGGCCTTGGCTGCCCAAGGACTCTGAGGGTGATTATTAATTACGTCATTATAATAAATCTTGGCTGCTTCATATGCTTTCTGCTTTTCATAGAAAAGAGCGATCTTATAATTACTCTCTGCTTCTTTCTCTTTCAGTTGATCGATGTTTTCTTCGGCCTGCTTGGACAAGACTGCATCGGGATGCTCTTTAACAAACTCTTCAAATTTCTGCTTGGCCTCGTGGCTAGCACCCTGGTCATAATCTGGGCCGCGGGATACAGCAGAACGGCAGGCAGCAATTTGAAACTTTGCTGCTGGTGCCCATTCGCTATCCGGATAATTGGAGACAACCTTGTTAAAAGCCTCCTCTGCCTCATAATACCTGAGCAATCCTTTGAGAACCAGTCCCAATTTGTACTGGGCTTTAGGCGCTAGCGGCCCATAAGTAGAATTTTCAGTTACCTTGGTGAATATCTCGATGGAGGGGTTCTCAACCGGTAAAGCTAGGCCTAAGGCTTTACGTTTTTCTCCGGACATAAACACTTCGCCAATTTTATATTCACGCTCAATAATCTCCTGGATTCTTTCGGAAAAAGGATATTTATCAATAACTTTCTGGTAAGCTTGATAGGCCTCATAGAGATTACCTTTGGCCTCTTCAATAAGGCCGAGGTAATACTGGCTTTCGGCAGCCTCTTGCGACTTAGGGTAAGCCTTAAGTAGTTTTCGGAATTCGCGCTTTGCCTCTTCGTAATTTTTGAGGCCATAAAGGCTTTTGGCAAATTCAAATTGCTCTTTAGGAGTAGACCTAACCACAGCCCTAGGATTTATCCACTTATTGCTCTTGGGTGTCCAGATCCAATAAGCATAGGCAGGACTAAAGGATAATCCCAGGATGAGCAAAGCGATAGATACACATATGGCTCTCATAATAAGGTTAAATTTAACATAAGCCATAGCTTTTGTCAATTGAATTAAAACTTTCTGAATTAAGCAAAGAGAGGAAAAATCTAACTAAAAAATTTTACCCATCTAGGCGGTGGATTAGAGCCTTAAAGCGGTGATTATTGCTTTCCTACAACCTTGCCTTCTAAGCTGACTATTTCTGCTTTGAGGTCCTGGATTTCCTTTGTATTAGCTTTAAGGCTCTTGTTGGATTCGATGAGCATAGCGGTTGAGCCAATGAGTTCCTGCTTTAGGTATTCGATATCCTCCCTGTCCTTTTGTAGCTGGCTCTGCTGTTCCTGGATAGCTTTGGTTAGGACAATGGTAAGGTCTCCATAGGCAATGGCTTTATAGCCTCGATTATCAGTGCTCACCAGCTCAGGAACAGCCTTTTCAAACTCCTGAGCAATAAAGCCAAGATGTCTGCCAAGACCTTTAGAGTCGGGTTCGGTTTTGGAATCATATCTTACAGGGCGTAACTTTAGTATCTTATCTAATCCACCTTTAAGGTCTGAGACATTCTTTTTAAAGCGTATATCTGAGGAACTTGCCCAGGTACCAGTTGAGGTAACATGACCTTCGTAGCTGGCATCAATATAGACCTGGAATTTGTAGCCTGGACTCGTCGTCCCGATGCCGACGTTGCCGTTTGGATATATTGTCATTCTCTGAATCAAGCCATCGACACCACGAGTAGAGAATCCCATCTGTCCGTATGTTGTGTTACCAAAACTTACAGGGGGGACACCTGCATCAATTGTTGCTCGGACAGCATTTTCGTCATAACCCGTAAAATATGCATTTAGATTGATCATCGGAATCATCGTTCCATATGCTGCTCCGGCAGTCCTCTTTATATCTAGAGGATATCCTGGGCTCGTCGTCCCGATGCCGACGTTGCCAGTTAATCCAGCAACAGAAAAATATGGTTTGAAAGTTGTCCCAGATGTATTTTTAGCCGTTATCGTAAACAAACCCGGATTGGCTGCCGCTTCAGGAAAAACCAAATTTAAATTATTAGGCGTATAATTGTCCATATAGAAACCACATTTTGTACCAGCTAATTCACTAGTAGCATTATCATTATACATTAGTAATTTGGCACCGCTAGTTCCATAGCCAGTGCCTAAGTCTAATCTTGCATTTGGCCCCGTCGTCCCGATGCCGACGTTGCCGCTGATATCGATTACAAGATCGGTATCGCCAGTATTAGTATCTTCTCTGATTTTGAGAGTTCCACCACCATCATCCATACCGATTAACCATCTTTTTATTCCAGGATCAGTAATAGCCACATACGCCCCTTCTGTTGAAGCACCTTGGAAATCTGCTATGGCTCCCGCATTACTCCCAGTAGAACCCTGATTAACTAAAAGTTTATTACTTGGACTCGTCGTCCCGATGCCGACGTTGCCGTTGTTTAAGATTGTCATCTTTCTTCCGGTGGTATCCATCTCAGTAGAAATATCTGCTCCAGCTACTCCTGAAGCAATTGTATGGAATTGAATGTTTCCATCAATCATTCTTACTGCTGACCCACCAGCAGCTTCGATTAAAAACCAATGAGTCGCCTCATCATAGTAAACATTATTTCCGAATAAAGACTGCGTGCCTACAACACCTTGAACTATCGTTCTATTCCTAATTTGAAGGCTAGTTTTAGGCCCCGTCGTCCCGATGCCTAACTTATCTGCCACATACAATTGATTATAACTTCCGTAGGGAGAAGGGTAATAGGTGGTGATAGTCAGGGTTTCATCTGCGGCAAAAAGAAAAGGATTAAAAAATGGGGTAACTAAGAGGGAGATTAGAGAGAGAGAGAGAGAGAGAGAGAGAGAGAGTAAAACTGCTTTAAGTTGAACACCGTAAGCCTCCTTTCTGAGATCTTAGTATTGTTATTAATTTATGGTTAATATCAATATACCGGATATTTAAAATTATATCATAGTAAAAATCGCACAACAATATAAATCTTACTTGATGTTATTATTCCGACTTATTATTCCGCCCGTAATCCCACGGTGATTTATCGACGTTTAACCTACTATCAACACAGGTTTATTAGCGCTTCTGCTATCTTCTCCGCAGTCCGTCTATAGCGTCAAATCAGCAATGGTTGTTAACTAATCTATTAAAAAGAGGAATTTTAGAGAAATTAAAGATCGATATCAACAAGATGTAATAAAGTAGAATATACAAAAAAGATATTTGAGGCAATTTAAAATATGCTCCGGGAATAGATATTAACAAAGAATTAATCTTGAATAACATCAAAATAGATAACTCACAACTCGCTGCAAATATAGGCGCTAAAAAAGGCACTAGTACACCAACTAATCCTAAAGCAAAACCAGAAGCCACAATGATTGACATATAAGGAACGATAATCATATTTGCTAATATTGTAATAGGTGTAATAATCTTGAAGTAATAGGCAATTAAAGGTAAAAGGCCAAGCGATGCTGCAACTGATACAGAGAAGGTCATGATTAGAGAACGCATCCAAATTATTTTATATAGACTTTCAGGAAATATGGCTTTAATCTTTGGTGTAAGCCAGACAATAGAAACTACACTTAGAAATGAAAGTTGAAAACTGACCTCAAAAAGCTGCCAAGGGTTAAGTATCAGTATTATCAAGGCAGCAAGTGATAGCGAATTATAAATATTAACCTCTCGCTTAAGAAAATAGCTGAAAAGCAAAACAACTGCCATGATTGTTGCCCTCACTACAGGAGCATTTGCTCCGGTTAAGATGCAGTAAATAATCAAAATGAGTATGGTAAGAATATAGCGTGGTTTTCTGGGAATTCTTATTATTTTTAACATTACTAGAATTATAAAGACAACTATGCCTATATGCAATCCTGAGATTGCAATTATATGAACAGTGCCGGACTTTAATAATGCATCTCTTACATAAAAAGACAGATCCTGCCTGTCGCCCAAGATAATAGCATTTAATATGCTTGCTGAGAAAAAAGATAAATTTTTGCTAATTGCTTCTTTTATTCTATTTCTTAATCTGAAAGCCAAAGATTTTAAAGGGTTATCAGTATTTCTGCCTAATTGCTTAACAAGGTTATTCTTTTTTACGCTTAAGATACAGTAAACGCCTTTACGTTTTAAGTAGTCTCTATAATTGAATTCTCTTGAAAAAGAAAATGGCCTGTATAATCTACCTTCCAGCAATACTCTATCTCCATAAGAAAAAGTCCCTTTCTTTAAAACCCTGACCAAAACCTTGCCACTTACGGAATAAACTTTATCTGTTTGGGTAAGCTCCTCAGTACTTAATATAAAACTACTACAATTGGGTTTGGTTTCTGGAAAACTTGTAACTATTCCTTTAATTAGTACTGTTCCAGACTTGTAAAAACTAAAATTTCTGATGTGATTGGAAGGCAAAATAAAGGTATTTGATAAAAATAATCCACCCAAACATATTATTAAGATAAACAAAAGCCAGCTCTGATTTCTGTACTTAATAAATATAAAACTAAGAATAAGTGAACTGCAAACAAGAGTATATAAAAGTAAAAGAGGAATATACCAGAATTTCATTAGGCATATTCCTAAGCAGAAACTAACAGTCAACAGAGGCAGAAATGATAATCTGTCTTTTAAATCTCTCGAATTACATATCATATTACTTTGCGCCGCTTGCTACTCCCACTATAATAGACGCAAGAGGTGGCAAAATCTAACAGAAAAATTTGATTTATTCTATACTACCGAGAGTAACCTCTTTTTTTGCTTAATAAAGATTTTGGTAATAATTATAGGTGAGCAATGTTACATCGGATATAAATTTCTTAGTATGTCTAGCAAATCTATCTTCGTGCTTAGCCAAAACACAAATTAGGAAATTTCCTTTATTAGTAAATACAATCCCCACATCGTGACAGACATGCTTTTCTAAACCAGTCTTATGAACAACATAGGTTCCTCTCGGGAGTTTTCTGGGGATGCGGTCATTAATCTTCTGTTCTCCTAATAACTTCAGGCATTTTTCAGATACCTCTTTATTTAAAAACTTCTTATAATATAGTTCTTCCAGCAAATAAGCCATATCCCCAGCTGTGGTATAGTTTTCATCACCTTCTCTTCTCTCTTTGAAATCCATCATCTTGCGTGCGATATTAGTATTTTTTAAACCCATTTTCTTAAAATAGACATTGAGCGTATCAAACCCTAAGAAATCTATTAAAATATTGGCGGCAGCATTATCACTTTGGGTAATCATAGGGCTAAACAATTCTTCCACCGTAAAAACTGAACCAGCTGGCTCTCTTCCCAATACTCTTGATCCAGCTACTTTCTCGGAAGATTTAAGACTTATGGTGTCTTTTAGGGTTATCTTCCCATCCTCTGCGGCATAAAAACAGGAAAGCATGATGGGGACCTTTATTAAACTTGCGGAAGGAATCAGCGTGTCTTCGTTAAAAGCAATCTCCCACTCCGTATCTAAGTCTTCAACCACTATACCGACTCTGCCTCTAAAATTCATAACTTTGTTTTCTAGAGTATTCTTCAGCTTTAGCCATGCCTTCTTTCTCTTTTCTAACAAAATCTGGCCGCTTTTAATCTGCTGATTATGATTTACAAGCACTTTATATGAAAAAAATAAGCCCGCACCAAGAATAGTAATTAAAATTATTAAAAACACTAATTTTGTCTTCATAATCTTTAATAAGTTCGGGATTATAACAGAAAACGGCAGACCCCTGTAATTTATGCCTGCCGTAATCAGTTAAGATAACTTATCTGTTATTCTACCAATTTAATAGACTGCGCTCTGTGAATACCCCTAGTCGTTTTATAGTCTACAGCAACCTTGTTGTCCTTCATTATTGCACTTAGCGTAAGTGCCTTTCCGTCTTTTGCAGTGATGGAAGTGCCAGATTTAATTACAAAGCTCAGTTTTTGCCCTTTTTCATCTATAACCGTAATACCTGATGCTATTCCTTGCGTAGCATCACCGATTGACACCGAATCAACTTTACCGGTAATAGTGTAGGTTACCGGTGGTGCTGGAGCAGTTTGGCTAACCGGCGCTGATGCCTGTTGAGCAAAACACAAAGAACTGACAAATGCGGCAGCAAATAATGCCAGAATCATCTTTTTCATATTTTCATCTCCTTTTCAAAGTTTCTTTATTATATCAATAATTAAACGCTTAACAAGATAATTTTGTTGCAAGCCCGATTGCGAACAGACGCTTTATTGATATAATGGCATTACTCATTTTTAATCACCCCTTGCCGCTTAAAAATTTTTGCTGCATACACAAGAAATGCAAAAGTTATCAAACAGAAAAGCAAGAAATGATACGCAAATATTAAAGGTTAGCCTATACCTTTGCACCAATATCCCTAAGACAAGAAATATCGCTGCCAGAAAATAGAATAAAAGAAATGAAACGGCAATCTTGGTGCCGAAAAATATTCCTAAACTAAAAAGAATCGTTAAGGTAACCAAAGGCCTTTTCATAAATATTATCTAATCACAAATTCATCTTTTATTTTTTCATATTTAGATTTGGTTAAACCTTTGATGCGCTTTAATTCTTCTATATCATGAAAATTGCCCTCCTGATTGCGATAGTCGAGTATGCACTGGGCTATTTTTTCTCCGATACCGCTTACACTCATTAAAGTATATCTATCAGCTTGGTTTAAGTCAATTTTACTTATATCTTGGTTCAGGTAGGCAATAACTTTAACCGACGAAAAATTTTTGGCTAAAAAATTGATACCTATACCTGCTAAAGCCACAATTGCTAAAAATAAAATTACTTGTTGCTCCTGCCTGCTCAGATCCGGCATATAAATGTCCTTTCCGCTATTAATTGACGTTAAGATAAACAAAATCTAACTAAAAAATTTATATCTATTAAATTTTAGGCTGTTGCTGGAGGCCGCATAAGAAATTTTTTGGCAAATGTGTGCAAGCCTGCCTGCCGGCAGGCAGGGATTTACGAGGAGCGCAGGACTGCTAATCCGATACAGGCTCTCCCGAAGCGACGAAGTAAACCGTAGCCGATCAGGCAAAAATTTTAGCGCGCGGAAGCAAAGCCTAAAATTATAAAGGACTTATACTACGATGTTAACTAACTTGCGGGGGACGATGATGAAATTTTTGAGGGGTTTGTTTTGCAGCCAGGATTTTACTTTTTCGTCGCTAAGCACTATTTCTTTAAGCTTATCTTCCTGAATATCAGCAGAAACCTCTATCTTTGAGCGCACCTTGCCGTTTACCTGAATTACAATTGTCAGCGTATCTTCGATTAATAGTTGAGGGTCGTATTTAGGCCAGGCTGCCTTAAAGATGCTCTCCTTATTACCCAATGCCTGCCACAATTCTTCGCAAAGATGCGGTGCAATAGGAGAGAGCATAATGATAAGTTTAGAGAAGGTGTCTTTGTCTGTGCCCAATCGGTAGATAGCATTTACAAATTCCATGATTGAAGCAATGGCAGTGTTAAATTTAAAATCCTGGATATCTTCGGTAACTTTTTTAATGGTTTTATGCATTATCCGCACTAAAGCCGCGTCAGCCTTCTGAATTAAATTTTCCTGAATACGCCAGAGCCGGTTCAAGAACCTAAATGCGCCTTCCAGGCCTTGCTCATCCCATTCCAGTTCGGTTTCCGGCGGTGCGGCAAATAGAATAAACAATCGCAAAGTATCGGCTCCGTATTTTGCAATAATTTCATCCGGGTCAACGGTATTGCCTTTGGACTTAGACATAACTTCGCCGCCTTTTAGAACCATGCCTTGAGTAAGCAACCTCTGGAATGGCTCATCAAAATCTAAAAGGCCTAAGTCCTTTAAAAACTTGGTAAAAAAGCGGGAATACAAAAGATGCAGCACTGCATGCTCTATGCCGCCGATATACTGGTCAACAGTCATCCAATAATCTATTTCTTCTTTATCAAAAGGGCCCTCTTCGAATTTTGGCGAGCAGAACCTTAAAAAATACCAGGAAGAGTCAATAAAGGTAGCCATGGTATCAGTTTCCCGGCGAGCTGAGGCATTACACTTGGGGCAATTGGTATTCACAAATTCTTTGGCCTTGGCCAAAGGACTGCCGCCTTTTCCGGTAAAAGCTACATCAAAAGGTAATTCCACTGGTAGGTCTTTATAGGGGACGCTAACGATTCCGCATTGCTTACAGTAAATAATTGGTATGGGGCTACCCCAGTAGCGTTGCCTGGAGATGAGCCAATCCCGCAGACGCCAGTTAACTGTAATTTTACCGATACCGGTTTTCTCCATCCACTGCGCTATTTTGGTTTTGGCTTCCTGATTATTTAAGCCGTTAAACTGTCCGGAGTTAACTTGTATACCGTCACCTTCGTATGCCTCAGTCATATACTCTGGACTGCTGGACACTGCTGGACACTGTGGACCTTCTATCACAATCTTCATTGGCAATTTGTGCTCTTTGGCAAATAAAAAATCCCTCTGGTCATGCGTGGGCACAGCCATAATCGCACCTGTGCCGTATTCCATTAAAACATAATCCGCAACCCAGATCGGTATAGGCTCATTATTAACCGGATTTATGGCATATCTACCGGTAAACATGCCTTCTTTTTTTAGACCTGCTGCGGTGCGCTCCAAACTGGTTTCTTTGGCTACCTTGGATATAAACTTTAAGAGTTCTTTTTCCTGGGGGAGTCCTTTAATTATTTTCTTTACCAAGGGATGCTCCGGAGCAAGCACGATATAGGTAGCTCCGAATATGGTATCCTGACGCGTGGTAAATACAGGGATAGCCTCGCCAGTTTCTTTCTCCTTAAAGTAAATTTCTACGCCTTCGCTTTTCCCCAGCCAATTCTTCTGCATGGTCAATACCCGCTCTGGCCAGTCTTTTAATTTATCCAGATCTTCAAGCAACCTCTCTTTATAGGCGGTAATCCTGATAAACCACTGCTCTAATTCTTTCTGCACTACTTCATTCTTACAACGCCAGCATCTAGCGTCAATGACCTCTTCGTTGGCCAGGGTAGTCTCGCAGTCAGGGCACCAATTAACCACTGCTGCTTTCTTATAGCTCAAGCCTTTTTCATACATCTTCAGAAATATCCACTGATTCCAGCGATAATATTCGGGCAAACAGGTAGAAATTTCTCTGTCCCAGTCATAGGAAAAACCCATTTCTTTAAGTTCCTGGCGCATTTGATTAATGCAATCGATGGTCCAGGTTGCCGGATGGGTCTTATTTTTTATAGCGGCGTTTTCTGCAGGCTGGCCAAAGGCATCGAATCCCATGGGATGTAAAACATTAAACCCCTGCATCATTTTAAAACGGCTGGCCACATCCCCTATTGTGTAATTGCGCACATGACCCATATGAATTCTTCCAGAAGGATAGGGAAACATCTCCAGAAGATAGTATTTTTTCTTCTTAGGGTCGGCTTGGACGTTAAAGATTTTATTCTCTGACCAGGCTCTCTGCCATTTGGCTTCGATGTCTTTAAAGGTATACATCTATTCTTTCCTTAATCTTCTTACCCTATTCAAATTCATACGGTCAGCTGCTTCGCTATCTTTTGGGGTTTCTAAAATAAAAGCGGTGTTTCTTAGTTTAGGGTGATTAATAATTCTTTTCATGCCTTCTAAGCCAATCTTACCCTTACCGATATGTTCGTGGCGGTCACGTCCAGAGCCGAGTTTATCCTTAGCATCATTTAAATGGATGAGTTTAAGCAGATTTAGGCCTACGGTTTTATCAATTTCATCCAACATTACCTCCAGGCCCTCTCTGGTTGCGATATCGTATCCAGCTAAATAAGCATGCGCTGTATCCAGGCAAAGACCAACCCGGTTTTTATTGTTTAGACCTTGTATAACTTGCCGATGATGGCTGAATTTATAACCCAGCCAGGAGCCAGAACCAGCGGTGTTTTCCAATAATATGTCTACATCGGTTTTCTGGGTTTTTTCTAAAATTATATTTAAGGCCTGGGTTAATCTTTTTAATCCAGCTTCTTCAGAGGTCTCCTTATGGCTACCCATGTGGGTAACAATGTATTCGGCTCTTAATTTTTGCGCCTCCAGAATATCCTCGATATAGGCATTAATAGAATCCTGATAGAGCCAGGGGCTAGGCGAAGCTAAATTAATTAAATAGGGTATATGGATGAATACAGGTTTTATCCCGAACTTGATTTTGTCTACTTTAAATTCTTCTATATCCTTTGGTTCTAAAAAGTGCTCCCGCCATCGCTGGGGATTGCGGGAGAATATCTGCATGGTGTTGCAGCCTAAATCCTTAGCCCTTTGAAAAGCGTGGTAGATTTTTCCCTCGGTAGAAACCTGCACGCCCAATAGCATGATATATCGGATTATATCCTACTTCCATTTTAGCGTCAACTCAAAAAATTTGGTTAAAAAAGGTTGTGATTGACAAGGCTAAGGCACAATGTTATATTTATACGATAAAATAAAATGTGGGGCTGTAGCGCAGTTGGGAGCGCGTTTGACTGGCAGTCAAAAGGTCGAGGGTTCAACTCCCTCCAGCTCCACCAATGCGAGCAAAAATCTGCCGAAGTGGTGGAATGGAATACACGTCGGTCTCAAAAACCGATGAGCGTAAGCTCGTAAGGGTTCAACTCCCTTCTTCGGCACCATTTAGTAGTATTTCCCCGAAGCGTCTTGCCCATAAGGGTGCGAGAAAATTTTGGGGCAAATTTATTAAAAGGTGAACTTCGTTTGATGAGTTCACCTTTTATTTTTGATGCTTGGTGAGGGTGTTCTGATTAAGATAGGGTAGTATGGCGCGGTAAATCCGGCTGGCCACCATTTTATAGCCGATGTTATTGGGATGGATAAAATCGCTCTTTAATTGCGGGTCAGTAATTATGCCTTTGAGCAGATCAGGTATAAATATCGCTTGTTTTTCTGAAGCGATATTGCGGAACAAGCCGCGGTAATGACTCATAATCATGCCAGCGCTTATATCAAAAATTGCCACCATTGCACCTTTGGCCTGAATTCTATCAACCATGGTCTTAATATTGTGTAGAGTTTCCTCAGTTGGAATCTTTTTTAAAAAATCATTTCCCCCAAATTCAATAATCACAAGAAGCGGGTCTTTCTCCAGGACATCCGAATCAATACGCTGCAAGCCATCCACAGAAGTATCGCTATCCGCACCGGCATTAATCACGGTAAGGTTAGTCATATTGCTTAATACCGAGGGGTAGTCTTCGCTGGGATTTGCGCCGTGGCCGAAGGTAATACTGTCGCCGAAACAGATAATGTTTGTGCCTTTAGAATTGATATTCTTAATCTGGCGCTTGGCGCAACCGGTTAAAACGAAGAACAAAAGACAAATAACTAAAGAAAAAAAGACAACCTTTTTATTTTTTAACATAACCTAACCTTAACTGTCCGCAGGCAGCTTCAATATCCTGGCCGCGCGACTTTCTTAAAGTTACGTGTATACCGGATTTTACCAGGTAGTCCTTGAATAAGAGAGTTTCAAGTTTATTTGGCTGTCCTATATTCAACCCTTCTACAGGATTGCAAAGTATCAGGTTAACCTTACAATTTAAGCCTTTTAATATTGTACTTAACTTTTGGGCGCTTGGCAAATCTGAATTTATTCCTTTTATCAAAACATATTCAAAGGTTATCTGTCGGTTGGTTCTTTTTGTATATGCCTTGCATGCAGCTATCAATTCTTTCAAGGGATAAAGTTTATTTATGGGCATAAGGCTGGAGCGGGTTTTATCTTCAGCGGCATGCAAGGAGATGGATAATTCTATTTGTAGATTCTCTTCAGATAGTTTTTTAATAGCGGGGATTAAACCATTGCTAGAGATAGTAATCCGGCGGCTGCCAATGTTAAAAGCGTATTTGGCGTTTATAACCCGGATTGCCTTTAAAACATTATCATAATTATCCAGGGGTTCGCCTGTGCCCATAAACACAACATGGGTAATTCTTCTGCCTTTGGCGTTATTTTTGAGGTGATAAAGCTCTTCCAGTATCTCACCCGAAGTTAAATTCCGTTTAAATCCCAGTATGCCGCTGGCGCAGAAAGTGCAGGAAAACTTGCATCCGATTTGGGTGGAAAGACAGGCGGTTATTCTATTATTGGCGGGAATACTGACTGCCTCGATCAGATTTTCGTCCTTTAACCCAAAAAGGAACTTTTCGGTTCCGTCTTGCGAACGAAGAGTCTTGATAATCTTTAAACCTGAGATATAAAAATTTTCTTGAAGCTTTTTCATTAAATCCCGGGGTAGATTAGTCATTTTTTGAAAATCCACTATCCCCCCTTTGTATATCCAGGCAAAAACTTGGCGGCTATGGAAACCAGGTACTCCCCAGTCTCGAAAAAGTGACTCTAATTCTTTTAAGTTTAAGTCTTTGATATCTTGCATTCCGATTATTCTTTTGGTTAAGCACTCAACCTTTTCTGCAAGAATTCACGAAATTCAGCAGGATACTCTATCTTGGCTTTTCCGGCAGAACACTTATCTATGCTCTCGATTATCCCAGGTATCCTTTGATAGGGAATGCTGATAAGCAATTTATCTTTTTCAACATTGCAAATCTTTCTGGCAGTATAGTCATAAAACGAGATATTTACTTCGCCGCTTAATAAAGGGTAAATTATACTCATCCTACAGGTAGGGCCTCCGATTTTAATCTTCGGCATAATTCCGTTAATAAATGTTACTAAAGTAAGAATGCGGCAGGCTGCCTCGGCATTACAGACAAAGATTACCAGTTCTGGTTTAAATTCTGCCTTTTCCAAAGGGCTCAATATAAAATAACAAGCGGAATTATCCGGGACTTCTTCCATCTGTAGGATGAGTGTATCCAGGGCGGCGTAGGAACAGAAGAGTTTCTCTCCCTCTACGACAAATTTTTTAACCATGCTGTTAACCTTGGGGTCGGAGAGTTTATGAAAACCCAGGTGCCAGGCTGCGCCAAAACAGGCATTGGTGTTTTTGTCAATCTGTAAAATCTGGCCCTTCCCAGCATCTAAAATAGCCCGGCATATACGCAGTTTTTTCCCGGGTCCAGGTAAAAGCGGCTCTTTAGGACAACTCACTGCTACGGGGCTAAAGTCTAAATTCAAAAGTTCTTTTAGAATTAGAGAATACTCCTGCCATTCTTTTTTGTTCATTATTATCTCTCCTATTTTTGTGCCTATTATTATACCATAAAAACAAAAGGGGACACCCTTAAGTTCAGCTTCAAGGGTGTCCCCGCTTTGGATTCTTGGGTGTCCCTAAATTAGAAGGTGTATTTTAAATTGGTATAGAACTGGCTCTCATCGCGGAATTGACCGTTACTATCCCACGGATTGCCATAAAAATAGTGGATTCCGAGCGTCAACCACAGGTTATCTTTTATTTCATAAGTTACCTTTGGCGAAACCTTACCCTGGTTATCATCGGTAAAACTCCACAATACTTCGGGCTTAAGCCGCTGATTCATAAAATCCGTGGATATTTTTAAAGTAAAAATGTTATCCACTGGATCCAAAGGCCCATAGGTATAAGCGTTCATAGGGTACTGTTGCTGAACAGGCCGGTCAGCAGCTTTATCTCTTGAGTGCTCCAAGATATACTGGGCAAATTGGGCACTTATCACCCAATTTGTAAATACGGTTTTATCCGCTCCGATTAGCCAGAATTTATTATCCCAGCGCTTAATACCTTTTGTTGAACCAGCAACTGGGTCTCCGACATAAGTGGGTTCGTCATTATAATAAGCAAAATCTCCCCTTAAGGTTACCCCCTGCATTGGCCCGGGTTCAGTAAAGCTCTTATTAAATGAACCGCCATAAACCCGCCAGACCTTAAATGCCCTAGGGACCGTATATGTATACACGCCGTTTATAGTCGAAGTATAAATATTGTTGCGGGCGTTATAGTAAGGCCCGTAGAGGAAATTTAAAGTGTAATTTAAATCACCCACTCTATCCGACCACTGTAGTCCCCAAGTAGAGTTATGAAGTTGTCGGGGAGGAGGCCGTAGAGTAATATCGAAGGCCCTGCCTATTCCTTCCATAGTCTTTTGGAAGTTATTAAACTCGGTCCAGGAACGAAAAACAAAAGGCGCACCCAGATAGGCAGCTTCGGATTGTTGAAAATCCGGAACAAAAAGAAGCTGTAGGCTGGAATTCAGCTTAGGAGAATAATTGATATTTGCCATCCAAAGGGGTATCCTTATATCCACAAAGTCCGGTAGCCAGAATTCACGCAGGTCAACTGGATTAACCCTGTCTAAAATAGTTATTCCATCTGCCTGACCCCAGGCCACCTGTTGCTTACCCAACCTCAAAAACCACGGGCCATTGGTGTAGTCTAGATAACAGTCCCTCAGCCAATCCGTGCGTTGAATGTGTTCTTCGTAATGCCCGGCTATATCGAGTTTGTCACGAAAACCATAAGCAGCGTCATACCAGTATTTTGCCTTTGTAAAAAATACTAATTGGTCGTCTTTGATATCGTATTCTCCTGATAGCTCTAAGATATTTTTAAACTTCGTAAGATCACCGTTTAAACTCTCTATCCTTAAGGAAGTTTCGTTCTTAAGGTATCCGGCAACTGTAAGATTACCTGCGGAAATATCCGCAAAGGCCATAGAACATGGTAGGAGTAAAACTAATAAAGTACACAACATGTATTTTAACATTTATTTATACCCCCTTTCTTTACCAGCGTGACCGGCTAATCACTTCTGGCGTAAATTGCTTTTCAGATAAGCCCCGCTCTATTTCTACTGTATCATTGATTATCTCGGTACGGTGGCCTGACCTTAATTCTTTGCCTTCCAGAAACATCTGGAGAGGGTATTCTTTGCCGCTGACATCAAAAATTTTATGCAGTCTGAAAATGGTCTGGAATTTCTCGCCTTTTGAGTTGTATTTCTCTTCATAGATATTTACACCATAGTTTTTATCCACCCAGACCAATCTCTTAGCGTAATACCAATTTGTTCGCTTGGGAGTGGCCTCAATTACATAGCAGGGGGTATCTTTGGAATAAGTTTTTTTCATATACTCTGAGGTGTATCCTGGAAAATTATCTTCCTTAACTAATTTGTACGTTTCATCTTCAAAACGCCGGGTAGTAATATCTTCAACAGTGAAATCGCTGCCTAAAAAAGAATCGTCGGAGGCTGATTGGGATATTTTCCTGATCTTCTTTAAAGAAGGCAGCCAAAGCCAGACATCCTGCTCTCTTTTGGGGTCAAGGTATGACCAGCTTAAGTTAGATAAACCCTTAACTTGGGTTGGTCCGGTAAAGATATTTAAATCTTTGTAGGCAATATCGTCGGATTTCCTGCCTAAGTTAATCCTCTTGCGGGCAGTGGACCTTTCGCGGGTGGCTCCGGATTTGTCGATAAAAAATGCTCTTCCGGTATAGGAAACATCGTGGGCAAAAAGAGTATACTTGTTAAAATATTTTATGCGCATAATCTGATCCGCAGTCATGCCAGGTGTGGGTTTATAGACTTTAAAATATTCTAACTCTTCGGCAAAGGCCAGGCTGTAAATTAAACCTGCCAAAGCCACAAATAAAATTAATTTCCGCATTTCCCCCTCCCTCCTTTTTAAATTAACGGTTTAAGAATTTTGGTTTAACAGTCATAATCATCGATGGCAATACCACTAGCGTCCCAATGGCATTAAAGAAGATAAAGAAACCCAATAACGCCCCTAACCTGGCCTGCATTAGAATAGGCGAAAACATCCAGGTGGCTATACCGATAGTTAAGCTTAAGCCCGTAAAAAATACAGCCTTGCCTGAAGTGGACATTGCCTCAATTAATGCCTGGCTTAATTCCCCACCTCCTTCCTTTAATTCATCTTTAACCCGCTGGACAATGTATATCCCAAAATCATCGCCAAAACCTATACCTAAAGCAACCATGGGAATCATCTCAGCAGTCAAACCTATTTTTAAAAACCCCAATATTCCGAAGACTAAAAGCGTGCGGAAAACCAAGGGTATGATTAAAAGCCAGCCTGAAACTAAAGAGCCATAGGCAAAGACCAGGCATAAAAATACTAAACCTGAGGTAAGGAGTGAATTTACCTTAAGTTGTGTGGCTACTATCTGATTCACTGCTGCCAACATCCCGATATTACCACCGGCATAATAAAAATCCGCGCCTTTTTCTTTATGGTTAAGCTTAATCCAGTCATCGGTCTTTTGGATTACCTCATTTATGGTTTTGCTCATATGGTCTTTAAGGTCTACTTTGATATTGGCGTATTTATAATTGTAATTAACTACGGGATCAAAATCTCCGGGGAAGCCGGTTAAAGAATACAAAAAGAGGTATTCGGCAATAGTCTGGTCGTTTTCGGGTATGCGAAATTCCTGCGGGTTTCCGGCAAACATTATCATATTCATACTCTTGATATATTCCACCAGCGAAAGACTGCGTCCCACGCCTTTTACTTCTGTCTCCAGATAACGCTGCAAACCATCCATTTCGTTTAAAACCCGGCTATTTAAGAGTGCGTCCTGGTCTTTTCCTTCAACCAATATATAATACGGGTCGGCTGTGGCGAATTTATCACTGATAAATTTTTCCGCCTGGTTATAGGGACTATTACCGTAAAGTAAGGATGTTCCGGGCTTCTTATCTCCGACTCCCAATTTGCTTGTCCCGAAAAGGGAAATTAAAGTTAGAATAAAAAATATCGCAATAACTGTATAACGCGATTTTTTATTTATTGCAAGGAAAGCAAAATAACTCAATATTCGGTTAGTAAGCGTGGCCCTTTCCTCCTTGAGCACCTCCAGGCGTTTGGGCGGTTTCATAAAAGAAAGTAAATTCGGCACCAATATCACAGTGCTGAAAAATATGCTTAAGATTCCGAAGCCAATGGCAATAGCCAGACTCTTGACCATGCCCAGCGGTACAAAAAATAGAGTAAACGGTCCAATGCCGTCAGTTAATAGCCCGGTAAATGCCGGAACAAATAAATTACGGGTAATTTTTATGGCTGCGGCTTTAGAATTTCTTTTATGCTTGCTCATGTATTCATAATAACGCTTGATGAATTGCACAGAATGGCTTACCCCTAACGCAAATACCAAAAACGGAGCCAGGATAGTGGAAGGCGTGAGTTTAAATCCGAATAATGCGGTCATGCCTAAGCCCCAGAGTGTAGCCATAAAAGCGGATATCAAAGGCAAAAATACCCCGCGTTTTGATTTAAAGGCATTGTAAAGGATCCAGGACATCGCCAAGATTGTAATGATAAAAAGCGAAGTCATGCCCGGAAGATAAAAATCAAGCCAACCCTCTAGGAGCGGTTGGCCAGAGATATTAATAGAATGGTTTGCATCCTCATATTGTTTTTTAATTGCCTCTAAAATTTGGAATATCTTTCTTGCGGAAACGTCGGATTCAAAATCCGCCTGGATGAGGGTAGCTTTAAAATCTTTGGAGGCAATAGGACCATAAACAAGGGGATTTTTGATAATTTTCTGTTTTAGGATATCAATTTCTTCCTGGGTCTTAGGCGGGTCATGCATCAGCCATTCTGTGGTAAAACCTTCAGCATTGGCTTCAACGTGTTTAACTTTCCTGGCAGATAAAGACATAACCCGGTTCGGATTTATCCCCTCACTTAGGTAAAGTTGATTAGTAATCTGCCAGACCTTCTCCAAAGTAACAGAGTTTAAGATTGTCCCTTCTTTTACCTCAATGGCGATAGAAACCTGGTTCAGGCCGCCGAAGATCTGAGTTAATTTATTTTGAATCTGAAGATAGGGGTGTTTTAAAGGATAGAAATCGCCAAGATTGGTATCAAAGGAAAGGTTCTTTAATTGGTAGGCAAAAAATATACTTACGACAAAGCATATGGACAGGAAACCGTACCTGTACCTTATCAGACCATGACTAAACCAATCCACAAATCTCTTCATCTAAGCATTCGTGTTTCTTAATGTTTCTTTGTCAATCTTACCGGCTCTATTTTTGGGAAGCGATTTCCTGAATTCAAAATAATGTGGGATTTTAAAATGCGCCAGATGCTGACGGCAAAAATAGCGTAAATCTTCGGCACCAAGCCTGCTTTCTTCTTTTAAAACCACAAATGCCTTAGGCACCTCACCCCTTAATTTATCGGGTACACCGATTACAGCCACCTCGGCAACCTCAGGGTATTTATGTATGGCTGCTTCCACCTCGGGTTCAAAAACAATCTCTCCGGAAACTTTAATCATCTCTTTTTTTCTACCTACAATATAAAGATAACCTTCGTTATCGATTCTTCCTAAGTCGCCGGTATGAAACCAGCCATTGCGCATGACCTGGCCGGTTAATACGGGATCTTTGTAATAACCGTCTGTAACTATCCAGCCTCGCACCACTATTTCGCCAACCTGGCCTTGCGGTAATTCCCGGTCACTCTCATCTCCGCCGAAGGCGGATCCGCCTGCGGCGGAGAATATTTTAACTTCTATCCATGGGGCAGGTCTGCCTACGCTTTCAATTTTATGCGAGCCGGTTGGAATAACCGTGGTCGGTGCGTTGGTCTCGGTTAAACCCCAGCCGTGAAAGATGTTTGCCTGGGGACAGTGCTGATGGAATCGGCGCAGGGCATCAGGTGAACTCGGTGCGCCAAAGATAACAATCCAGCGCAAACTCGCTAAATCAAAAGTCTCAAATTCCTTTAACTGCAAAAACGCATAATACATTGAGGGAACAAGCCAAAACCAGTTTACCTTGTAATTCTGAATGTTCCTCAAAAACTCTAAAGGTAAAAACCGTTCCATAAGAACCACTTTAACATTAAATACGATATTAATCTGGATATAAATCAGGCCTCCCACATGCGAAAAGGGAAGGGCACAAAGAGCCACATCATTTTCATTTAAATCCGCATCGACAAAATATTTTATGGCCTTGGGGGGTGCTTCTAACTGAAGATAATTTATCAAAACGCCTTTGGGTTTACCGGTTGTACCAGAGGTATAGAAAATAATGGCATAATCCTTATCTTCGACTTTAACCCCTGGTGAATTTTCCGTTCCTTTTTTTAACAGCTCTTCAAAAGATAAAAAGATACCTTTATCTGCGGTTAAGTTCTCTTCTTGCTGACAGATAATAATTCTATTTAAGTCAGGGCATTTTTCTTTAAGGGCATCGAATGAGAGGTTGGTCTTGGGTTTGGCGATTAATAACTTGGTTTCCGAATGCGCTAGGCAGGATACAAGCTCATCTTCAGTAAACATAAAATCCAGGGGCACGGCAGTAGCACCGCAGGCCCATATGGCAAGATAACTATAAATATATTCCGGCCAATTCGGAAGATATATGGCTATTCTCTCACCTTTTTTTATACCCAGGTTTAATAGGCTGTTGGCGAGTCTAAATACAGAGTCCCTTAACTGATTGAAGGTTATGGGAGAATCGCGGAAAATTATAGCGGGCTTATCGGGATTTTTACGAGCCTGATTTTCGAGAAGTCCGGCAAAGTTCATGCTTAAAAATAGGTAAAATTTTACTATTTAAATTTTACTAAATTATATATAAAGAAAAACCACCTGTCAAGAATTTTTATGGTATTTTTATTGAAGGGGGGATTTTAACAAAATAAGGCGGCTAAAGGCTTAAGATTTATTCTTTAGTTGGTTAAATAAATCAAACGCCTTTTCTAGGGTGGCATTGTGATGGACAATCTGGCGTATGGCACTGATAACCGCTATTGGCCAGCGCGACTGCCAGATGTTCCTGCCCATATCCACGCCTTTTGCTCCGCAGGATATCGCATTATAGGCTATCTCCATTACATCCCGCTCATCTTTTAATTTCGGGCCGCCGGCAATAACTATTGGCACAGGACATGATTCCACCACTTTTTTAAAATCCTCGCAATAGTAGGTCTTGACCATACGCGCGCCTAATTCCGCAGCAATGCGGCAGGATAAAGAGAGATATTTGGCGTCACGTTTCTCCAATTCTTTGCCTACGGCGGTAACTGCCAATACCGGAATTCCGTAGTTTTCAGCTTCATTAATAAGGTTAGCCAAATTGATCAGGGTCTGATGTTCGTATTCAGCACCGACATAAATGGAGAGTGCCACAGCGCAAGTATTAAGCCGCAGGGCATCCTGCATCGAAACCGTAATTTCCTCATTGGATAGCTCCTTACCTATAATACTATTGCCTCCGGAAACCCTCAGCACAATAGGTATAGTATATTTAGCCTCGATACAATTACGTAAAGCGCCCCTTGTAATCATCAGGGAATCAGCATAGGGTATAAGCGGCTCAATGGTTTCACGCAGGTCCTCTAATCTTGAAACCGGACCCAGGAAATATCCGTGGTCAACTGCCAACATAACTGTCCGGTTGTCTTGGGGCTTAAAAATACGGCTCATCCTGTTTTTCATTCCCCAATCCATATCTTGCTCCTTTCTATTTTTGTGGATATATAATTACCTTTATCGAATCTTGAGCCTGCGCTACCAATTGAAATCCTAAGCCTATTTCGGCTAAACTCAGACGATGCGTAATCAAATCTCTAACCTTCATCTTACCACTACTAATCAACCCGAGTGCCTCTTGATAATCTCCAGCACTACCCGCATAGGAACTGGTCAGGGTTATTTCCGTGCGCCAGAACATTTCATTGAAAGGAATAGGAACCTCAAGCTCCTTATCAGTGGGAGCAAAAAAAAGTATAGTTCCACCCCGCTCTACGGATTTAAGTGCAGCGGTAATCGCTGAAATAGAGCCAGTGGAAACTATGACTAAATCTGCCAGCCTTCCTTGATTTAATTTACGGATTATATCTGGTGAATACTCCTTGGCAAACAAAGCTCTGTCTGCGCCAAATCTTTTAGCTTGTTTAAGGCGGTAATCCGAAATATCTGTGGCAATTATAAGGCTGGTACCCGAAACTCTTGCCAAGCAGATATGTAATAATCCGGCAATGCCGCTTCCTAAGACTAGCAGACTCTGGCCATTTTTAAAACCCGCTAATCTCTGGCCTCTTAATACGCAGGCTAGGGGTTCGATAAATGTAGCTTCTTCAAAAGATACAGAATCCGGCAAAGGATAAACTCC
>Ga0315279_10001815_pt1 | contig 34122 bp, 42 predicted proteins | sample YL17G06_20_MG_FD_203694 | JGI IMG/M metagenome (GOLD analysis project Ga0315279, IMG submission 203694) | Sediment microbial communities from Yellowstone Lake, YNP, Wyoming, USA - YL17G06_20 | ecosystem: Environmental > Aquatic > Freshwater > Lake > Sediment | place: USA: Wyoming | collected...
CAGATCAGGATAAACCCTGGGTGGGTGTTTTGCGAGAACTATCCAGAGTAGGATATTTTAATTAATCAATCAAAAAACTAAAGAAAGTTGATCACTATGTATTACGGTAACCTAAATAAAATAAGGACAATTATGCTTATTTATCCAAATAATAAGCTATAATAGAACAAGGGGTAAGTCTGCCCAAAGCCAGAGGAAATTTTTTCACCCAAAAAAACTACCCCCAAAGTATTGACACAGACGAGGCAATTCGACGATTTGACGAGGTTTAGTAAAAGATTTATAATAAATTTGACGAAAACAAAAACCACAGGAGGTTCAAGATGGATACAGAATTATTGAAAGAATTGGGGCTAGTGGATACAGACAGCCTCAGGGCAATTGAATATGCCCAAAAGTGTGTTGTTCTTTATGAACAAACACTGAGAGCCATGGGTCTATTTCTCCCAGAAACAATTAGTCAAGCTGTGGACAATTCACAACTCACCTACACGAATCCTAAAGAGATAGGGGGTCAATATGCCAACGTTCCAGAACATTATTAATTCGATCAAAGGGCCTCAGGATTGTTTCAAAATGCGACAGGATTTAATCAAAGAGATTGAGCAGTTAACAAGGCGTCGCCTTCTAGTCTATGTCGCTGATATTAATAAGTCAGAAAGCGCGCTGAAACCTGAAGACAAAACAGGCTTCTCCGATTTAATCCAAGATATCAAGGAAGAGGAAGTTGATTTCTTAATCAACAGTCCAGGTGGCTTTGCTGAAGTTACTGAGGCTATTGTAGGTATGTTGCGCGATAGATTCAAGAGCATCCGATTTGCGATACCTAATATGGCGAAGTCAGCTGCGACTCTTTTAGTCTTATCGGGCGATGAATTGCTAATGGATCACCGAAGCGAGTTAGGTCCTGTTGATCCACAAGTTGTGTATACGTCAATTGATGGTCGAAAATGGGAAGCGGCTGAGGATATCCTTGATGGATTTAAAGAGGCGAAAGAGGTCTTGGCAAAAGAGGGTCCGGCGGCTACTCCCGCTTATGTTCCACTTCTTAACAAATACACTATTGGACTCCTACGTGGATGCAGGAACGCTATGCAACTCTCTCAGGAATTGGCCGAAAGATGGCTTAGAACCTATATGTTTGCCAAGGATCCCGGCTCTCCCAAACCAAAGGAAATCGCTGCGTTTTTTGCAAGCCATGCTAATACTCTTTCACATAATCGAGCTATTCGTATTGACAAATGCCTTGACCTTGGAATCAAATTGATTGATCTACGCAAGGCGGAAAACAGAATTCTGGCGGAAAAGCTTTGGGAACTTTGGTGTTTATTTGAACTACATTTTGAGCGGACACCTGTACACAAGATGTACGAAAATTCCGCTGGCTGTAGCTTACAGAAGCAATCAATCCAAATTCAGATTGTTCCAGGTCACCCTCCTGTTCCAGGTCAACCACAGCAGCCCGTACCACAACCGAAACTTGAGCAGTCACCTTCTTATCGAATGGAAATTTAATAAATAATAAATAAAATAGGGACATATGTACTAGCTCAATAATTCGGTAACTTTTTCTAACTTTTTGTAAGGAACCTGATAAGTCCAGGTCCCAATGCAGTTTCAAACTTTCTTTACTCTCTCTATTTCTTTCTCTAGTCTTAAAGTATCAGAGGTATTTAAAGAGGATTCTTAGATGAACATATGTTCATCTAAAGATTTTCAATCCTAGCCACTCTGTCTAATCTATTTTAACCAATTCGATTAATCCACTCCGATTAACCTGCTCCAGTTCCCACAGGCTAACGAGGTTACATTCTGATCCGCACCATAGCGAAACAGAATATAACTCCCGGATACTTTCCCCCGGAGTAATCCCAATGATATCTTACCCTAACTAATCTTTTCTGCTCTCGTTTTTCCTAAATCTTTTTTTAATCCTTCCTGCACTCCTGGCAACTTTTAAATAATCTCTTGCTGTAATTCTCCCCATACGGCGGGGCGCTTTCCCCTGTCCCCTCGCACTTCCCCCCTAAAACCCCCCTGCTACCCCTTACCCTTTCTCACTCATTTTTTAGCGGTTTTATTCTCGAAAAAATCATTCTCGAAAAAACCTAAAAATGAGCGAAATAAGGTTAGGTTATGATTCATTAGGGGGGAAGCCATAGGGGATAGGGGAAATTACGCAGGGATTCACCCCCTACTCTACAAGTATAATTGTGGGTATTATCGAGACCCTCTCCCTGCTACGCCCCGCCTATTCATACTCTTTTTAGGATTTCCTGAAGTCACTCTCGGACGTTCTTGCCAGGTAATGCAAAAATATATTTTAGTAAAAATATATTTATCTATTACCTTACGAATATAATTTGAGATAGCCGAATGATACGAGACTTATAATTTTTTTTATATCTTTACAGGAAGATTAAAAACATCTTCCCGTTGATATAAAAAAAATAACAAGTCTCGAAGAAAAGAACCTTTCAAAAAGAACCTTTCAAAAAGAACGATGAACACAAGCAAAAAAAACTACCTTTTTGTTTGTGATCATCGTCAGACCTGCCTGCTGCAGGCAGGTAGGAATAAATTTTATTTTAATTAAATAAGGCCAAGAACGCCCCTATTTAAAAAATAAAATTTATTCCCAAGAGAAGAAAATCAAATGAAAGAGCATCTATCAAGAAAATTAAATCTAAAAAAAATACTTTTTAGGTTTATTTTACTTGATACATGCTAAGAGAAGAAATTATTTTATAGCAAGAGGTGAAAAACCACCCCTTACTATAAAATAATCCTTCTTTCTTTTATTATCTTCCAGGCAATACAAAAATATTTTTATACTCTAGCAAGTAGTAACTTGCCCTATATAAAAATATTTTTCTTTTGCCTGGCGATAGAAACTTGAGATAGCCGAGCGATTCGTGCGTAATTGTTAAAGAAGAAGCAAAAACTGCCCGAAATGTAAGCTTAGCGTGTTTTTCCTTCTTCTTTGACAACTTCGCACGAGGAGAAGAAACACAATACGAAAAAAAGCAAAGGTAAAGAAAAGATTATATAAGAGCCCGCCTTTATATTTTTAACCAGGCTAAAAAAGCTTTTAGCTGGTTAAAAATATAATGCTTTTTTTGCTATACATAACAAAGCTTTATCGGATAAGATATGCGTGAGATTATTTCTGGTAGAATGTCCGATAGAGTCTTGTTATGTATGGGGAGGCTTTCAATTAAGCTTCTTAGCAAAAAAAGCTCTCGGCGGGCGTTCGTGTTAAAGTAGATTAGTCGGAGTGGTTGAGGTGGATTAATTAGGGTGGCTGGAGTAGAGTAAGGTTAATGGGAATATGTCCGGGGGATAGAGATTATTAAGGAAAATTAAAATTAATCAAAATAACTATACATTTTAAAAGATTTTATTGAAAAAAAGGGTTTTAAAAAAATTTGTAGTATAATAATTGTTATATACTTTATTTAAAAGGAGTAAGAAAATATGAATAAAACTCAAAAAATAAAAAAATTTAAACATAGCAAAATTATTCTTATATTTATTACTATGATTTTTTTAACATTATTCATTGGACACCTTTCAATAAAATCAGAAGCTCAAGGCGAAATAATAAAAATACTCGATACTAATAATGAAAATAAAAGGGCCAATGCAGGTATGTTAGATTTTTTATTAGAAAAACATAATTTACCAAAATATATGGAATTAGGTATTATAGAATTGAAAAAATCGATGAATATAAAAACCTTGCTGGAAGGTTGTAATCAAATTGCAAATATAGTGCTTGTTACATGGTTACTAGAATATTATTATTCTAAGGGTTACAGGATATCTTGTGTTGTTGGTGATTGGATAATTTTGGAGTTAATACAATAATAACTTTAATCAACCGAAAGAGCAAGGTGGGTAAATTACTCCTAAATGATTGACAAATAATACAAATTAAAATATTTTTTATAAGGAAGTTTATTTATTTGTTTAATATGTTTAAAGTTATATTCAAATTTTATAAAAATAATAAAGTTGGATTTATCGGAATAATTTGTACCATTATATTTGGTAGTATAGCTATTTATTATGTTTTTTATACTCCACAACCAAAAATAACATATACAATTTTATCTGATTCCAATATAGTTGATTTACATAAACCATTAGAGGATTTAAAGATATTATTTCAGAATGAAGATATTCAAAAGAACAATTTGAACCTAAAAATATATACACTAAAGATAAGTAACTCAGGAACGAAAAATATTTTAGAAACATACTATGCTTCAGATGAAAATTGGGGAATTAAAATAACAGAAGGGAGAATAATTGAAAGTAGACTGGTTGAAAGTAACTCTGATTATTTAAAGAGAAATTTAAATCCAAAAATAGTAGATGATAAAACTATTAATTTTAAAAAGGTCATTTTTGACAAGAATGATTATTTTACATTAGAACTTCTTGTTCTTCATCCAAAAGATAGCGATATTAATTTAATACCTTTTGGGAAGATTTCTGGAATTAGTAAAAATCAAACTTTTAAAAAATTAGATACGACAAGGAGAGGAATATTTCAAAATATTTTAATTGATAATAAGGTTAATATTATTTTTACTATATTAATATTCGCAATAGCATTTATTGCGATATCATATAGAATAGGAAGAATTACAAGACATGTAGATTTGGTTTCGAGAGTGTTATCAATATATACCGGTCAATCAAAAGAATCTATATTAATGTTAATAGAATTATTTGAAAATGATAAAATAAAAGAAGTATTAAAAAATAATCCTAACTTGCTTGGAAAATTTGAAGATTGTATTAGTAAAATAAAACTTTCAATTAGTAAAAGACAGGAAATTGAGAAAAAAATATTAAAAAAACAATAAAAAAATCTATTTATAATCTTAAGTCTAATATTAGCTTATGGAATAAGTTTATTTTAGAAAAATCCTTTAAAATCTCTTTAAAATAAATATTGTAGAACAAATATTTCCCAAAACCCTTGCCTTAAGAAAGCAGGGGTTTTTATTATGTCTTGAAATATTAGTCTTTTAAAGATCGCATATTAAGTAGATGAAAGCAAAGAAGGGATCTTTCTTGTATCGGGGAGGATTCCTTTTTAGTTTTATAATATAAGGAGTAATTGTAAGGAAATCAAAGAAAAATACACCTTTATATGTTTAAATTAGCTAAAAACACTCGAAACTTGACATATTTTGTCAAGTTTGATAAAATATAATATATACTGCTTAGCTTTACTGAATTTAAAGTTTGCCCCGTTAGGTGTTTATTATCTAACGGGGTTTATTATTTAACGGAGTAGACATCTAACGGGGTTTAAGAAAGGAGGTGAAAAAAATGGCTGTAATAGTAGTTCCCAGAGATTCTTCTTTGCAACTAAGACTGGTAACCGGAACCAATCCGCTAACCGGGGCACCAATAATAGATAGCAAAACTTTCAATGAGGTCAAATCAACTGCTATCGATCAGGATGTCTATGATGTAGCCACTGCTTTAATAGGCTTACAAAAGTATCCTACAGATGAGATTAGAGCCCAAAAAGAGTCTCAACTAACCGAATAAGTTTTTAGCTAAAGCTAAAAACGGTGATAAGTAATCAGTAACTAGTGATATTTAATTTCATTCTGGATTACTTATTACACATTACATATTATGCTAATTGGCCATTAGCCAATTAGCTCAAAGGAGGTGAAAATATAATGGCTACCAGTTTAGGAGAATTAACTACTTACAAGAGACTGTATATGCAGTTTAGAGATAGTGTCGGTAAATCAGTAAACTTAACCTTGAATAATCCTAAGACGGTTGAAGATGGAGACTATGCTGACTTTGCGGCTCAGGATGCCGCTATTGAAGGAGTTATGGATACTATCATCGCTAAGAATGTCTTCCATAATAATGGTAATGACTTAGTAGCTAAGGTCAATGCTCGGATACTTGATTATAAGTCTACTGATGTTATGGATGTTGGAGCTTAATATATTCTTGCCCTCGTGAAAACGGGGGATAAATATTCTTCCTCGAAAGGGTCCGCCTGTCTGCCTACCTGCAGTAGGCAGGCAGCAGGCAGGCGGACCTTCCCTGGGAGGCAGAAAGGAGAAATAAATGTTAGAAGCATTTGTCACTAAATATCTATTAGATTTCGCTCTTGTTTTTCTGGTTGGTTTGTTCTCTAAATTTATGATCAATAAGTTTGGCCAAGACCGGGCAGACAAAATAAAAGAGGCTATTCTGGCGGCTATGCTTTGGGCAGAGCAAGAGCTTGGAATAGGAAACGGTCCCGAAAAATGGAAAATAGCCTGGGTAAAATTAATTGAAATATTAGGGCAACAAAAAGTTGAATTAAAAGAGGGTGAAATTTCCTATGTAAAAGACCTTATGAAAGCTACTGTCCCGGAGGTGAATGAAATAATATATAAGGCTATGCCGGATGCGATAAGAAATGCCAGGCAACCATTAAAAAAATAACCTCAATGAATAAAATAAATCATATCAAGATAGTTAAGTTTTTTTCTTTATACGAGTTTGAGTGTCCCTGTTGCAGGCGGGTTATGTTATCTCCGGACCTTCTAACCAGGTTAAATCATTTGAGAAATATTATAAATAGACCAATATATATCAATTCCGGTTACCGGTGCAAAGAAGAAAATCAAAGAGTCGGAGGAGTCCCCGGCTCTTATCATCTCCTCGGTATGGCGGTAGATATTCACGTCCAAGATATTGGACTTTCTGATCTTCTTATTTATGCTAAAGGAGAAGGATTTAATGGTATTGGATTTTACGAAAATAAAAATTTCTTACATCTCGATATTAGGCCTGAGCCAAAACATTTTTGGAAAGGATAAAAATTAATTGGATATTGAATATGTACTAAAATTAATAGCAAATAACGGATTCCCCCTGGTGCTTTCTGTATATTTAGTATGGAAATTAGAGTTTTTTATTAACGAAATCATCAAAAATCAAAAGGAATTTGCCGATAATATTACATTTGAAATCAAAGAAATTAGGCAATCAATTAATGATTTACGAATTGATATTGCAAAAAATCAATAAGCTTATTCCCTGCTTTCGCAGGGATAGGCTCTATGAAAACGGGGAACTGTTGATATATAAGGGTTTTAGCGTTTTCTCTTCGATCTTCAAATACGGCGTATAAGAGGCATATTTATTTTTTACATAGAATCATACCAGCCAATTTAAAATAATCGCTTAAAACACGCTTAAATTAAAGATTTTTTTTCGTGACCCCTGAAATTCCCTTCTTTTAGTCCTCTTTTCATTAAATATCTTTCTTTTTCTCCTCTCCCTGTGCGTGTTCGCACGCAGACAGGTGAATCCTCTTGTTCTTCCTGTATATTTACCACAACACTAAAGAATCCTTCATCTTTTTTACCTCTAATTGCATCATAAATATATTAAAGAAACTTGACAAAAACATTTTATAGATGTTAATATATGCTTAAAGCAATAGCAATATGGGTGTAAAATTGTGAACAATCCTAAAATATTAGTAGGTTATTGCCGGGTAAGCACGGATAATCAAAAAGAAGAGGGCACCATAGAGATACAGGAAAACAGTCTAAAGAAATATGCTGATAAAAATGGTTGTGAATTAGTAAAAATATTTAAAGATAATGGAATAAGTGGAGCGAGTGAATTAGAAAATAGACCAGGATTAGCAGAATTGTTTATTTATACAGAAAACAACAAAGAGATTGAGGGAGTCTTAATTTTCAAGTTAGATAGATTGGCCAGGGATCTTTATATACAAGAGCATCTAATTAAAAAATTAGAGGGATTAAATAAAAAGCTTATCAGTATAGAAGAGCCTCACTTAGATAGCAATGATCCAATGAGAAAGGCCTTCCGGCAATTTATGGGAATAGTTTCTGAATTAGAGAAAGCTTTCATCACTATGCGGCTTAGCGGGGGGAGGATTAACAAAGCTCAAAAGGGCGGTTATGCCGGAGGGGCTACTGCTTTAGGATATAAAACAAAAAACAAAAAATTAATAATAGATGAAAAACAAGCAGAAATAATTAGAATGATCTTTAAGATGAAAAGATATAAGAGAATGGGATTAAGAGAAATAGCCAGGGAACTAAATGAAAAAGGCGTACCTGCTGCAAGAGGTGGTAAGTGGTATGCTGGGACCATTAAATATATACTGGAAAATCCTCTTTATAAGGGAATGGCTCATTATAAAGATAATAAGGTTAAGAATATAGATTTAGCTTTATTTTAATAGCTTTAAGTTAAATATCTGTATAAATAATATTTATTTTTTATACAATACGTCAGACACAAATGATGTATTTTTCAAAACATATCTACCTGGAACATAAACGAAGTAGTCCAGCTATTTTAAGTTGTACAAAAGTCAGGGGTCGAAGATAAAGACAGGATATGAAATGAAGAAAAAGACAGAACCATCTGCCGTCCTTGGCGGACAAAAAAGAATGTTTTAAAAAATATAGCAGTTTAAAGAGGTACTATAAATGGCAAATATTGGGAATTATAAATTAAATGAGGTTTATTGTGGCAATTGTGTAGAACTAATGAAATTATTGCCAGATTCAACTATAGATTTAGTTGTTACATCGCCGCCATACGATAAGATAAGGGACTACAAAGGTAATTTAGAGTTTGATCTGCACAAAACTGGTCAAGAGATCTTTAGAGTTTTAAAAAGTGGCGGTATTGCAGTAATGGTCATTCAAGACCAAACTAAAAACTTTGGAAAATCATTAACTTCATTCAAAACAATAATAGATTGGTGTGATAACATAGGTTTTAAATTATTTGAAACAATAATTTATCGAAAGAATGGATCAGAAGGAGCTTGGTGGAAGCAAAGATTTAGAGTTGACCATGAATATATGCCTATATTTTTAAAAGGAAAAAAACCTAATTATTTTAATAAAGAACCATTAAAAATACCCTCAAAACACGGTGGTAAAGTTATGACAGGTAGTGGAGCAAGAAAAACTAACGGTGAGACACAAAAAACTGTAACAAGAGCTATAAATTTAATGAAATGCAGAGGCACAATTTGGGATTATTTAATGGCTGGTGATAAAAATCCTTTAAAAAGAAAACATCCTGCGGTTTTTCCAGATAAAATTCCATATGATTTTATACAATGTTTTTGTCCTGAAGAAGGGATTGTGTTAGACCCATTTGCAGGTAGCGGATCAACTTTAGTAATGGCAAAAAAACTTGGTCGTAGTTTTATTGGTTTTGATATCGTTCCCGAATATTGTGAATTATCAAGAGAACGATTAAAAACCGAATCCAATGAAAATCAGGTAAATTTATTTCCAAATATTATAAGCATGCGGGGTATGTAATATGACTATTCAAGATTTATTAAAAGATAAGAGTGATCAAATTGATTACAAATCTATTTGTAAAAAGTATAGTTGGATTTTAGAAAAAAATCATTGTTGTGTTTTAAGTCCTGATAGTGATGGTTTGCTTTGTGGTTTATTTATGTCAAATATACTTGGATGGAAAATTGCTGGGTTTTATGACGGAAAAGTCTCAGTAGTATATAAAGAATGCCTCAATAAAAACCCAATATTTTTAGACATGGAAATATTTAGAAAAGAAATTCGTAGCATGGGGCACCACATGCTTTTAGTAAATAAAAGACATGTACCTGAAGAATGGTCTAATTTTGATAATTGTATTCAGCCAAACAATCTACGAAACTACGATGGGAAAAATAATTTTAGATTAAAATACCCATTGGCAACAATTCATATGCTAATAAGTATTATTTCTTATAAATATAGAAATGTAACCATTCCTAAATCTGCAATTCCGCCATTATTTTTTACAGATGGGGTATTTAATGTTTTGTTTAGATATCCAGAGAATGTTTTAAATTGGTTATATTATTTAAGAATTCATGAAGATTGGAATCCACTAAAATCTGTTTTTGAGAATGATGAATATAGCGTGTTTACTTTGATGAAAGAAATGGATGATTTTTTTCGGAGAAGAGATACCGTAAGCGTTAGTAAAGAACGGGGCGATAGATTAAGAATTTCAAATAAAGATGGTATGCCCGCAAATATTGAAAATATCACAAATGGAAATTGTTTCATTAATTCAGAAGCAAAAATTAGAATTATCAATTTTATGAAAATTCTATCAGATTTCACAAAATGGGAGTACAAAGAAAATAATTGGGTGTGTTGGGAAGATATGAAATTCTTTCAGTTTAAAAAAGGAGATTTTATAAGGGATAGAAAAACAATTACCGTACAAAATTTCAAAGGACTTATTGAAAGAAAACCATTGTCGTGGGCAATGACAAGTGGTAATAATATTGAATATACTTTAGAAGAACCAGATAAGCTTCTAAAATAGACTTGTAATACTTTACAATAAATTATATGGAGCAGTATTTGAAAAATTCTAGGGATTAAAAAAATGAAGATAAAAGGCACGGCACCCTGCCCACCGCATAATAGAGGCTATACGTTTCGTGCGGAGTTCAGCTTTCATCCAAATTGCTCTACGATTCGCTCCGGGCAACTTCGCATAGCCACAAATGTTATGCGATAGTCCCAAAAGAAAAATGAAAAGTTTTAGAGGAAATAATGATGCCATATAAACGGATAAATCCATGCAAACAATTGCTTTAATTAATCAAAAAGGCGGAGTGGGAAAAACTACTTGCGCAATTAATATAGGAGCGGGCTTAAATAATCTAAATAAGCGTGTTTTATTGATAGATTTAGATCCTCAGGCACATTTAACTTATAGTTTGGGAATACCTGCTCACGAGCTTAAAAACACGGTATACGACCTTTTAAAGGGAACCGTAAGTTTGAAAGAAACAATTGTCAAAAGAAAAGGTCTTAGCCTGGTCCCCTCTTCTCTTAATTTATCCGGAGCTGAGATAGAATTTTCTGGATTAGCCGGCAGGGAATTTTTACTTAAAGAAACCATAGAAGGACTTAAAGAGTTTGATTATCTATTTATAGATTGTCCACCGAGTTTAGGGCTTTTAACTTTAAATGCTTTAACCACAACTCAAGAAGTTTATATACCTTTACAGACAGAATTCCTGGCCTTGCAAGGTATGAGAAAGCTTTTAGAGACGATAGATGTAGTCAAGAAAAGATTAAATAAAAATTTAGAAATAACCGGAATTATAGCTACGAGGTTTGACAGCAGAAAAAATCTTAACCGAGAAGTGGTAGAAAAGATAAAAGAATATTTTGGCACTAAACTATTTAATACTTTAATTAGAGATAATGTATCTTTGGCCGAAGCTCCAAGTTTTGGTAAATCTATTTTTGAATATAAATTTAATAGTTTTGGGGCAAAAGATTATTTAAGCCTTTGTAAGGAAATCATAAAAAGAGGTTAAATAAATGGTAAAAAAAGAACGGTTAGGGAGCGATCCTTTTAAAGAAGGTCCTTTAGGCTGGATTCAGGATACCCGGGAAGAAAAAGCAGACTCTAAAGAGTTTAAGACGCAAAAGTCTAAAGAACTTGAACCACAAAGCATTTTAACGTCAAAGCGTCAAAGCGTCAAAGCGTTAAAACGTTTTAACGTTAAAACGTCAAAACAGGATAAAGTTAAAAAATCGGAACCAAAAAAAAGACATACTGTTTATTTGTCATCCAAACAATCAAAGAAGTTAAAAGTTTATGCTGCCGAAAACAATATGAAATTAAGTGAAGTTATTGAAAAATTAATAAATGAAAATGTTTGACGTTTTAACGTTTTGACGTCAAAACGTTAAAACGTCAAAGAGATTTAACGTTAAAACGTTTAAGCGTTATATTATATTTTAATAGATAGGAGGAGAATGACTAATGTCTTTAGAAGTAAGTGGATTAAAATTATATAGTGTAGATGAGGTTGCAGAGATGTTGAAAAGTACCAAGCCTACTATAAGAGCTTATTTTAAAGAAGGAAAAATTAAAGGGCAAAAAGTAGCCGGTAAATGGTATGTCACGGAAGATAATCTTAAAAAGTATCTGAGTGGAGACTACCCGTTACCGGTTAAATAGTTTACTTAATATTAATGGAGTCCATTAATATGAAAATAATTGAAAGGAAAATTCGGCAATGATATTTCTATTAATTATTATAGGGATTTGTATAACTTATTTTCTGTTTCCTTTAATTAAAAAAGCTTTTAAAGGTAAAAAATACTGGGATAAATGCGAAAAAGATTATGATAATTTATTAAAACAAGGGTATGTTAATAGATCTGCACTAATTCAAATATCAAAACAAAGTCATCCAGAGTTAAGTGACTTTGTACACGAAAAAATTGTTGAGAAATTTAATAAATTGGATAGACTCGTAATTTTTATTTTCAATGCGTTAGAATTTCAACCAGCAAATATAACTAATTATGGTAGAAAATTAAATAATCAACTTGCTTTATCTATACTTAAAAATACAACAATCAAAAAAAGAGGTGTGGTTTATACTAATTCATCTGCTGTAAAAAAAGAAATACAGAGTAGTACGTAGTATTATAAATATAATACCGAACTTTGACTTAAGAAATACCGAACTTTGACTTAAGAAATACCGAACTTTGACTTAAGAAATACCGAACTTTGACTTAAGAAATACCGAACTTTGACTTAAGAAAAAACGTTATAACTCCTTTTTTTATAATGGTTTGCTGAAATATACAATATTAACAACATATAACAATAACAACAACAGAGAGATGTTGTTGTTATTTTAAAAAATATAAGAGGGAAGAAATGAAAAAACCCAAAGAAATAATTATAAAAAAGAATAATAAAATTGACTTACCAAAGATAATAAATTCCGAAGTAAATTTATTAGTATTCCCGTTTTTTGCATTAGAAAGAAAAAATAAAAAAATAGAAACTGTATATAAAGATATAGTCAAAAGAGGAGATCAAAAGATAGAGATTGTTTGGAATGTCTCTGCTAATACAAAATATGGTTATCCTGGCCTTTTTGATAGAGAAGTTCATAAAGCAATAGAACAGATTATAACGGAGTTATTAAGGAAAGAGGGAAAAATAAAAAATCCGATTCCTTTAGGATCTTTATATAACATTTGTAAGAGAATGGGAATTAATGAATCCGCAGGGAAAAATTATCGTATGATTAAAAAAGCTTTAGAAAGGATAAGAACAACTGCCATAAAATCAGTAGGCACCTTTTATTCAAAGGAAGGCAAGCAATGGGTTGACGATAATTTTAGTTTATATGATAGGATAGTCTTTAAAGGTAAAGAATTACCTAACAATGAAATAGCTGATAATAACTATTTATTTTTAGGAAGCTGGTATCTTCAAAACCTAAACTCTTTTTATATAAAACCAATTGATTATGATTATTTGCAAAGTCTTAAAAGCAAAATAGCTTCGAGGCTCTATGAAATATTAGGGGTAAAGTTCTATGGTTTAAGGGATAAAAGACAAAATTTTATCTGTTACAGGTATTCTAAATTATGTCAACTTCTTCCAGTAACCCCCCATGAGTATATCTCTTTAGCTAAACAACAATTAGACCCGGGTAATAATGAACTTAAAGAGACGGATTTTATATCAAAGTATGAATGGAGCGAAAATGGTAAAGAGGACTGGCTTATCTATTATTGGCCAGGAGAGAGAGCTAAAGAAGAAATGAAAAGGGCAAAGACAAAAATTATTGGCGGTCAGATAGAAGAATATTTACTAGGATCAAAAGAGGAAGTAAAAATATTTTCTAAAGAACGGGCTGATTTAATTAATAAGTTAGTAAAGCTTAATGTTTCTAAAGTAACTGCTGAGGACCTAATAAAAAACAATGATCAAGTATTGATAGAAAAATGGATTGAGGCAATTCACTATGCTAAAGCAGAAGATAAAGCGGCTTATTTAGTTAAAGCAATAAGAGAAAATTGGCAGGTCCCGGAGGAATATTTAAGGGAAATAAAAGAGAAACAACAGAAAGAAGAAGAGGGGAAAATAGAATTTATTAAAATAAAACAAAAAGAAGAAGAAAATAAAAAGAGGCAGGAAGAAATTAAAAAGATAGAACAAATTTATAATTCTCTTGATCCTTCACAGCAGGAAGAGATAAAAATAGAAATAGAAAACCGACTACCTGATTTTTGGAAGGATAATTTTAATAAGGAAAAAGTTAAAGGAAAAACATCAAAAATGCTCGAGGTTGTCCTGGAAGAAAAGAGGAGAGAAATAATAAAAGAGTGGATTAAATTCGGAAGGATTAAAGATATAAACAGCAAACTATTAAGCGAGTAGGAACTGAGAGGAAAGATTATGGAAGAAATTAGTAAGTTTAAAGTTGGAGCAACATTGGGAAATATCTTGTTTGAATTGGTTAGATTTAAGAAAATATTAAAATCAAGTGTATCGTTAGGTTGTTAGTTAAATTTCAAAAGTGGACTAAATTAAGATCAGAATTTTTAACTTTTTGCACATCTAAAAACTTTCCTTTATACCAGAATCTTACTTCAGACAAACCAGATTCTTTTTCTGGGCTAATCCGAAGTTGTATTCTTACATGTAGTGGTGCGCTAGGCACTTTTAATTCTAAATTATTTATATATATCTTGCGATAAGAATTTACCATCCTGTCTACCCTTAAACAGAAGGACTCAAACAAAGACTTGACAAAATATTTTTTTTATTTTAAAATGTCATCGATGACATAATAAAGAGAAAAAATTTTTAAAAGGACATTTTTAGAAAATGCATAAAAAAAGGCCAATAATTAAAGATGTTGCCCAACTTGCAAATGTTTCTACTAAAACAGTTTCTAGAGTTGTAAATGGAGAAAACTATATTAGCGGAAAAACCAAAAAAGATGTACTTGAAGCAATCAAAAAGTTGAATTATCAGCCTAATTTAGTAGCGAAAAGTTTAAAGGCGAATAAATCAAACACTATCGGCTACATAATCCCTGACTTCAAAAATCCTTTCTTTGGAATGGTATTTAACGGACTTGATAAAGTATTAAAAGAATATGGATATTATATTCTTGTTACTAATTCCAGTGGTATCAAAAAAAATGAAGAAAGATGTCTTGATGTTTTAATACAGAATAATGTTGAAGGAATTATTTTTGCCAGCACTGGTTTATCAGGAGAATATGTAAAAAAACAAATGGAATTTTTTAGAATACCAATTGTTTTAGTTGATAATAAATTAGAAGGAATAAAAATGAACTGTATTCTTCATGATAATATTAACGGTGCGGAAATCCTAACTGACCACCTTATCAGCAATGATAAAAATAAAAAAATCGCATTTCTTGCAGGACCAATAAATGAAACTAGTAGCAAAGGAAGACTTAAAGGCTACAAAAATTCATTGATTAAAAACAAAATAGAAATTAATGAAAATCTTATCAAAATTGGTATGTGGAATAATAAAAGTGGGTATGAATTAACAAAAGAACTTTTTAACCAGAAAGACAAGCCATTTTCAATATTTATTGGCAGCACCTCCATGGCATTAGGCGTGCTTAAGGCTTTGCATGAACTAAAACTTAAATGTCCCCAGGAAATTAAAATAGTATCATTTGATGATTTGGAATTTGCTGATTCAACCGAGCCTCCCTTAACTACATTAAACAGAGTTGAGGAATTAATAGGAAGTACTGCAGCAAAAATGCTTTTAAAGAAGATCCGAGGGAAAGACCTGGAAAGTTTTGATGAGGAATACATTCCGATGAAGATGATTATAAGAGAGTCAAGTTTATGAGATTATAATGTAAATTAATATGGATTTGAAAGGAGATTTAATGATTACAGAAATACCAGACAAAGAATACCAAGAAAGAATAAAAAAAATTCAACAAGAATTGGCTAAAAGAGATTTGGATGCTCTGTTGGTTCATTCAACTGAATCTGATTTTGCAAATGTTTTCTATCTCAGCAATTACTGGCCTGTTTTTGAAACAACAGGAATAATAATTCCCCGGGAGGGAGAACCTATCTTATTGATTGGTCCTGAAGCAGAACCTTTTGCCCGAAGTAGGAGCAAGATAAAAAAAATCAGAAAAATGCTTGAGTATAGAGAATCAGCAGAACCAGAATACCCTGGGATACCTTTGAGAAGTTTTAGTGAAATTTTTAGTGAAGTTAGTAATGGAAAAGGCATAAAAAAACTTGGTCTGGGCGATTATACGATACTTCCAATGCCGGTTTATGACGGAATCAAAAAAGAGATGCCTGATAATGAAAGCATAGTGAGAGCTGATGACATTGTTGCAAATATGAGATCTATAAAAAGTGAAAGCGAAATAGCTTTAATTAAAAAGGCTCACGAAATAACTGAAAAAGTCCTGGATGAAATTCTGGGAAAAATGAAGCCAGGAATGACAGAAAAGCAGGTTGGAGGAATGATTTTAGAGTCATTATATAGAAATGGCGCAGAATGCGAGGCTTTCCCGCAGTATATATTTAGTGGTGAAAATACCAGAAATGCGATATCCAGAACCACATTTAGAACCATAGAAAAAAATGAAATGGTTCAGATAAATATAGGAGCAAGGTTTGGAGGATATTCGTCAGCCATAGGTAGGCCTATTGTGTTTGGAAAGATGCCTGCAGAAATGAAGAAATTAGTACAGTTTGGGCTTGATGCTCATCTAAAAACCTATGAATGGATTAAAGAAGGCGTTGAAGCATGTGAAGTTGCAAAGCAATTTATTGATTTCTATAAAGCTAATGGATATGAAAGTAATTATTTGTACGGACCTTGCCATGGGACCGGAATCATAGAGGTTGAAAGACCTTGGCTTGAGGCAAACTCGAACTATATTTTAAAAGAGAACATGACTTTTATGGCTGATACTTTTACAACAACCCCTGAATACGGCTTCAGATGGGAAGATGGATTTAGAGTTACAAAAAATGGAGTAGAAGTATTCTCAAGCAAGTGGCAGGAAATAATAGAATTATAGTTTATTGTTAATGGTTAATTTTAATGAGTTTTACTGAGATAGTTATGAAAGAATATGGTTCAAGAATTTGGTTTATTCCTGATGGAGAAGTTCCAGACCCTGACACAGTAGATCTTTATTCACAAGAGGCAATAGTAATTTTAAACCCGAACAAAGAGGACGCCAAGATAAATTTTGCTTTTTATTCCAGAGAAGACGATCCAAAAAGCTCTATTGATTTATCAAAAATTGCTCTCTATATTTCGCGATATCTATCTATTTAATAGATAATATTTATCTTTTTAGTTTTTATTAAAATTACTTATCAAACAAATCTAAATTAACGGCGAATTAAGATGTTTGGAGGTGATAGATGAAACATAAAATAGTATTAAGAAATTAGTCAGATTAGTCAAATTAATAAAATTATAGGAGGTATTTTTTTATGAAATTGAATCAACTTAAGGTCTTGTTAGTTACATTGTTTGTATTAACTTTAATGTTCACTTCTACTTCATTTGCTATAGGAGAGAAAAGCACTTTGGATAAAATACTAGATGAAGGTGTTTTAAGGGTTGGAGAAACGTTAGATTGTCCTCCAAACGGTTATTATGATGATAAGGGAGAACCTGCCGGTTACGAGGTTGATGTAGCGAAAGAAATTGCAGAAATGTTAGGAGTTAAACTTGAAATCATTGATACCCCAGCTCCTTCCAGAATTTCTGCCCTTCTAGCCGGTAAAGTCGATATCACATTCAGCGGTCTAGCTATCACACCAGCAAGAGCACTCGCTGTATCATATGCCCGGCCCTATATCAGCAATACTGCATGGATTATTACAAAGAAGGATTCCGTCATTAATAATTTTGAAGATATTGCCGGCAAAAAGGTAGGAGTAGTTAAGGGCTCAACACCGGAAATCAACTTAATGGAAATCGTTAAGAACTGGGAAAACAAACCAGAAATTATTTCTTATTCATCAGATGCTGATGTGTTAATGGTTTTAAGTCAAGGAAAAGTAGATGCACTAGCCAACACAAAAATCGTTTTTGAAAAGCAATTTAATGCTATATTCCCTGATCAGTATAAAATAGTAGGTCCTGCTTTCTTCAAAGAATTCTGTGCTCCTGCAGTCAGAAAGGGAGATAAGGAACTTTTAGAGTGGCTAAACACAGCATTATGGGCAATGATTGTATTAACCCCGGATATGAATAATTTGAATAAGAAATATTACGGTATTCCTCTTGAGGAGGAAGTATACTGGGGTCTTAACTAGAAGTTTTAAAATTTTAACCAAGAAAGATAGAAGGGTTCTATTGAGGAGAAGATCATCCCTTTATAGAACCCTTCAAGTAGAGTAAATAAGCCACCCGCTAATCAGGTAACTTTAAGAGGCCTCTAAAAGTGGCCAAATTCCTGGAGGTATAGAAAGTATCAAATGTTGAACTTTCGCTTTCAACCAGTTATTAAGAACATGAGCTTTGTATTAGAAGGAGTGAAAATCACTTTTTCCTTAGCTGTATTAGGTTTTCTTATAGGTAGTTTTATTGGAATATTTATTGCGTTTGGTCGACGTTCTCATACTCCTCTATTAAGGTATTCTTCCAGCGTTTTTGTTGAAGTGGTTAGAAATACACCTTTTTTGGTTCATGTTTATTTTTTTTATTTTGGTTTAGGTGCAATTGGAATTGAGATCCCTTCCTATTTTGCATTATTGATTGCTTTAATTGTCATGAATGCAGGTTATATGTCCGAAATTATAAGAGGGGGAATTGGGGTCATTAAAACTGAACAGGTCAAATCTGCTGAAGCTCTGGGCTTATCACCCTTTCAGGTAAAAAGATATATTATTATCCCTCAGGTATTACGGATAGTATTACCGCCCTCCTTAAGCCAATTTGCCATTAGTTTTCTTGCAACATCTCTGGGCGTGGTAATTGGTGTTAAAGAATTAACCTGGAGGGCAGATTTTCTACAAGCTCGAAATTTCCTTTCTCTTGAGTCTTACTTAGTTGCTGCAGCATTTTATATAATTATTGTAAAAATAACGCTTTTGACAAGTAGATTTATTGATAGGAAAGTATTTAAATATAAAATTACTGATATCTAAGTTTGAGGAGAGATGTAATGGAACTGATTTCAGGAATTAATTTAAAAAATCTCATGTTTATGTTAAAAACTGGACTTTCTACTACAATTTATCTATCGATTATTGCTATTACTATTGGTACATTAGTTGGATTTATTATTGGATGGCTAAGAACAATTGCCAATGAGTTTTTTGATAGTATTATTTTAATATTTGTTGATATTATCATGTCAACTCCATTAATCATTCAACTATTAATCGCTTACCATTTACCAGGTTTTTTGGGAATCAATATTACGACTATTTTAGCTGGTAGCATTGTTATTGTTTTATATTTTGCAGCAAATTGTTCCCAGGTAGTAAAAGCAGGAATTGATTCAGTTACTTTTAATCAATGGAGGGCAGCAAAATCATTGGGATTTAGTTATTTACAGCAAATGAGGTATATTATTCTACCTCAAGCCTGGAGAGCTATGATTCCTTCTTATACTGGATTTGCTTTAGGTATTATTAAAGATACTTCTTTAATTTCCGTTATTGGTGTAGTTGAATTAGTTCGTTCGGGACAAATTATTATTAGTCGAACTTTGAATCCACTGCCAATATGGTTTATCATCGGATTAATTTATTTTATTGTATGCTGGCCTTTATCCAAGATAAGCAGGAATCTGGAGAAAAAAGCCCAATTTGGGAAAGAATAAAAAAGGAGTGGAAATGGGTGGAAAGCGGATATTAGAATTGAAAAACGTAAATAAGTATTATGATAATGACCATGTATTAAAAGATTTCAATTTAATCGTAGAACAAGGTGATGTATGGGCTATTATTGGACCAAGCGGTTCTGGCAAATCCACCATGCTCTATTGTATTAATTCTTTAGAGCCAATACAAAGTGGTGAAATTTTTTTTCAAGGGAAAAAGCTTTCTGAGTATACAAAATTGGAGATTCATGAATCCATTGGGATTATTTTTCAAAATTATAATCTTTTTCCCCATTTAACCGTTTTAGACAATCTTACCCTTGCTCCTTATAAAGTTAAAAAAATACCCATGAATCAATGTAGAAAAAAAGCAGTCGAGCTACTGGAAAAGGTTGGATTAACTCATAAAAAAGATGCCTTTCCTCATGAACTTTCTGGTGGTCAAGCTCAAAGGATTGCTATAGCAAGGTCCCTGGCTATGGATCCAAAAATCATGCTATACGATGAAGTTACTTCAGCTTTAGACCCAGAATTAGTTCAAAGTGTGTTAGAAGTCATAAGGGACCTGGCAATAGAAGGGATGACTTCAATAATTGTAACCCATGAAATAGCTTTTGCCAGAGAATGCACAGATTATTGCTTATTTATGAATGATGGGAAAGTGGAAGAGATCGGTTCGACTAAGGAAGTACTAAACAATCCGAAAAATATTAGAACAAAAGAATTTTTAGAAAAAGTTTTATAGAATATTATTTTTTATATCCTGATAAGATAGCTAATTGTTTACAAGGGGAAATAAAAATATGAAAAGGGGATATATCAATGGTTAATGGTTATTCAGGAAAGTTATTTAGAGTTTTTCTTAAAGAATGAAATAGAAGTATACTTAAATAAAATTTAAAGGAGGTAATTTAAATGGGTATTGAAATTATTCGTTCTATCCAAACGGTTGAAACACATACTGCTGGGCAACCAACACGTGTTGTTATAGGGAGGGGTTTAAATATTAAAGGTAAAACAGTCAATGAAAAAAGAAATTATTTATTTAATAAGATGGGGGGATTTAGAAGGTTTTTATGTAATGAACCACGAGGACATGCCGGAATGTACTGTGCCTTAGTAATGGATAGCAATAGAGATGATGCAGATTTTAGTGTTATATTCTTTAGTAGAATGACATGTGATGATATGTGTGGTCATGGAACAATAGGAGTAGCATGTGCTCTTATTGGGACAGGAATGGTAGAGATAGAAGAACCAATAACAAATATTAGTTTAGAAGTGCCAGGAGGTATAATTAAAGTTAAAGCAGTAATTAAAAAAGGAAAAATAGAAGAAATATCTTTTCTTGGATTACCTAGTTTTTTATATAAAGAGGATTTTTCAATTGATATTCCAAAATTTGGTAAAATAAAAGGAGATATAGCTTTTGGAGGTGATTGGTATTTTTATGTAAATTCAGAGGATGTAGGTATTGATGTAACACCAAACAATATTAATAAACTAACCGAACTTGGGTTAGCAATAAGATATGATTTTAATAAAAAATATACGTTACCACATCCAACCGATTCTAATATATTAAATAAATTATTAGGAGTATCTTTTATAGGTTCGCCAATTAAAAATAGTAATGCTTATCAAAATAATGTAGTTGTTGTTGGGAATGGTTTTTTTGATCGTTCTCCTTGTGGTACTGGTACCTGTGGACGGATGGCTGCTTTATTTAAAAAAAATAAACTTTCAATTGGGGAAAATTTCTATAATGAAAGTATTACTGGAGGTATTTTTAGGGGTAAAATAATTAAAACTACTAAGCTTAAAGAATATGAAGCGATAATTCCTGAAATTGCTGGTAGAGCATATATCACGGGGTTTAGTAATTTTATTTTAGACCAAGAGGATATTTTTGGGTATGATGGGTTTTTGATAGAGTAGTATAATGATTTTTTTAAACAATATAGTAAAGTTAATATAAAATTTGGTAGGGTAGTTTTAGGTAAATGTTAAAAAAATTCTTTATAAAAATAAGGTAAACTATACTACCTATAAATGCTATAATTATAAGTTTCCCTTAAGCCGAACATATCTTGAGATATTTATAAATTTTCTAAATAATAAAATCATAAGACTTCAAATAATTACAGTGTTACATAATTGGAATTGTAAATAAGTTTAAACTTTAGAAAAAAAGTGGGGTAGACATGTAATTAGTATTAAAGTGATTTAATTGATCCGAAGGGCAGAATACCACGGGTTTACCCGTGGATGAATGGTGCGCCTGGCATGGGTAATAGCTTGGCAGTAGCAACCATTAGCTAAACAGCAAGGGTGTTCATCGTGAGGTGGAATCTGAAGGAAGCTGTAGGCAAAACTTTAGCCTGAGGAACACAAATTATATATAAGATCATAAAATCTGGATGAGTTTGCTAGTCAAAACCAAATCCATCCAATACTGCCAAAAGATTGCGTGGTAAATGTAGAGCGGGTATATAGGGTGAAGGCTATTATTCTTACCAGGGAGGTCTGACATATTGTTATGTCAAAAGTCAGCAAATGCCATATTAGCTGGTTAATACCAGTGAAGGGCTAAACATGAAGTGGAGGATTAACTTGGCAAATTCGCGATAAATATTACGAAGGTAGAAAACCCTAAGAAGAGTCTGTTCTGAAAGGAAAGTGGTGCAACTGCAGACTAATCAAGGGGAGCCGAGTACGTATCCGGTGCAAAGTAAAGATTAATCCCGCGGAGAAATCTTTAGTGCTTTGTGAATCGCCGTATACCGAACGGTACGTGCGGTGGTATGAGAGGGAGTAGATGAATTAATCATCTACATTCTACTCGATCTAATTTTAGTATAGAAAATATTTGTTGAATTTTTTTGAAAAAATAAGACATTATCTATTTATTTCACCTTAAAAAACCATCTTCTTTGAAGATGGTAATGGTTAAAAGGTTTTATCATAAAAACCGAGATATATGTTAAGACAAGATACGAACAAATGGAAAAAATTATCTTTTATAATCTATCAATGTAAATATCATATAGTCTGGTGTCCAAAAAAAGATACAGGATAATAATAGGAGGTTATTTTATTATGTGGAAAAGTAAAGCTTTTTTTGAAGGGATAGAAGGAGCTAGACGTCGATCTCTTTATCACGCTTGTGGTTATAGTACCTATGATTTAAATCGGCCTCATATAGGTATCGTCAATGCTTTTAATGAAGCAGCTCCTGGTCACACTCATTTGCGCCCTTTGGCTGAAGCAGTAAAATCAGGTATATGGCAAGCTGGAGGTGTTCCTTTTGAGTTTAACACTATATCTACCTGTGGGGCTATCTGTCTAGGAACTAAACATACTAATTACGAATTAGTAATACGCGATATTATTGCTGCCTCGATTGAAATTGTGGCTACTGAACACCTCTTTGACGGTTTAGTACTATTATCTTCTTGTGATAGTATTATACCTGGACAAATTTTAGGAGCAATTCGCGTGAATATTCCCTTTTTAATGGTAACTGGAGGTCCTATGCTCCCCGGCTACTATCATGGACGTAAAATCCTACAGAATGAATTTGATGAATTAGTATTAAGTCATTCCGATACCTCAACAGTTTCTTCTGAGGAGATCAATTCTATAGAAGAGTTGGTTGATTCTACTCCTGGAGCATGTCCTTTAATGGGGACTGCTAATACCATGCAGATTTTATCCGAAGCTTTAGGTTTGGTTTTACCTGGAACAGCTACTATTCCTGCCGTATTTTCAGCAAAAGTAGCTACTGCTCGAGCAGCTGGTCGAAGAATAGTCGAGATGGTTCATCAGGGATTGTCAATTAATAAGATTATGACTCTCCCGGCACTACGGAATGCCATTCGGGTGGATATGGCTATCGGTGGTTCTACTAATGCCGTTTTACACCTTTTAGCTTTTGCTAAGGAATTAGGGCTTTCTCTATCTTTAGAAGAATTCGATCATATTAGCCGTCAGATCCCTTGTATTTGTTCGGTTATTCCTAATGGTCCTCATGATGTTACCGAGTTTCACGCAGCAGGGGGAGTTCCTGCAGTCTTTAGAGAATTAAAGGAGACTTTGGATTTAGAAGCTCTTAATGTGAATGGATCTACGGTGGGAGAGATTGCCTCTCGGGCAGTTAATCAAAATCAGCAAGTTATCAGACTACTTACAGATCCGGCCAATGTCCATGAAGGATTAGCTGTATTACGTGGTAATATCTGCCCTAAGGGAGCTATCTGTAGACCTTCCTCTTTTAAGTCCCAGATGTTGAAATTTTCTGGTAGGGCTCAGGTCTTTAATTCAGATGAAGAAGCTTACCAAGCAATTCAAAACGGTAACATTAAGAGCGGAACGGTGATTATCGTTCGCTATGAGGGACCTCAGGGTGCCCCGGGGATGCGCGAAGTCATGCTCTCCACAGATGCTATTTTTGGTATGGGTTTAGACAGTTCGATAGCCTTAATTACTGATGGTAGATTCTCTGGATTTACTCGAGGATCTTGTATTGGACATGTAGCTCCAGAAGCTATGATTGGAGGACCCATTGCCCTGGTCCAGGATGATGATACGATTGACATCGATATTCCTCGACGCATACTCCATTTGCAGGTTGACGCGACTGAATTAGCTCATCGCCAGTCTCGCTGGGTTCAACCGGAACCCAAGGTTAAGAAAGGTATTTTAGCCGTTTATTCAGCCCTAACTGGACAGGCGGATACAGGTGCGATGTTTCAACTTAACTTAAAAAATAAAAGCAATATATCATTATAGATAGGGAAACAATCTAAAAATAGTAGGGGTATAAGAAATATTAAGAGATATCAATTTTTAGTAAAAACCCTAAAAAAGTGAGAAAATATTAATTGAAAGAAAAGAGGGATAGTATGGTAGTAGTTAAAGAGAGGACAAACCTTTTTATGGAGAAGTATTAGGTATTTTAATGTTAGATATGCAGACTCCACTTATTCCTGGAAATGTTGAAAATGTAAATTCATATAATTTTCCGGTTAGATTTAAAGTTCTTAACACAATGCCATCTGATTGGTGGTGTGATGAACAAGGACCAGATGAAAAAAGGTTTGAAATATTTTTAGAGAAAGCCAAAGAATTGGAAGCATAGGGAATAAAAGCAATAACTATTGGATGTGAATTTTTTGCAATCTACCAGAAAAAGGCTGCTGAGCAGTTAAAGATACCATTATTTGCCTCGCCATTATTGTTAGTTCCGGTAGTATCACGAATGATTGGAAAGAATAAAAAGGTTGGGATTATAACCGCCGGAGAAAAACATTTAATTCAGGGAGATTTTTTAGAAAATGCTGGAATTGATTCATCAATCCCTATAGCAGTTGGAGGTTTAGAAAATTCAGAGGAATTTTATGATGGTTATATAACCCTGAAAAAGAAGGATATAGATATTAAAAAGTTGGAGAAAGAGGTGGTTAATGCAGCGCAGAATATTTTAGCCAGTAAGAATATTCAAAAGTCCTATCTAGGTGGTTAAGATGAAGCTGACCAGACTTGAAGAGATAATGTTATCTGGTAAAAAAGGTGAAGCAGTAGCCTTGTCTATGCGTATATTAGTCAAACTTGGAGAGTTATATGGAGCTGAAGAGATGCAACCCATTGCTAAGGTGTGCATATAGATGGATGTTGTTATTACACAGCTGGAGATGTAGGATTAGACTTTGCTGAAAAATTGCTGTTTTAGGTGCAAAAGTTGTTGTACCAACTATCACAAATATAACCGGAAGGTAATAGGTAAGTTTTTCCAAAAAATTTACAATCGATATTATAGGATTATTACGGGTCCTTTGATGTTGTCTTTTGCAATCCATAATAGTCACAAGACAGTATATAGAATACCAAATAATAATAAGGTAAGGTACTCTTTTAAGAAGGTAAGAAATAGTAAAAGAATAAATAATTAGGAGGAATAAAATATGAAAGAATTAAAAGGTATTTGTGCGGCATCTTGTACTCCGTTTAAAGAAGGCGGCGAAGAAGTAGATGAAGACGCTTTAAAAGTTCACCTTGATTATTTGATAGAAGCAGGAGTACATATTATTCTTGTTTGTGGTGGTACAGGGGAGTTTGCTTATCTTCGTCCTGAAGAGAAAAAGAGGATTGTTGAAGTTTCTTCAAAGCATATCAATGGCAGGACAGCTTTTATGGTTCAAACCTCAGCAATAAATACGGTTGACGCGATTGATTATGCAAAGAATGCTGAAGATGCAGGGGCTGATAGTCTTCTTGTTTTACCCCCATACTTTGAAGGGCCTGATGCTGATGGTGTTTATTATCACTATGAAAAGATTGCTAATGCAGTTAATATTCCTATTGTTGCTTACAATATTCCTGTACATTCAGGATTTGATATTACCCCACAGTTTTTTAAACGGTTAATAGAAATCGATAATGTAAAATATATCAAAGATAGTACAGGGAATTTTATTCGAATCCGTGAGCTAATAGCAGCCGTAGGAGATAAGGCTAAAGTTTTTAATGGTGCTGATCCTATTGCCTTCGAAGCTTTTGTTGCAGGAACTATTGGTTGTATATGGGGTGCAACAAATGCAATGCCGAAGGAATGTGTTCAGCTTTATGACCTAATTATGGCCAATAACTTGGTTAAGGCAAAAGAATTGTGGGAGCGGATGCTTCCTGCTAATTTGTTCTTCTGGAATCACGTATATAATTCATCAGTTAAAACCGCTACGAATCTTTCTGGTAGAAGAGTTGGAGAATGTAGAAAACCCGTTCAACCTTTAAAGAATTCTGAGCTGGCGGAGTTAAAAGATGCTTTGAAGCCTCTCGGAATTTAATAATTTAATCTATAGGATATTTTTACCTGTGGAAGAAAATAGAAGAGAGGAAAATGATTTTTCCTTTCTTCTATTTTTCGTTAAAAGCAAAAAACAAGAAGACTAATAAAATTTTATTGACGAAAGGAAGGTCTTTAAATATATGAGGGTAGATGATCATATTATTTTAGGTAAAGATGAAAGGAAAAAAATGGTAGAGATAAAGGTAGATGGTAAAACCATCCAATCAAAAAAAGGTGAAATGATTGTCGCCACCTTAATGGCAAATGGGATTAGAGTAAATAGATATACTGTAAAAAAGAAAGAACCAAGAGGAATATTCTGTGGAATAGGACAATGTACAGATTGTGTTATGGTGGTAAATGGCAAACCAAATGTTCGAACTTGTGTTACTCCAGTAGAAGATGGAATGATAATAGAAACACAACATGGAGTAGGAAAGAGCAATGTAAAATGATTGGGAAAGAAGTAGTTGTTATTGGAGGAGGTCCTTCTGGGTTATCCGCTGCTATTGAAGTTGCCAAAAGAGGTGCCGAGGTCTTGATTGTAGATGAGAATTTACGGGCAGGAGGGCAACTATTTAAACAAATACATAAATTCTTTGGTTCAAGTGCCCATCGGGCTGGAGTTAGGGGTATTGATATTGCCTCCGAATTATTAGAGCAAGCCAGAGAATGTGGTGTGAAAGTTTGGCTAAATAGTGTTGTAGTCGGTTTATTTAAGGAAAAGAAAATTGCTATAAAAAAGAAGCTGGCAGATAACTCTGAAAAACTAGAAATAATCCATGCTAAAAAAATTGTTATTGCTACTGGTGCTTCAGAAAATGCCGTTAGCTTTAAAGGGTGGACTTTGCCTGGAGTTATGGGAGCGGGTGCTGCTCAAACTATGATTAATGTTAATCGTGTATTGCCTGGAAAAAGGATTCTTATGATTGGTTCAGGAAATGTAGGGCTAATAGTTTCTTATCAATTGTTACAGGCCGGTGCAGAAGTAGTGGCTGTAGTTGAAGCAGCTCCTCAGATAGGGGGATATGGTGTTCATTCGGCTAAAATTAGACGAGCCGGGGTACCTATTTATACATCTCATACTATTCTAGAAGCTAGAGGCAATAAAGGTGTAGAAGAAGCTGTAATTTGTGAAGTAAATGATAAGTGGCAACCAATTAGAGGAACAGAAAAAATATTCAAAGTTGATACGATTACAATTGCTGCTGGCTTAAAGCCATTAATAGAATTAGCCATGATGCATGACTGTAAATGTTCTTATGTCCCTCAATTGGGAGGTTGGGTACCCTTACATGATGAAAATATGGAATCTACCAATCCAGGAATATATCTAGTTGGCGATGTTACTGGAGTCGAAGAGGCAAATACAGCTTTAGAAGAGGGAAGATTGGCAGGTACTGCAATTGCTGAGGCATTAAAATACATTTCTTTTGAAGATGCGAGGAAAATAAAAAAGGAAATATGGCAACGCTTAAATGAATTAAGAATGGGACCCTTTGGAGAAGAAAGAATGTTAGCTAAAAATAACATATTAACAGGTTGTAAAATATTTAACAGGTTGTAAAATATAAAAATTTCGGGTAGTTAGTTATTTTTATAAGCTTATAGATAAATTGTCTTATAATTTTTATAAAAAATTTAGAATTAGTAAAGGAAAAGGGGAGAATGGTATTAAGAAAAACAGGTTATTTAACAAAAGAAGAACTTGTAAATTCAAAATGTTATCCTTCTGAAGAACGTTTCAATAAAGGACCAGTAGCAATAATTGAGTGTACTGAAGAAATTCCCTGCAATCCTTGTGAAGTTGCCTGTAAATTTAAAGCAATAAAGATAGGAAAACCGATTACTAATATTCCTATTTTAGACGAAAATTTATGCATAGGTTGTGGTTTGTGTATAGCTAAATGTCCAGGTTTAGCAATATTTATAGTTGATAAAACTTATTCTGATAAAGAGGGTTTAATTTCGTTTCCACACGAATATTTACCTTTACCTGTAACTGGTTCAATTGTGGAAGCAATTAACAGAGAAGGAAAGGTTGTTTCTTCTGGAAAAGTAATAAAAGTTTTAAACAAAAAAAGCTTCGATCGGACTCCTGTAGTAACTATTGCTATCCCGAAAGAGAAGTTAGATGAGGTGAGAGGAATAAAAAGATTAAAAAGCAAAGACTCAAAGTAACTTTACAGAAGGGAACAAAATAATGAATAAGAAAGACGATAATATAATAATTTGTAGATGTGAAGAGGTTACATTAGGCGAAATAAAACAGGCAATCAGAGAAGGAGCACGTGATGTAACGGGAATAAAGAGGAGGACAAGGGCAGGTATGGGATTGTGTCAGGGACGTACTTGTGAAAAATTGGTTCAGCAAATTATAAAAGAAGAATTAGGTAAAAAAGTAGAGGAAATAGGGACGTCAACCTTCCGTCCCCCAGTAAGACCTGTGACTTTTGGCACATTAGGAGGGAAATAAAAATGGAAAATTACGATACCGTTGTAATCGGCGGTGGCGTTATAGGTACGAGTGTAGCTTATTATCTTTCCAAAAAAGGGGTAAAGGTAGCTTTAGTTGAAAGGGGAGACATTACATCTGGAACTTCAGGTCGATGTGATGGTAATGTTGGAATTGCTGATAAACAGCCGGGATTGGATACAAAAATGGCTTATAATAGTCAATTATTATTCAAAGAATTGTTTGAGGAGATTCCATATAACTTTGATTATACACAACGAGGGGCTATATATATTATAGAAAGTGAAGAGGAACTTAGTGTAGCTGAGGAATATGTTAAAAAACAGGTGGAAGACGGATATCCAATGCGAATGATGGATAAATCTGAGATTCATGACGACGAACCGTATCTGGCTGAAGATATTGTAGGAGGAGTAGAAATTGGTTGTGATCTTTCCCTAAATCCTATGGCATTAGCTTTTGGACTATCTTTAGAGGCTAAAAGAAACGGGGCTGTGGTATTTGATTATACTAGTGTAACAGGTATTAGATTAGATAAAAAAGGAATAGTGGAAGCAGTAGAAACAGATAAAGGTGTGTTAACAGCAAAAGATGTAGTAAACTGCGCGGGTGTCTGGGCTCCTCATATTGGGAAAATGGTTGGACTTGATATACCCATAAAACCAAGACAGGGACAGTTATTAGTAGCTGAAAAAACCTTTCCTGTTGGAAAAAGAAAGATTATGGAATTTGGCTATATGATGGCTAAATTTGGAGATGAAAATTATAAGCGAAATGTTCGTCCGGAATTAGAAAATTTAGGCATTGCTTTTGTATTTGAACCTACATTGTCAAATAACTTTTTAATAGGTAGCAGCCGTGCTTTTGTTGGTTTTGATACCAATGTATCAGTAGAAGTTATGCAGGGATTAGCAGAAAGAGCAATAAGATTTTTCCCTGTAATGAAAGATATTCATGTTATTAGAGCATATGCCGGATTAAGACCTTACGTGGAAGACCATATGCCTATTATATCTAAAGTGGACGAGGTTCCTGGTTTTTATATTGCTGCAGGTCATGAAGGAGATGGCATTGGTTTGTCTCCATTAACCGGGAAACTAATTAGTCAAATGATCACCGGTGAAGAAACAATTTTACCTATTGACACTTTAAGTATAAATCGATTTAAAAAATAGGAAAAAAACAATAATTATCAGTTTCTAAGAAATTGATAAAAATATAATTATTAAGGAGGTAATTTTTATGTCAAAAGAAGTTAAGGGTTATGCAGGAAAACAGTTAAGGATTTTTTTAGATGATAAAAGCTATAAAGCTGGAAAAATTAATACCCAAGTATTAAAGGATTATCTAGGTGGTGTAGGCTATAGTGCAAAAATACTTTATGAAGAATTAGATAAAAAGGTAGTCTTCCCCCGATAAAACGGACAGTCAGTTAAGCGACCATAGTCATTTTTTCGTATTCCTCAGGGCTATTATACCCTATAGAAGAATGTAATCTTTCTCTGTTGTAAAATATTTCTATATATTCAAATATATCTCTCTGGGCTTCGATTCTCGTTTCATACTTTCTCTGATAAATTAGTTCTACTTTTAAAGTCCGGTAAAAACTCTCCATCACTGCATTATCCCAACAATTCCCTTTGCGACTCATCGAACATAAGATGCCATTTCTTGCAAGCAATGCCTGGTAACACTCACTGGCATATTGACTACCCCGGTCTGAATGCAGGAGAAAACCCTCTTGAGGGTTTTCTCCTGCTTGATAGCCATGTATAAGGCCATAAGGCCTGTATGACTAATTCCTGTGTGATCCTGCGATGTATTGACCACCCTATGATCTTACGGGAATACAGGTCCATGATAGTAGATAGGTAGAGCCAGCCTTCCTTAGTATAGAGGTAAGTGATATCGGCCACCCAGGACTGATTTTAGCTTATTCACACTAAAGTTGCCATTTAAAGAATTTTAAAAGGAATGAAAAGAAATGAGGCAAGCGTTAATAAAAAGGATAGTAATTATATTAGTTGTTAGTCTAGCAGTCTTTGTTTTTTCTCTTAGCGCTCTTGCTAAAATAGAGGTTTACTTCTCTCTTTATGATGACCCGGAAGCAGTAATTATTAAAAATATATATGCAGCAGAAAAATTTATAAATATTGCTATGTATACCTTTACCGATATAGAGATAGCCCAAGCAATCCTTGAGGCCAAAGATAGGGGAATAGATATTAAAATATATTTAGACCGTTCGCAAGTTAAGGCCAAATATAGCAGGTCCCGCTATTTTGTTCAGAACGGTATAGAAGTGAGAATAAGCTCGAACAATTATATCATGCACAATAAGTTTGCGGTAATAGACAACGAGATAGCAATTACCGAATCCTATAATTGGACTGCCTCTGCGGGGGAAAGAAATGACGAAAATTTATTAGTAATAGATGATAACTATGTTATTGAAAGGTACCAGGATCAGTTTAATAATCTATGGAATAATAAATATAGTCCAGAAAGATATCAGGAATTAATTAGCGAGGCCAGGATAAGTTCATTGCCGGCTACGAAGACCACCGAGGAAGCCCCTGCTCCACTAGGTAACAAGATTATAAATATCAATACCGCCTCCTTAGAAGAATTGGATCAGCTTTGGGGAGTGGGCAAGAAAATTGCACAAAAGATAATTGACTACAGGGAAACCTATGGGGGTTTTAAAGCGCCGGAAGATATTAAGCTGGTAGAGGGAATAGATGATAAAAAATGGGATAAGTGGAAAGAAGAGGGTTGGATTATAAAGATAAAATAAAAATAAAGTGGCAGGGATATGAAAAAGCAAATACAGATTTGCCTTCGTATAGAAAATCAGCACCCGATACCCACAGAACTTGCTATAACTAATTAAAAGTACAATTAATAGAAAGGAGAGCAAAATGAATGATAATGAGATTAGGAATGCTATTTTAGAATTTGCTTATAATAAGGCAAAAGAGGCTGGGATTATTGAAGGAGGTGGAAGATTTACTACTCATGAAGTAAGCAAATTAGAAGGATTCGAAGGAATAGAAAAAAATATAATTAATTTTAACATTGACTATTTAGAGAAGAAAGGTTTAATAAAGTGGGTTACTATGGGGAAAATAGCAATTACTATCGAGGGAATAGACGAGTATGAAAGAATACACAAACATGAATAGAGATTAAATTAAAAATAAGCATTTTTATGTGACAGGGGACGGTTCTTTGACACACTCCCCTGACACATATAAGGCTCATCTACAGTATGGTTATACCTTAAAAGATATAGCAGAATATATTGCCGTGCATTTATACTACAGTGAGCAGAATGATTAAATAAATTGAGAGGGAAGATGAAAAGTGATATTGCAAGACCTTACCCCATAAAATCCTTATTTGGAGTACTTTTTTAGTGAGGCAATTGTTAGTGTAAACTTTAGTGGGGTAGTTAGAAGAAAAAATATTTATATTTAATAATCCTTCTTTTGTTAGTAATAAGACAAATAACAAGGGGAGGGTTGTAAAAATATAAAAAAAAGGTGTAGACTTACCTAAAATAATAAACAAACCTTTTTAACAAAGGAGGTAAGCTACACCCATGGATACTGATACTATAACAATAACTTTCCCTCAGGTCAAGATAAATACAGAGATAAAAGATCTAAGCTTTGACATCTTAGAAGATATGCTCTTTGAAATATCCCAGCATATAGCCGGTAAGGTATTTGAAAAAGCCATTACCGATATAGATGATTACCTGCGTAATAAGAGAGAAAGAGGGAAACTTAAAAACACCGGTAAAAGAGAAAAATACTTCTTAACCCGTTTCGGTGATATCCTCTATTCCCGTACCCGTTACAAGGACAGACGAGGTAAAAGCCATTATCTCTTAGATGAGGCCTTAAGTATAATTAAGAACCAACGCATCAGTCTATCTCGAGCCAAGATAGAAAATTTTCTTTCCAGTCTTTCTTCTTACCGAGAGGTAGTAACCCAGGCCAGACTCTTACTTGGTAACTTCCGCTCTCATGAAGCTATAAGACAATCAGTAATAAAAGAAGGTAGTCTGATCATCGAAAACCAGAAGAAGAAACTAAGACAGATAGAAAATCTAGATTATCCGGATAAGGAGGCCCCTGATACTGCCTACCTAGAAGCAGATGCTACCTATATTAGTTTACAGAATAGGGGTAAGCAGGAAAAAGAAAAGCTGGAAGTAAAACTAGGAGTAGGCTATAGCGGTAAAGAAGCCCGCTATAAAACAGGTAAATCCAAAAGACTAAAGGAGAAATTCACCTTTATCGGTACCGGGAAAGACTTTATGGAAAAATTAAGTCTTTTAGCAGAAGAAAGACTCTCCCTCTCCAAAGTAAAAAAGGTTATCTTCGGTGGAGACGGAGATTCCTGGATCACCTCCGGGATCAAAGATTACTTTTCTTCTGCCACTTATATTCTCGACCTCTACCATCTTTATAAAAAATTTAAAGAATTTCTGGGGAGAAGGAAAGAGGAACAGAAGGTAATAAAAGACCTGCTACTATCTAATCAGATAGATAAGGGTTTATCTGTAATAGACCAGTTGATCAGAAATCCCTATGACCAAAAAGAGAAAGATAATCTAGTAAAACTGTATACCTACATATCCCGTAACCGCCAGGGGATTACCAATCAGTTTAAACTAAAAGATAAAGAGATAGAAAGGGCCGGAGCGATAGAATCAAATGTAAATCAGGCCATTAGCGCTCGCTTTAAGAAGAGAGGGATGAGTTGGAGTAAACGGGGAGCCCTGGCTCTCTTAAAGATAAAAGAGACTATCTTAAATGGAGAATGGGACGACTGGTGGGAGGAAGGAAGGAAACAGAACCTCAAGGTAGGTAAATTTAATCCACCCTTATCCGCCTCTTACTTTAAGGAAGATACAGAATCTTTCCCCTTAATAGAGGTTAGTATTCCAGCTCTGGTAGGGCCAGATCAGGATAAACCCTGGGTGGGTGTTTTGCGAGAACTATCCAGAGTAGGATATTTTAATTAATCAATCAAAAAACTAAAGAAAGTTGATCACTATGTATTACG